>Ga0179593_1570970_pt1 | contig 28948 bp, 37 predicted proteins | sample CZODoug2_1_08_16_FD_185931 | JGI IMG/M metagenome (GOLD analysis project Ga0179593, IMG submission 185931) | Vadose zone soil fungal communities from Angelo Coast Range Reserve, California, USA - CZODoug2_1_08_16fungal (PacBio error correction) | ecosystem: Environmental > Terrestrial > Soil >... | reverse complement strand
GCTGAACATTGGTTCCCCACTGGGGCTGGTAGCCCCAAAAGCCCCCCCCGTTTTTGTCCAACCAAGCCCCCTCGTTTTTTGTCCTTGGACCCCCCATTTTTGTGGGTTTTTTGTCCCTCCAACACATCCCCGGAGCAAGGGTCGTCTGTGAGCCCCCTGAATGTTTTTTCTCGGGAAGTGGGAGTAAAAGTACACCCGGGGCCACCTTTCCCCTTTTCCAGAGTTTTTTTCCACAAGTTTGGCCGTTTTCCGACTATTTGTTCGACTATGGGAACAATGGACGCCGGCACCTCCTTGTTCCCCCCTTATTTTCCCTTCGACCATGCCTCTCGTACTACATTCTCGAAGGACCTTAGCTTATATTTTTTGCAACACGAGTGGTTTGAGATTCGTTGAAAAGGACCGCTTTTTTTTTTTTTTTCCTTTTTTACCTGGACATTTTTTTTTTTTCACCCAGGGCCGATTTGTTTGGAGCGGCTTCAACTTCCCCAGGGTTTTTAGGGACGGGCTTAAGTTTTAAACCCCCACGAGCCCAGAGGCCCGCTATTTTACAACCCCCCCCCCCCCCCCTCCGGCGTCCGTAATGTTTTTTCACACCATGAAGGCCCATGTGCCGCGGTCTGATTTCCCGGACCGCCCTTTCCTCCCACGCCCATTCCCCCTATGAAGTGCCTTCCCAGTGTTCCTTCTTTCGAACAACGAAAACTTCTGTTTTTTTGCTTACTGGGCGTTTTGTCTGATCACCCAGAGGGGTTGGGTTGTTGGGGCCGGGCCTGCGATCACCCTCCCGGAACCCTGCACCCTCAACGCTTTTTTCGGAGCAGGGGGCTTCTCCCTCCCTGAGCTTTTTCGTTCGGGCACCTTCCGAGGAGCCGGTTTTATGGGAATTTTGCTTTTTCATTTCCTTTGAGAACTGGGCGAGGGTAGTGGACCGATTGATCGGTTGAGGGCCCTTCCTTCCCCCCTGATTAAAAGAATGGCCCAGTTGAGTTGCTTTTGTAATTGTTTGGGTATTGAGGAGGTTAATTTTTTTTTCCGGTTTTTTCCTCTTTTTTTCCCCTAGTATCTTGCCGGCTTCCCTTCCAGTTTTCCAGATATCGTATTCTGTTTTCTTTTTCCCAGACGGCGCTTTCCCTTTTTTTTATTGACTCTTCAAAACGCCCCCTGAACTCCCCCCTGACAAAAAGCCTGCCCTTGAGGGGACCCGTCCCAGTAAGCCCCTTCCTTGTTTTCTCCCTCTCCTTTTTTCTCCTTGAGTGGGGCCGGCCGAGGGGAGGGGGGTATTTTTTTTTTTTTTACCGTTTGGTCTCACCCCCCCGGCAAGGCTTTGCACTGCTTTTTTTTGTACCTCCCCTGTAAACCGGTTACCCTAGGGGGCGCGGCCTAAACCCTCTTTTCCGTCATGGTACTTTTTTTTGTGTTTTTTTCACGCGTAGTCATTCAGGGTGGGATAGACTCCTTTTCTCTTCCGCGGGGGCCTCTTTTGTTCGTGGTCCTGCCCCCAAACTTTGCTCCTCTCCAGGGCCGAGATTTCCTTAACGTTTGACCCCCTTTCACCTTTGAGGCAGTCCCATTACGTCTCCTGTTGGGGGGCCCTGACAACCCCGTTGTTTTTTGTTTTTCGGAGGGCCCGGGTTTTTTTTGCAACCATCCTTTGGTTTCCGGGTTCCCCGGACCGTCGTGGAATGGTGGATCTGTTTCGCTGGTTCTCGCCGTTTGCAGTTTTGGAGCTCCCTTTTTTACTCCCACTGCTTCCCCCCCCAACGGCTGATCTCCCGAGACTTTCCGTTTTTTTTCCCCCCCCCTCCCCCCCGGGTCTATTTTTTTTGCCGGGTTTTCTTGTTTTGGTGAAACTTTTAGTGATCCCCCAGGAGATCGACCTCTTAGATCATCACCTTGCCCTTTTTTTTTTCCAGCCATTCGTCCATGTGTGTTGCTCCCCCGTTTTGGTACCCTGGCACCAACCCTTTTTTTCTCCACCCACTTCCCCAGCGGCCGTACCCCTGTCACGCTTTTGTTGATATGCAGCAACATCGGGCAGGCCTTTTTTTTGAGTGGGCCGTTTAGCCGTTTCTGTTTTGTTTCCTTTTTTAATAATCTGGGATTTTTGGACGGCTAAAAAGGGGCCCCTTTTTTTTTCTTTTTTTCAAACAGAGATGTCCCCTTAGGCGAGGTTTCGGTGTAGTTTTCCGGCCGGCGTGATTTTTCCCTGATGGGAGTTTTCTGTACAACTGTCGGGCCATACACCCCCACCGAAGTTTTTCTTCCCCCCCCCCAACACTTTCTGCCCCGCCGTTACCCCTTTTATGGCCTTTTTTATTACCTCCTTTTTTTTTCTGAGAGTCTATTTCCACCAGTTTCATGTTTTGCGGGAACACTGGTCCCTGTCTTTTTGGGTGTGCGTGGCCATGTTTGCTTTCCTTTCTATCCTCGTCCCGCGTCCATAATCTTTGCCAACAATAAACTTCTTCCTCCTTCAGTCTTTTCTTGTAATAGAATTTTTGGTCGACCTGGGGTCCCTTTTCAGATATCCTCGACCTGATATTTCCCTTGAAACCAACCCTGGTTTTAATTTCCTTTTGTGGCCTGGATCTTTCGCTTTTCTCCCCGGGAGGTTCTTGTGCGTATTGTGGTTAAGATTTTTTTGTTTTTGTCCGTTTTTCCCCTTTTTCCGAGGTTACTTTTCCTTTTCCCCTTCTATTTTTTGTGTGGTGGAGTTTTGCCCGAGCTCCCCCTTTTTTTAATACAATATTTTAGTTCACTCCCCAATTCATGTGCCGGTAGTTGGTCCCTTGAGGCGGTTCAGGGCACTCCTGCCTTCTGAAAGTTTTGTTGGCTGGGGCGTTTTTCCTCTAATTCAGTGAGCTACTTCCCTTTTTTGTCGACGCACTTACATCACCTTTCGCCCAAGTCCTGGCTTTCCTGGGAGCCCACCCCTTATGCCTCTCGGACCCGGTTTTTCCTTCCCCCCTTTTTTGGATCACCTCCCTTTATGTTTTTTCTAGTCCCATCTGGTTCACTTCCCCCCCCTCCCTTTCCTATAATATACTGAAGAGTGAACCGGAACTTTTCCCTCCAGACCTGGTGCTCCCCCCTTCTGGTAGGCGTGGTTCTCCCCTCTCAAGCGTTAAAATTGACTGCATTGGTTTGCTGCCCTTTGTTTTTGTCTCTCGGTTCTCCCCATTTTAGTTCGGCCTTTTCGGGTCGTCTGGATTTTTCCCCCCTCTCTGATTTGTGTTTATTTTATCGGACAACCTTCCCCATACCCCCCTACAATTTTTTTTTTTTTTTCCCTGCCATCCCCCCCCCCCCCACATGCACCCCAAAGGGTATATTTTTTTCCTTCCCAGTAGTTTGTGGAAGGGCTTCTATTGCGGGTTTCAATACCAACACTGGGTTGGTTTTTTCAAGGTGGTGAGGGCAGGGGGGTTGAGTTGATTTTTTTTTTTTTTTTTATCTAATATCCGTTGGTTACGCCCTTTACGAAGGCCAGGTTTCCCTGGGTTTCCGCCCCGCCCCGTTTATTCTGTGCGACATCGATCCCACCTAAAATGTACCGGGGAGGTCCCCCCGCTCAGGCCGGGTGATTCGTATCCGCCGCGGAGAGGGTTTTCTTGCCCTCACCGTTTGAACCTGGGGCCGGTTTTTTTCTTCCCTCAATTGCGCCCCGGGCTTGACGGTGGGCCTGCCCTTTTTTTTTGTTTATTTTTTTTGTTCCTAACAAAAACACAATTTGTCCTCGATTCTTTTTTATTCGGCCGTTTGCACGCTCCTATATTTGAGGCCCTTGTAATTGAGGGTTGTTTCCTTGTTAGGAGGTGACTTTTTTTTCCCCTGCTACCATCTCTTGGTATTGTGTTACCGAAAACGGTGATAATTAGCTTCTTTTTCGTTTCTCTGCGGTAGTCCCCCCTTATCGCCTGGGGGGCGTGTCCCTTGGGTTTTTTAAATTTTTTCCCAGGATGGGCCCTTATTTTTTTCCCGGGAAACCACGGATTTCCCCGTCGGCATGGCGATCCTTTTTTTTTTTCCTGTCGTGTTTTTGGGAAAAGGAGTCCGTTTCCCCTCCTGGGTCTGTTTTTCTTTTTCGGGTGTTTTTGAACCGATTTTTTCGGACCATGTTCTCCTTCCCCCGTTGATGACGTTCCTTTTTCATCGCACCTCGGTTTTCCTCGGCCAAAACACATCCGCCTAAACGGGTGGTAATTCCCCTTTTGCCTCCTTTATCCAGACGTTGATGTTTTTCCTTTTGGTCACCTCTTCCTTAATAACTTGGTGGGTGCTCATAATGTCCTGTTTGGGCCGGGTCCTCTTCGCCCATCGGGCTCCCGCCCTGTGTGCATCTAGTCTTGGGGTTGTGGTCAAGGTTGACGGTTCGTTTCCTCCCCCGCCAAACGTTTTGCTTTCGCTGGCCCTCTTCTAAAATGAAGTTTTTTTCGCCGTATCCAATGTGCCCACACGCCCGTTGAGGGTTTGCTGATCACTTCTTTTTTTTTAGGTCTGGCCTGTGGGCGACCGCCGACTTTTGTGTGGTACGCTTTGGTCGCCTGTCGTTCCCCCTGTTGTCTTTCGAAAGGATTTTTTTTTTTTTTTTTTTTTTTTTTTTTTTTTTCTGGTTTCTTTTTTTTGGTGGGGAATTTTATATTTCACCCCTGTCGGTCCTTTTTTTTTTTTTTTTTTTTTGTTTTTTTTGAGTTCGGATGGCTGGTTCGTATGACCCCTGTTTCTGCTTTAATTTGTTTTTTGCTGAGTTGTGGCGGCTCGGTGACTTCCGTCATTTCAGTAATTTTCTCCCATCGAACCGTTACGATGTTTGTACAGTGGAGGGTCACTCCAATGGGCTAACCCAGCCCCCGTTGGTTCTTATTGTAGAGTAACAGACGGGTTCCCCGCTGGGTTTTTACTACCCCTCGTCACAGGGAGGGCCCCTTGTTTGATTGTCTTCAAATTTTCACCCACAACCCTAACAATTTGAAGATTTTACACAAAACCAACCTTGGTCCCTTTCGTTACCAAGCCCTTTTTGATCCCCGGCCCTTGGGTTTCAGCCCGACCAGTCTTTTTTTTTTCTTGTGGAATATGGTATTCCTTTGACGGCTCGATCCCCTTTCCCCCGCCGGCAAATTTTGGTAAATGAGTCAAGGTTTTGAACCCGGTCTCCCCCACCGTTGATTCCCCTCCACGTAGCTAAGCCAAAGGGCCCTGCCCCCTTCGTGGTCACCATTCCTTTCCTTTTTTTTTTTTTTCTTCCTTCAGGACCCTCCAAGGACTGATCTTCTCCTTCAATGTTTCCCCTGAGGGGGTGATCTTCCCCCTTTTTCCTGTTTCCTCCCTTTTTTCCTTTTTTGTTTTGGGAGGAGATCCCCCAGGAGAAAAACTCCCAGGAAGCCGCTCTTCTTCTTCGATTCGCTTAGCCTTTTACAGTGGAGACGATTTTGGCATGCGTTGTTTTTTCCCTTTTATTCTTTTCCATGTTTTGGTTGCACCCCCTAGGGATTTTGGAACCTGACTTTTTTTTTGTTCCCTTTGATCTTTTCTCCATTCCCTTTTCTTACGTAGACGGTAATCTTCGAATCAATGGCTTTTTAGATAGAAAAGGTTTTTCTTCCTAGTACTCTCTTTACGTGAACCATCTGGTGTAACTGGTGTATATATTGTTCAGGGGTTCGCCCAGGAAGGTAGTTTTTTTGTCCCCCCCCCCCCTGAAGTCGGTCGGGTTTTGTTATTCCGTGAAGGCGTCCGATAACATGTGTAGAATGGTGAGGTATTTTTCCAGGACGGTTCTGAGGAGACGGTTCCCTGACTTTGTTTTGTTTCCGGGGCCCATTATGCATCGTTTTAGCCCCGGCCGCGGTTTTTTTAATCCAGGGTTTTTTTCTTCCCCCCGCGTTACTGTTCGGATCCCGGTTTTGTCGTGCTTTGTACAGCCTCCTCACCCGCCCCCTTACCTCGAGTAGGTGCTTCCTTTTCGTCGTATGGGGTGGTTCTGCGAAACCTTCTAAAGGGCTCCACACAGAGGAAAGTCTTCGAATCTTTTTCCCCCCCCGCCCCCCCGCTTCCGACGTTCAGATCCGCAGAGTGCTCACCCCCGATCCCAGTCTTTGGCTTGTGGAGCCCCCCCCTTAAAGGTTTTTCCCAAACACAAGCCCCCTTTGGATTTGGCGACAACTGTTTACCGAGGCAACAGGATTTTAAACGGCGAATCAGGCGTTTTTGGACCGCAGTTTTTCAGGCCTGGTTTATTTTTCTGATTGGCGACAGGGAAACAAAAACCCCCCCGGCCGCCCCTTTGGTCGGAAGAGGGGCCCTTTTTTTTCCACAATTTTTCCCCGGGGCGAACCGAAAGCGTAAAAAAGGTGCCTATTTTCCTCCCGCATCTTCAGGCCCGTTCTTGCCAAAGGGCGAATCAACCATGTCGTGTGCTCAGTTGGAGTGAAGGCTGACTTTTGTTTCACCGGTGACGCTTTTCGTTTCCCTGAGTTGTTGGGAAAAGAGGTAAGAAGCTTTCCGGGCCGCGGTGCCGTTCTTTGATGAGCAACACTTCCATCCCGGAGTTTTTTGATTCCAGGCCATGTTATTCAGGCGGCCCCGTTTCCACCACTAAAATTTCGTTTTTCACTATTCCGCGGATGCCGTGCGCTTTTTGGCCTGTAAAGGTTCCCCCCAGTTTAAGGCGAGATTACGTCCTCATCTTTGCCTTTCCCCCCCCCCCCGGCGAGATTCGACGCAACCCCCCCCACGCAGCCCCCCCCCGGGATTACCCTGGGGACTGTCACCCCCCTCCTTTCTCCTTTCGGTCTTTTTGCCAGGTGGTGCCTCTGGAGTTTCCCCTCAGTGTCCCCAGGTCTTTTTTTTTTTTCCCCCCCCCCCCAAATTTCCCAAAGCCTCTCGCCTTAGAGTTTGTTTTTCCCGAAAAGATAGTGGCTAGTAAAATCGTCCTTTTTGGTCTGCCTTTTTTCCAAGTTAAGGTTGCCCATTTTTTTCGAGTCGAGGCCCCCCGGGCCTTTCGTTTTTTGAGGTCCGGAGAAAACTTCCCCCCCATGATTAAAAGTGTTTGGTGGAAGTGCCGTTCCCTAGCGGTTTTCAGTTGATAAAGGTTAGTGTTCCCTTTCCTCCGTTTTTCTCCCGCTTGCTTTACCAAACGACAGGTTGCAGTTTTTCGTTCGGGCATTAGGAAGGCCTTTAGTTTTTTGCCCTTGACACGAACGCCCCCCCTTTTCCTTTGCAAAACACCTTCCGCCCCCCCTTTGGTGCTTTCAGGGAACGAGCATCTGGTTAACCTCTCTCCCCGGTTTTGTTTTTTCTAGTCGTGGTCCGGGTTATTGGTAGGGGGGTGAGGGCCGCGTTTGTTTGTTACCTACACCCCGCTTGTTTGAGGCTGGTACCAACTCCCCGACAAGGCCTTTTTTTTGAAGCCCCGTTGTGGCTGCCCCCTTTCATAAATTATTTTGCGCTTGGTCCTCCTCCTGGGTGTTTTTTGTCCTTTCCCCGGTCTCCTTTTCTCAATCCAGGATACGCCAGAAGACGCGTTTCTTCGTGGTGGGTGTTAACCCCTGTCCTATTAAAGGCCTGTTGTTTTTTTTTTTTTTTTTTTTTTTTGGATATGGTGCGCTTTGTGGAGGCGATGGGCAAACCTTTTTTTTTTTTTTTTTTTTTGACCTCCGGCGTTTTTTTTACACAACCCCCTTCTGAGGTTTTGCTTCTTCCGGTGCCAGAGTCCGAGACATCGCCTTTGCTGGGCCCCCCCCTTGGACCGGCCGGCCGTGGCCCTGTTACTAGGGGTTAAGTTTTTTTTCCTTGTTTTCAGAACAAGTATCATTAATCCAAGTTCTTCTTTTCTTCTTCAACCCCCTACCTTCCCCCCCCCAGGGAGGGATTCCGGGCGGGGGCCCCTAGAATTTTTTTGGCGGCCCCTTTTTCTTTTTTTGGTTAGTTCTGGTAGTCACCCCCCCTTTATGTCCATAAAGGCTGCCGAACCCCTTTTCTGTATCACCAGCGGGTCGCTGTCTTTTTTTCCAGTAGTCCCCTTGCGATTTTGACGGCAACCCGGACCACCCTTTTCCTGAAGATGACCCCCCTCTTTTTCCGCCCCCGGCCCCGCTTGAAGAGTGGACAACCTTTTGTTTCCCCAGGTTTAGGTTGCAGTGAGGTTTTTTTTTGGGAGTTTCTCTTTCCTCGTTTTTTTTTAGGTTGGCGACCCTTGGAGCCAAACCTGGTGAGGCTCCCCGAGGTTTTCCATGCGGAGTTCGGTGTTGGAGTGTGGACTGCGTTTCTCGGTTTTTGGTTTTTTTTTTGAGGGGCTTGCTTTCCCACACCAGGTTTTTCCTTTTTTGAGGTTTTACACCACAGTCTGGTTTTTGCCTCCCCTTTTTCAATTCCGGGAAGTTCTCTTCTTTTCCCCCTTTTTTTTTGTGTTTTTTGAGTACCCCCGACGTATTTCCAGGCGGTCCGTTCCCTTCCCAAATTCCCCCGTTGGTACCTTTTTTTTTGGTTTGGCTTGTGGGTGCCGCCTCTCAACTTTTTCGGTAACCTCTTTTCTTCGCCTACACACTCCACTGACTTCAGTTTTTTTTTTTTCCTTTCGTGGGACTATCACTTTTCCTGTGTGAATTGTTCTATAACCCCTATCCGACCCGCCCTAGTCTTTCCTCCCCCATGTGTACCTGTTTTTTGTTCAGGAGGTTCTTTTACGGTGTACCCTTTTTCGGGGGTGGTTTCCGGGTGGCGGACGGCGGAGCTTGGGTTCCAGGGTTGACCATCTTGGTTTTTTTCCCTTGACTGACTCTCTTTTTGATGGACCTTCTGGTTGGGAGTCTGTTTTTGTTTGAGTTACGGGTCTTGCATCCAACACGCTTTGTATTTGAACCAATCCCCCCCTAGCTTTTTTTCTTTAGGCCCCCGGGAGTTCCCAATGCCCTATCGTATTTTTCCTCCAACTTGTGGGGTTTTTTTTTTCAATGGTGCGTATCGCCCTTTCAAGTGGGAGATCTAGCGTCCCTTCGGTCCCCATTACCTATAAAAGGTGAAATGCCTTCCCCGGTTTTTTTCCCTAAGTTCTGGGCTTTCTCCTTTTGGCCCTTTTTTTTCTAGACCCCGCAAAACTTGGACCCGCTCTTGCGTTATTTAAAGATTTTACCCTTTCCCTTCCCCTTCTTTCCTCCATTGTTTTAGGAACCCGTAGTGAAGTTTATTAAAAGATCAGGGAGAAGTTATCGGAGGTTTTTTTTCGGGACCGACTTGAGTTACCCCCTCTGGATCAAACCCCGTTATTAACCCTTTTTTAGGCCATTCCCCGACCCTAAATTTTTGTGTTGGCGCTCTTTGTTTTGTTTCCCAAAAAACTGGGTAGTAGTATTTGTTTTTTTTTTTGGGATTTCTTTTTTGTCCCTCCCCCCTGACCGCTTTTTGAGGTGGTAAGGTGGCCCTTTTTTTCAAGGGAACCACACCCCCTTTTTTCTTTCCCTTGCACCTTCCTTCCCCCTTTATGATGTCTCCCCCCGGTTTTCTTTCCCTTGGTCTGCTCGGGCGTCACCACCACTGGTGGGTTTTTTCCTTTTTTATGAGTTTTGTTTCCCGGGGTGAATTCAGTTTTTTCCTTTTTTTTTTTTTGTTTTGGTTTTTTCTGTTCGTTTAGTTCCATGATCTTATTCCTCCCCTGTTCCCCTATGGTTTGAAATAGTTTGCGAGATTCGTGACTCACCCTGGCGTTTTGACATAAGGGTTTTTTTTTTTTTTTTTTCCCTTTTTCTATTGTACTACCGTTCCAGCTGGAAAACCCCCCCCTCCGTGAAGGCTGCGGTCTTTTTTCAACTTTAACCGGGTTTTTTTTTCTTTTTTTTTTTTACTTATCCTAACCCCCTCAAAGTTTTTCCTTTCCCTCCAGCCATGTCCATTGAAAGGACCTCCCTAACGCTCCGAACTATTTTCTTAAGCCTAGCCTTTATCCTTTTTTTTGATTGGGAAGGTAACCTTATCATGAAGGAGGTTTTTTTTCTTTTTCCGGGGGTTTTCGTTTTGGTACGGAGGTTATAGCCGCCCGGACCCCCCCCCTTGTCCCCCTCTTTTTTTTTTTTTTTTTGTTCACCTCCCATTGGCCTTCTCCTTTAGTTCTCGGCTTTTGGTCGGCAAACGTTTCTCCTTTTCCTTTAGGAACCTTTAGTTTCCATTTAATATCTGCTGGGCCTGTTGCCTTTGGCCGTTTTCCGGTTTCTTTCCCTTTTTAGGCACCCACACCTTTTTTTTCGCGATCCTCTTTTGTCTTTTGTTAACGGCGCTTAACCTGGTGATGGACAGAAGGCAAGACTTTTCCCCTCGCCTCCCATGTGCTCCGACTTTTCTTCTCCCCTTTTCCCCCTGACTCTTTGTACCCTTTTGCCCCCACCCCCCTTATCGCTCGCAAGGGGATGACGTTTTTTTTTTTTTCGATTCCTGACGGCGGGCATTCGGCTCACCCTTGTGGGCCGGATGTTTTTTCAACTTACTGGCTGGGCGACCTTTTCTTTGGGGCCGGTTCTTCTTTAACCCCCCTTTTCCCCTCATTCCTTATTGGCCCTGTCCTTTTTGAGTCTTATCTCCTTAAAAAACGGGCTTTTGTACCTCGCTATACCCTAAGTGTGACTTCCAAATTCTTGTTTTAAGGTTTTTCCCTGAATTCGGTGATGGTTTTTTTTCCCCTTTTTTTTTCCGGTGTTTTGGAAAGAAACTTAGGCAGTGTTCGGTTTTCTCGCTTTTTTTTTTTTGGCTTTTTTTTTTTTTCCTCCGGTTCGCGGTGGTTCTGGGGGTCCTCCTATCCTCCCCTTTTGTTTCTTTTTTTTTTGTTTTTTTTGGCCTCTTCCTGGTGCCCTTTACGCTTTTTTTATGAACCATTTTACCAGAGTTTTTTCCCCTTTTTATTTCGACCACCCCCCCCAAGTCCGAGTTATTTGTGCTGGGGATCACATTTTTAAACCAGCCAGGTGGATTTCCCCTCTATTTTCAATGGGGCCTCGTCCCAACGTAGACCGGGAAATTCACCCTCCCGAAGCCGGACTTCCTTTTCCCATTCCTAGAAACAACCAAAGCACCTTTTTTTTTCCCTCTTGTCCAAAACCCTTCACCTGGCGTAGCCCCCCCAAGCCCGATCGTTCATTTTTTTTTTTTTTTTTTCCAATGTTAGACTCCTCCCCAGGGTCAAGGATTGCGTTTTTTTTTCTTTACACCTTTTCCGTTTCTTATTCATTCTTTCCCCCTTCTTTTCCCGGACCCCGGCAGGTGTTGCTCCCAAACCAGACCCCGGTCCCCCCTTTAATAGGTGTCCAAACTTTACCCAGTTCTTTTTCGAGCTAAAAGGCCCGTTTTTGTTTTTTCTAGTCCATTCCTTACTTATTTGATCTTTTTTTTTCCCCAGAGGATGTATTGCCGTCTCCTGGCTTAGTTTTGCGGTGTTTCTCTTCATAGTTTTTACCCCCTTTTTTTTTTTTAGTCGATTGATTTTCCCCCCAAAACAAGTCTCCCCCCCCTAACAGGTTCTTTTCATTTTCTTTTTCGCCTCCTCCGCAATACCTGGCGTCACCTCTTTCTGGAGCTGGTTTCTTGTTTTTGCGATTCTACTGGACTTTTTTTTCCCACACTTTTATTTTCCCTTTTTTTCTGGGGATGGCCGGGGGTTTGATTTTTTTTTTCCCCGGAGTTGAACGGTAAATCTGAAGTACGCCCGCTGGTTTTGCTTACGTTCAACGAGGTCACGCCCTTTTCCGTTTTTTTTTTTTTCAAACCTTTTTTTTTTCTTGTTCGACTTTTTTGTCCGCGTTAATTCCTGTTTTGAAATCAGGTCTTCGTTTTTTTAGTTTTGGTACGCGCTGATTACGTTTCCTTTTTTTTTCTGTAGTAGGTATTTTTTGGTGCCGCCCCCCTTTTTCTTTTTGAACCCGGCCGTTTTTTTGTTTTTTTTTTTTTTTTTTTCTTTTTAAGACCCTTTTATTTTTTTTCACAACGCCCCATTCTGGCCCCCCCCTTTTTTCTTGGTCGTCTGACCCCCCCCCCCTTTCCAGAGATCCGGTTATGAGTTTCGAAACTGTAGTTTATGGCCGTTCCCGTCTCTTTTTGCTCAAAACCGACTTGGCTCCCCCAGTTCTCTGAGGTTTCCTTATTTTGGAACCTTTTTTACAGTTTTTCCCCCCTTTTTCTTTTCTCCCCTCTTCGCCCCTTTCCCCCCTAGTTGGTCACCGGGCGGTCGTCCCCCCCTTCCCCCCCCTTTTTCCCTTTAAACGCCCCGCCCGTTCTTGGGGTTTCACGTGTTCCCCAGACGACCGGCGACTTTTTAGTTCTGTTCATCTTTTTTTTTCCCGAACTCCAGGCCGTTGGGTCTCTTCCCCTTCTGGCGGCCCCGTTCCCGTTTTTGACAGAGTTGAGGCCAAAGAGTTGAATCTTTAGTTTATTGTCTGTAATTTTTCCCCTTTACCACCCCCGGCCTTTCCGGTTTCCTCCCTTAGTTCCAGCTTTATTGAACCCCCATGCACGCCCCCCTTTTTTCCTGTCAGTTGCTTTCCCTTTTCGATGTCTATTTTTTCCCCTAGGAGTGTGGGCAAGTCTGGTTCCCCTCCCTTTTCTTGTAAAGCCGCGCGCCCTTTTGCAGGAAAAAGGAGATTGCTTCTCTTTGCCTGGCCCCACACCCCCTTTTTTTTCTTCCCTTTTGACTTTTCCCCCCCCCATAGTAAGGGTTTTTTTTTTTTTCCCTTTGATTGCCGCGCCCTTTTTTTTTCCCCCTGACTAACCTCCTTTTCCCGTTGGCCGTCCTCAACCTTTCAATTCAACGTCACGGTTCCCGTTTTTTCCGGTTCCTGCTGAACCCCTTTTTTTTTTCCCTCTGAAAACGACCGGGCCCCTTCTCCCCTTTTTCGGTAACCATTTTCCCCCCCCCGGGAGCTAGGGCCAGGTTTTTTGGTCCCTGATGCGCCCATGAACCCCCGGCCCCAATTCCCTTTTTTTTCTTTTCGATCCCGTCCCGAGTAGGGATTGACAGACTTTCAGGATTCTCGGTTGACTGGCGTCTTTTCCCAGGGACCTTTTTCCTTTCTGATTCGTTGAAGGCCACTTTTTTTTTTTCGTTTCCCTGAGGCCGAAGTTCACTACTTTTTTTCCCATCAATACACCCCTAATTTCCCCCAAATCGTCCCACTTCCCCTTTGCATATTCCCCGCGTTCCCCCAAGTTGAGGTGGACCCTATAATCTTTCCCTTTTCCCGGCGAAACGCCAGGTTTCTTCTCCCCTTTCCGGATAGTTTGCCGGACCTTTCCTAGGATGGACTACTCATCCCCTTCCCCTCCTGGTCCCCTCCCATTCCCCCAAACAGGCGCCCCCCCAGGGTATTTTCCCCCCCCCCCCCCCGAATGAGCAGGTTGCCTTTTTTTTCCTTGCTCCCCTCCCCGTGGTGGGTGTCTTGGTTGGGTTTTCGTCTTTTGGGGTTTTGACACGTTTATTTGAGAACAACTACCCCCCCTGCACTCTTCTTGACAGGTTCCAAATCCTGACCCGCACCCAGGTTCGACACACAGGTGGGTGCGGCCCAGATTTTTCCCCCCCTTCTTCTCCCCTGGCCTCAGAATGTTTTGATACTTACGCGGGAATTTTTCTTCTAACGTCGCCGATGGCCCCTAGTCTTTCAACAAAGGTTTTTCTTTCCCTTTTTTTTCTGGGAGAGACCTCCTTTTTTTTCCCTTAACCGGTTGGTCCCCCACTCCTCCCGGCTTTTCCCCCCCCCGTTGTGTCCGGGGTTTTCACAGTTGGTTCGGAAAGTCTTTTTTTTTTTTTGGGCCGTTGAGGACCCCGGTTCCTTTTGGGGGCCGTGTTGGTATTCCCTTTGTATGATTGTCCCCCTTTTTTTAGTTTTTTTTTTAGAACCCCCTTTTTTTCAGGAGCTCCCCACGTCCCAGACACCCGCACCCCCCCCCCCCCCCCTTTCTGATCCCCGATAGGTTTTTTTGACCGCCCCTGGGTGGCTCGGATCGGATCTTTTTTGGTTAGTTAGTGAGAAAAATTGTCCTTTCCCCATCACTTTATTGTGCCCAGCTTTGGTCATCCCTCCCAACCCATGTTCCTTTTTTTCGATGAGTTTTTTCACCCCCGGATTAAAGGGGATCCAAGCATCTTGGCCCCCTTTTTGAACAACGCCTTTTTTTTTTTGGTCCCCTAGTGGCGGTCCCCCCCTGGCACGACGAGAAGTGCATCGCCCCCCCCCGATTTTAACCTTGTATTGGCCTTGGTTTGGCTTCTCATGTCGCTACCAGCGTTATTGTTCGATTTCCCACCCAGGTCCCCTCCCCCACACTTTTTTTGTCCCACGAGCTGTTACCCCTTCTTCCCCTTTTTGTTGGTGTCGTCCTTCCTCAAGGGCCGTAGTTTTCTGACGCTTGAGGCGAGTAGTTCCCTTTGATTTCTCCACCCAGCCTTTGCCCCAGTAAATGGGTCGTCTTTCTTTTTAGGCCTTTTCTACCAATACTTTTTGTTTTGTCCTTCTAGATTTTGCCGGACGGAGCGGTGACCCCCATACTGTTGGTTTCCCCTTTTTTTTGTGGGCGGGGCCTAGGTGGCGGGTTTTCCCCTGCCCGGCTTCCCCTCTTCAGCTTTCCCCCCCCTGTCACGGCCTTTTGCCCTTCCCCCCCATACCCTTTTTTGGAAGCCCCCCTGTGTCCATCGTTTTCTTTTTTTCTCCCCTTTTGATTTTTTTTTTCCCACTCCGATGAATGCCCCACTCTCTTCCTCCTAACATCCTCCCCTTCTCCTTGTTTGATGGCAGTCTCGCTTTGTTGCCGCGGTTCACTGGCGTGTGTTTCCCTTTCTGAGGACTCGTGTTCCGGGTACCTATTGTCCCTTTTGGGACTTCTACCTTTCCAATGGACTCTTGATTTTTTTTTTGGGGGGCTCGTCCCTCTTGGATTTTCATTTATGAACCCCTACAAACCCTTTCCCTACCCTCACTCGGACGTTCAAACCGGTCGTATTGCCCTTTTCCCCCGGGCACTAAATTACTGTTGTGATTCCCTAGTGAAAGTGTTGGTGGTCCCTGGGAGGTGACTTTTCATCTCAAGTTGGAGTTTTTAGAAGGTCTTCAGACGGATTTCCTTTCCCCCCTTAGCTCCCCCCGGCCGTTTTTTTACCAGGGTAGGCCAACACAGGAGGATGGGATTTCTGCGTGGTCTTCTTTTTGCCCACCCTAAAACTGGTGTTCTTTTTTCCCCCTCCCCCGGAGGGGAGTTGGCCCTTTGACGTTTCCTAGTTACCCCCCTAATACGGGTCCCGGGTTTCAGCTTTCTTTTCCTTTTTTCTTCCCACCTAATCTGGGAGTCCTTTTCTTTTTTACCTTTAAGGGCTCTCCTCCCTATATCCGCCTCCCGGGCACCAATTTTGGCTGGGATTGACCATGCGCAAGAACCCCCTGGATCTCTGGTTGGTTGGGTTGGCCCCCTTTTCCTGGTACCCGGGTTTGCGTTTTTCTTTTTAGCCCGCCTGTTCCCCCTTTTGGGTTTTGTAATTGACTGAGACACCCACGCTGCCCTACCCTTTTTATACCGGGCCCGCCATCTTCCCCCCCGGTGATTTCCTGGAGCCCCAGGGGGGGCTGGCTGGATATGGTGGTCCCCCTTGGGGGAGGTTTTTTTTTTTTATTCTGTCAGTTTTTTTTTTCCTTGTTCGTTTAATGATTTATAACTCCCGTCAAGTATGTGGGACCCTCCACCTTTTCCCCTTTTCTACCCTACGCGGTTCCGCCGGCCGTCCTTTTTTCTTTTCCCCCTACTATTGTTCCTACCGTTACGCCTTTTTTTTTTTTTTTACATTTAGTCGCACGGTTTCAATGTTGGCTTCATTTAATCCGGTTGACCGTTTTTTCCTTAGGTTACCCGTATCCGGATCCTTTTTTCTTCCTGCAATTCGCCCTTCTCAGCCATGACAAATAAAGCTTAGTTTTTTTTCTCTTATTAAGACTCTATTTCTTTTGATTAGCCTGAATTTACTCGGATCAGTTAAGTGGAAGGGGGGTCCTTTTTCCTGTAGTCTCCCCAGGATTCAACCTGCTTTTTCATCTTTTTTTTTTTAAAGAGGGCTTCCCGGGGAAGATTTAGTTCTTTTTGTGTTTAGCCCCCCGTTTTGTCCCCTGAGGTTTGAGTCATGGAGTTCCGGAAAATTTCACTCCTCCTTACCTGATGGGTTCCCCTTGGCCCTTTTTTTTTTGCCCCCCCCCCGTTACTTCTTTTTGCTCCCCTTCCCCCATCCACTGCTGGTTTCCTTTGAAGATTGCTCCCATTTTTTTGGCCTCCCCTTCTTTCTGAGGAAATTTTTTTGTTCTCTTTGCTTTTTTTGCATGTGACCAATCGGGCCAAATTTTGTGACCAAAACCCCCTTACTTTTTGAATTTGAAGAACATTTCTCTCCCCCTCTGGTGAAGAGAATGGGCGTTTTTTTTGACCCTTTTGGTACACCCCCTCCGACATGGACTACCTTTCCGGTTTTACGATGTTCCCGTTGGTTTTTTCTTTTTTTTCTTATCCAATTTTCTCCCCTTTTTAAGTACGTTTTTCCCCCCCCTGATTTAGTAAATTGGAGTCCCTTTTTCAAGTTCCCCCGAGCCCCTCCAACAAAATTTTTATCCCCCTTCTTCTTTAGCCTAAAAATGAAAGTTTTACGTGTATAACATACCTTCCCCCAGGTGGTTTTCCAAACAGCACTCTAGGTTCTGGCAACCGTTGTTTTCTTTTTTTTTCTCACAGGCACTTTCTGGGAACCTTTTTTTGGCTTTGCAGCCGTTTCTCAACCCTGCTGTAGGCGGTTCGCTTGTTTTTCCCCCAATCTAGTTTTTTTTTTTTTTTTTCCCTGGGTTCAGAAGAGGCTGTTATGGCCTCCGGCTTTCCCCCTAGATTGAGTCCGCCTCACCCCTAGGGGCATTTTTGTGGCAATTGCTTTTCTCCCAGGCCCAAGATGGTGGGCTTTTCTGAGGCGAATCCTTTTTTTCCCATGCCCAGATTCCTTGTATCTTTTTACCTCTCCCTTCGCGTGCCTAAGCCCCTCCCCGGGTCCCCTGATCGCCTTCCTCCTACCCCCAACACTGACGCATTCCTTATGTGAACCCCATCACCCACCTTTCTTTTCCCCCCCCATTTTTTCCCTCCCCCACCGCCCCTGGTTTGAGCCTTCTAAGCGCGCCCGTCGTTTTCGTGATCTTCCCCCAAGCCCTGCGGCTTTTCAAGCTTTTCAATCGGTTTTGGCGGGAAATAGAACCCCCCTCCTCCCCCCCTTCCTCCCATCTAAGTAAAAGTTTCTCGCTAACCTTCGATTACGGCAACGCCATTCCTTCGTTCTTTTTTAGGAAAAGAGACAGTTTCAGGGGACGAGACCTTTGTTTCTTGCGTTTTGGTTGGGAGAGAGAAGCAGGTTTCTCAGAAGTCCGTTAGGGTGGTTTTCTTTGGGTTTCTCATGCCCTCTTTTTTCTCCAAAAAAAAGGGAACTCTCCCTCTCTCTTGTTATCATTCTTACCTCCCCCTTCTTGACCCCCCCTTTTCTTCTCACTTTTTCCCCCCCCCCCCCCTACAGGCGGCTGAAGCTTGCGTTTTTTTTTCTTCCCTCATAAGCAGGAAATGGAGCTCTTTTTTTTTTTTGACTCGGCCTTGAGTCCCCCTCTCCCCCCATGTTTGGAGGTTTCCACCTCGGTTGGTTTTTCCCTTTGGCTGGTCGTTTTTTCCTCCTTTCTTCCGGGTAACACCCCGCTTCTTTCGTTGTTTCGCCGTTTCTTTTTTTGTTCCTACTGTTTTTTGCTTGTTTTTTCTTTTTGGCCCTCCAACGCGACCCCTGCTTCCAGTATTTTTTCCTTCCCTCCAAAATGAGGGTTTTTCTCTTTTTGCTTGGTGTTTTCCCGCCGCCTCCCCGTCAAGGGTGGAAACCATTGTTGGACTTAGGTCTTTTTGGCTCTGGAAGGGGCGTTGTACTTTTTTTTCTTCGTTTCTTTTTCAAGCCTGCGCGTGTTTCATACCAGTTTCCCCCCCCCTTTTCAGACAGTCTTATCCCCAGTTCTTTAGCATTTTTTTTTTTTCTACCCGGCGATCTCTCCACCGCGGACGTCTTTCTTTCCCGTCGCTTTCCTCTATCCCCTGGTCACTTTTAACGATTTGTCGGCCCCTTCCCGGTTTGCCCTCCTTCTTGATGGCATTCTTTCACAACCTCGCTCCCCCATCACGTTTTTCCCTCTTGACCCCCCCCATCGAACCTCGTTTCCCCTCCCCTTGCGGGCTTCTCCCCCCCCTTTACCCTTCCCGGGCGTTCTTTGCCCCCCCCTTCCCCAGGTGCTCCAACCACCCCCCTCCTCCCAGGATGGGCCCCCCTTGTACCAGCGTGTGAAGGACACTGGCACCTTGATGTTTCAGTGTATAGGCTGGGCTTTTCCCCGAACGTTGGCGGCTCCGCATTTTTTTCACGGGGCCGCCATTTTCCGTCAAAGAGTCTCCCGCGGACGAGTTCTACTCTTTTCTCCGTTCCCTTCACACCCCCGGGCATTCGAGCACTCCCCCGGAGTTTCCAGGCGTGTTTCCCCCCCCCCTTTGCCCCTGACGCCCCATTCCCCCTTTCCTCCCTTTTGGCCTTTCTGCAAAAGTTTCGTTCTTTCATTCACCCGTCTTATTGCCCTTTTCGGTTTTTTTCCGGGGTGCTGATGCACTCCCGTCCTCTTTTCTTCCCCGGCCCCTTTCCGAGTATGGGTCGGTTCGTACGGGCACTTTGCTTTTTTTGACGTCTTCCCCTTTTTTAACCCCGTTTGACTTCGTAGGGACCCTCTCTTTCGACCTTGCATATTTCGGTTTTCCCACCAGCGGTCCCCCCCCCCTTTTCCCCCCTTCCTGATTTTTTTCCCTCCCGTTTTTTCCTTTTTTTTTTAGTCACGATTTTGCCGCCCCCAAGGTGAGAAATCCCGACAAAAAGCGTGGATTCCTTGGTTTGAGGTCAAAGACGCTGTCTTCTCAGGGTTTTTTTTGATCCACCTTTCAGGCCCCCCCCCTTCTTTTTCCCCCACTGTATATAGCGAGGCGTCCCCTGGGATTTCCCCCTGATCCAGACACCCCTCCGTATCCATTTTTTTCTGGAACCGTCCCGAGGGCGGGATTTTTGAATGGTTTCTGCCCCGGTTTCCGCAGTTCCTTCTGTTTTAGAGGCCCCCCCTTTCCTTTATTGGTTTTTTTTTCTGGTCCCCGAAGCATTCCTGATTACACTTGCTTTCCCCCCCTTTCCGTGGCCCTCGGTTTTGCGGAAGGTACCGGTGGTCCATAGGATTCATCGTTTCCCTTCAGGCGCAAACCGGCTTCCCGCTTGCGGCGCTTTTTCCCCCAGACCGGCAGCTTTTCTCATCACTTTTCCGTTTTCTTTTTCCCCCTACCCCCACCTGCCCCAACCCCTTCGAAAAAGGGGGGATTCACCGTTCTCAGTCCCCTGCCCCTTTTGATTTCCCACCTCTCGTTGTGGGGAGGTGCGGGGACGGGATCGTGGCGTTTTTTTTTTTGGGCCGCGTTTTTTAAACCCCCCCCTTCCCCCCCCCGCAAGCTCTTGCAGGCGTTTTTCCTACCCAAGGAACTCAACCCCCTTTGTCCTTTTGGAACCAGGTTGTTCTTCCAGGGTCCCCCCTTCAAAGTTCTGTTTTCGGGCTCCCCAGCCTGGATGTGTCACTTTCCCTTTTGATTCGCGTTTTTGAGCCTATAACGCCCCCCTCCGCTCCCCTTTTTCGTCCCCGCTTTTTTAACACCCTTTCCTTCCCGATCCGAGCGTGGACTCGTTATGGTCCTTCCTTCAGGACCAGGTGTCTTTCAGAACGCTTGTTTCCCCGTGGGGTGCCCCCGTTTTTCGGGCGATTTTTTGCTGTAACGTAGCTGGGTTTTTTTTTTTAGAGCCCGGCCTTTTCTGTGATCTCTTTCCCTCCTTTAGGTTTTTCCCTTTCTACTTGCGTCCCCCTCTCTTTCTTTTTCACGGATATTTTTCCCCACTCCCCCCCTTTTTAACCCCCCCACCGGTCCCTTTTTTTTTTCTCCGGATAGGGGGGAACCTCCGTGGTTTTTTTTTTAGAAAACTTCCCCTCTTCCCTGCTCTTTGTGAGGAAACCCCCCCCCTCTTTGTTTGGCATACCCAAACTTTGCCCCCCCCCCCCCCCCCTCTGGAAGTGACTCCACGCCCTATCCTTGGTTCAGAGTTCCCTGTACCCTCGAGGTTTCCCCGGACCCCCCCTTTCTCCGGCCGCCCCCCCACCTTATAGGCAAATGTCCCCCCCCAACTGTTGATTGGGTGCCATCCTCCCCTAACCATTTCACCCGGGGTGTTTTTTCCTTGATGTTAGTTTCTAGCTTTTCCCGTGATTTTTTTTTTTTTGCCACTTTTTTTCCAAATATCTCCCCCCCCTAACGGGCCCCCCCCCTGCGTGTTCTTTTTTCTTTTTGGAGGGCCAACAACTTTCTAATTTCTGGGGGACCTGATTAGAGCTCTTCCCACCCCAAAGTAGGGTCCCTTCCTTCACGAGGAACCCACCCGTATTTTTTTTTTTTTTTTTTCCCCTCCCTGTCGGCCCCTTTTCCTATTTTTACTTTTCCCCCCTCCGTTTTTTTTTTTGAGATTTTCTTTTTACTACAGGCCGTGGACTGTTTTTTTTCCCACCTGGTTTTACTCTATGGTGGGGGTGAATAGTTTTTGTGTTTTTTGCCCCCTACATAATAGTAAAGCACCCCTAGATACTGTTGACATACCCCCACCCCAAATAGATCCTGCTATGTTTTTTGGTGCAATCAATGTTGGTCGAAAAAGTTTGTCTTCTCCCTCCCCCCAAAATCCGCTGATTGAAGATATACCTTACATTGCCCCCCTTTTCCCCCCGTTGTCTTTTCTTTTTTCAATGGATTGTTTAGTTTGATCGATTGAGATTGTGCCTCTCTTTGTTTGTTAAACTGTGGTGTCCCTTTTTTTGCAGTTCGAAGTTATTTACATCCCTCCGGTCTTCAACGCTTTTTTTTGGCTACGTTGGGCCTTTGCCCCTCGTATATCATGCCCCCATTGTATTTTCTCAATCCCCCCATGGGCGATGTTAGGATTGCGTTTATTCTGGTCCCCCCCCCTTTGACCCCCTAGAGGCTCGGATTCTTGCCTTTGTGTGGGGGACCCCCTTGGTCGTGGCTCGTGACTTTTTAGTCCCCCCCTTTGCCCCCTTGGTCCTCACTTTTTCCCCCCTTCCCTTTCCTGGGTGAGAATGGGCCCCGGTCCCCCTTTTTTCCCAGGTTCTTCCCCCCCCAGATGCTCTTTTTTCATTACCCCATGCCCTTGCCCAACAACGTGGGCGGCCCCCCATTTGATGATTTCCTCCTTGCATCCCCAGCGGTGCACTTTTCATTTTCGTCATCTTTCCCCCTTCCGGACTCGCGAGACTGTTTTTTTTTTTCTTCCCCCCCGTTGAATGTGGCCTTCTCGTTTTTAGGCTTGAGATGTCGCCCCTAATTTCCTCCCCCCCGTAACCTGCGTCCCCAAAGGAGTCCACATCAGCCCCTACTTCCCCTCCATTTTGGAAGCTATGGGTTGGTCCCCTGTTTTTCGTCGGCCTTGGTCGGTTATGGATTTGGACCCTTGAATACCTTTGCGGTTGTCAGGTTTTGCTTTTTTTTTTCCCCAAACCCTTGCCCTCAACCACCTTCCCTATTCCCGGCCCCCTTCCAAGCCAAAACCCCGGGGTTTTTTGTGGTGGTCCCATTTTGGACCTTTTTTTCTTCTTGGGACCTGGTTACCACCCAAATGTTTGGGTTTCCCTTCCAGGCTTTGTGTACCCCTTTTTTTTTTTTTTCCTGTCAGGTATTTTTTTTTCATGAGCATCCCCCCCCTCTCCCCCGTATTGTCCATCAGCCCATTTACGCCTCTTTCTTTCACCCCCTTTTTTACCGGATGACATATTCCCTTTTCAACTCCCCCCAATGGTGAACATGTCGTTCCTTTCCCTTATTTCCTTCCTTGGGGCTTCGGTTCTTTTCAAGTTTGATACCCTAATTTGTTTTACTTTCCCCCCTTTTACCTGCTCAACCTTTTTTTCTTTTTCTTCAATGGCACTGACGCCCCCGTTTTTCCCCGATTTTCCGTCCCCTTCTTTCTTTTGGATCCCGCACTGTTTTTGATCTTAGAGTTTGGCCAAAGGTGGCAACTGTGGGGTTTGTTCCTCCTTTTTTTTCGGTTAGTATAGCCTAGTCCCCCCCCCCCAATGCTAATCCTCTTTTATTGGGGTGTGTCCCCTCAAGGTCTTCCTGGATTTTTTTCTTATGGCTGTTAGACAGGGGCCCTTTTTCTGGGTTTGGAGGTCTCACTGTCCTTTGGGAGTCCTTTTTCTAAGGCTTTCATTTTTTTTTCGGCCGGGGACGCATTGTCCGGTTTGGCCCCCCCAGTAAACCCCCTTCCCTACCTCGCCCTTTCCCCCTAGTTTGTAACCTTCCTCCCCCCACGTTTCCCTTTTCCCCCATTTTTTTATTGGCCCGGATAAAGTGCTTTTTTTTATTGGTCTTTTTTGCTCGTTGGTCCCCGTACTCGGGGGTCCCTCCGTCCCCATCTTTTTTTTGTCAACCCCCCAAAAAATATAGGCCGAAACTTTCCCCCTTTACGTCCGCTTTTATCTCCTTCCCTCGGCTCGTGTTTACTTCTTTTTTCTTCTTTTGTTTCTTAGAATTTGGCTTAAGAATTGTAAATACTTTAAATACGTCCTTCCCTTTGTGGCCTTTTTCTAATTTTCCCCCCCCTCCCCCCCTGGATAGCATTAGTGTCCCCATGAGGTCCAGGTTTTTTTTTTTAGTTGAATTTTTTCTAGTCCCTCCACAACTTTTTTTTTTTCTTGAAAATTTGATCCTTTATTTTTTTTTTTCTTTCTCTGGTCGGTTGGCCCCCCCGAAGGACCCTATTTTGGTTTTGAGAAAGTTGGCGGTGGTTTTTTTTTTTTTTTCAGTTTCTCCCTCCGGTTCTTGGTTCCCTGTTTTCCCTCTTGGGCGTGCTGTCAGGATTGGGCGGGTTTTTCCGCTTTTTGGGGTCTCCCATCGCCCCTCCCCTCTTGGGCGCACGCTTGTTTTTTTCCCAGGGAGGTCAATTTCTTTTTTTTGGATCTCCTCCTCCCCTCGGGCATAACTTTGGTAGGAGACCCCCCTCTTGTCCGGCCTCCTCTTTTTTTTTCGTTTTTGGATTAACTTTCCCCCCCCCCAAAGACTCTTGCCTGGCCTGCTCTCAATGTGCCTATTTTAATTTGTTTACTTTTCATCCTCCCCAGGGACTTTTTTTTTTGCCTTCATTCCGCCCCCCCCCCCTGAATCTTATTTTTCCCCCACACCGGCGTCGGAGCCCCCACCACCCAGAGATCGTAAAAAGCCCTTTTTCTCCTTTTTTTTCCTACTCTTTTTACAGAGTCGTTTCGGTCCAGCCCTTTTTTTTTTTATTAACTCTACCCCTCCTCTGGTGGGCAGTTAAGACCCTTTCCAGGTTCCCCCCCCCTTTCCCACTCTTACCCACCTTTATTCCCCCCCCCTTTTTTTTACCAATCCCCAATCTTCCCATTTTTTTTTTTTTTTTTCTCATGAGACCCTTTCTTCCTTTCCCTCTCATTTCTTTTTTTTTTTTCAGCCCTTTTTTTCTCTCTGGTTCCTCCCGTAGTTTTTCTCTCTCATCACCCCCCCTTCCCCCCCCCCCCCCCTCCCCTTCGCGAATATTCCCCGTTTCGTCGTTTTTTCCAAGGACTCCTGCCCGGAAGCCTTTGCGTCTCTTTTTTTTTTTTTGAGGTTGGCACCTTGTGGCTTTTTTGGTTTTTTGGTTTGCGTATCGTCCCCGTTTTTCGGGTCCCTTTTGTAAGACGTTCTGCTTTTGGTAGATCGAAAATCCGCTTCTCGTCTTGCGGCGGCTTTTAACCAGTGCTTTTCCTCTTTTCTTGGCTCCCCCTTCCCTGTCATTTTGTTTTTTTTTCAGGTTGAATTCGGTCGTTTTTTTGGGTTCCCTCTTTCCGTTTTTTTATCAGGTTCTCGGGGCGGCGGGTTTGTTCACGCGAGGAGGGTTGTCGTGAGTTCCTCGACTTCAGGCACCGCCTGGATGTGTTCTTGCTGTCCTTCAGCGCCACATTTCGTTCCGGTTTTTTTGGTTCCCCGACGTCATCACTGGACCCTGCCCTGCCGAAGTAGGGGCCCCGCTCCTACCCTGTAGGAAGTCGGCGTTCTTTTCGGAAAAGTGCCTTCCCCCCTTTTTTTTTTTTTTGTTTGGCCCGATTACCCACCAGTCCAACCTTTTTTTTTGAAACGGTCGCCAGCCGTTTCTTGACCGCCTTGTCCCCTAGGTATTTTTTTTTCGTTCCAGTCCCCCCCCCTCCCCCCGGTGCCCTGACCCACTTTTTGGGGTGGGCCCTGCCCCCTTCTACAGAAACCGGCCCCCACCCCCCCCCTGGTATAGGCGTTGAGGCGCAATTCCTGTGGCGGCCTATTTTGTTCGGGTTTTAACGGCCTGGTTTTTTGTTTTAACGTCAGGAGGGCCCTGATTCCCCTAGTTTGATCTCCCCGTCCTGCGGACCTAGGATTTTTTTTTTTTTGTCCCCCCTTCCTTTTTTTTTTTGCCACCCCCCCCAAACCAACAAAACCCCCCAACACAAACATAACCCAAAACCCCCCCACCCCCAAAAACCCCTTCAGTTAGTGCCAAACTGTCGCTATGTTTTTTTTGGTCTAAGTTTCGGCGAACCTTTTCCTGGACTTTTTTCAATTTTTTTTAGTTTTCCGATTCCGGCAGCGTTTTCCTTTACGGCACTCGCACCATTTCCTGCCCTTTCTTCTTGGACCCCTGAGGTTGGACTGGTCCCTTTTCCCCGTTGGGGATGGCCATGGGAGCCTTTATTCCTACCGCCGAGTCTCCGGACCTCCTTACATGTGGCTCCCCCTTTCGGCCCCAGGTGACTCCCGTCCTTTTTTTTAGTGCCCTCTTCCTCCCACGTTCCCTCCTTAAGAAACTACTTTTTTTTTTACCTTTGCGGTCACCAAGACCCCCTGAGTCAGCCCAGGGTGTCCTCCAGTCCATCCGACCACCCTTTAAAACTCCCACCTTTCTTTGGATTTTTTCGGGGATGGCCCTGATCCCCCAAAAGTCCCTCGGCGGACCAAAATCGTTCCCGTCTGCCGTGTTTCCCTTCGGTCCTCCTTTTCGCCAGGGCGAGGCGTCCAAACAAAAATAGCCCACCCCCCACAAACAAATCAAAAACCCTTGAGTCTACCCAAAACAAAACCCCTTTCGCGCCCCCTCCCAACCCAACCCCCCAACCAACCCAACAAAAAAAAAAAACCAATACCACCCCCCAATAAACCCAAAAACCAATCAACCCAAACCCCACCGCCCCCCAGAACAACACCCCCCAAAAAAACCCCCAACCCCCAAACAACTCACCCCCCACCCCCAAATTGTTGCCACAAAACCCCAAAAAAACAACCAAACCCCAAAACACCCCCACAACCCAAACCCCCCACACCCCCACAAACAACCCCCCCCTAACACCCCCCTTCCCAGTTCGGTTGATTCGAAACAGCCCACCAGGATTAATGTCCTTCTTGAGTTCCTGGAGTAAAGTTTTTTTTTAATCTGTCATTCCGTAGCCCTGGCTTTTTTTTTCCACCTCCAATCTTACCTGCGCGCGAGTTCGGTAAAGGATTGGATGATGTCTTTCCTTTCCTTCCCCCTTTTCCCATTTTTTCCCCCCCCTGACACTCGCACCCCCAAGGGGTGGATGTGCCTCCTTTCTTCAATCCTGCCCCTCACTTTCTTCCCCCTTTCCGGTGGTTTTGGAGGAAATTCCGGTTTGTTACTTTTGTTTGCGTTTGCAAGCGTTTGTTTTTCCCTATACCACCTACCCCCCTGTCCGCTGGGCCTTGTTCGTTTCAACGAACCCGTCACCCGCCTAACCCCCTGGTGGTTTTTTTTGAATCCCCCGCCATCATTTTCCTTTCTTTTCCTCCTCCTTTTTTGCAGGTTTGGTAGTTCTTCTTTGCGTATCTGTTTTTTTTTTTTGGGTCCCCCCCGAGACCTCTTTTGGTGACAACCGGGCATCTTTTTTTTTCTTCTGGCACTTGTTGGTTTTTTTCTGAGTTCACCGTTGCACTGCCGTGTTTCCCTTTTTTTTTTTCCCCGCCTGCGGTTTCCACATTTTTTGCTTCCGGTTTTTTCCGGTTGTTTCGAAGTTTTTGTGGCCGGACGTTCTGGTTTTTTTTTTCTCACTGGTTGGTAGACAACGCTTACCCCATTTGAAGTCCCCTTCCTTTCGCATATTCTTATCACCGGCCCCCCCCCCCCCCCCCCCCTTTTATCCCCGATAGGGGCCGTTTTGGACTTCTTTTTTTTAGCCTTTTCGGGCCGCGGTTGGTATACTTTGATTCGTTGTCGGTTCCCCTTAAACTCTTTTACAGAGCCGCCCCGCTCCCCAAGCCAGAAGAGTAAGGGTTGATTCCCCCCCCTGCTTGACCTATCCCCCTTACACTCAGTCCCGGGTTTAACTCGCCCCTTTGGCTTTTCCTTTAAGGCAACCGCGAGTCTTGGCACCACAAGTTTGTGAGACCCCCCCTTCGTTTTTTTTTTTTTTTAAGGTAGATTTCGTCTTAGGTCTTTTTTTTTTCTGGTTCCCCAGGGGCCACCCAGGGGCTTCCCCACTTTACGGTTTTCGAGTTGTTAGGGTGAGGGGCTAGGCGGCTTTCCCAGTACGTACGCATTACCTCCCACGATCGGACCCCCCAATCCTCGTACAAGTCTTTTTCCATGCTCGTTTTTTTTTTTTTCCCTCCTCATTGTTACGCAGCCTTTGTTTTTTTTTTCTTTTTTCCCGATCGGCGGGCTTTCACCATATGGGTTTCTTTTTGGGTTACTGGGGTTCTTTTTTTTTCCTGTAAGCGGCGTTTTTGGTTTTGGTCCTTCTAACACCTCCACTTCCTTCCTGGCCCCCCGTTTTGCCGCCTGTGTCGCAAATGTTGGATCCCGATTCCGAACGGCTCTCTCTCTTTTCCCACCCCCCTTGTTTCCTGGTGGCCTGTTTGAGCTTTAGTTCCGTTTTCTCCTGTGCTTTTCGTGTTTCCGCGGCGTCTGGGTGGTTTTTTTCCCAGGGGGTGTCAGGTCGCCTTCCTTTGCCCCCTCCCGGCGGGACCGTGGTTTTTTGGTCTTTTCTGCGGCGTCGATCTTCTTCCCCAGTCAAACTCTTTTCTCCACTACGAAGATCCGTTTTTCAGGCGGTCTTTTTCCCTTTTTCTTTTGTATCTCGCCCGGTTTGTGGGGCGGGGGTTTTTATTCTGATTTGGTCTCCTTTTGTCTAACTGCCTCTTAATGGAGATGACACCACGTTCCCCTCCCGTGTCCTGTGGTGCCCCCCCAGTTTGATTTTTAGAAATGTCTCCCCTATCACAACCCTTTTTAGCCCCTGCCGGAGTGGTTTTGCTCCTTTTGGAGGTTCCTCTCCTTTCACATATCTTTGCCGGGACAGGTGGAAGTGGATCTTGTTTATCACACCCGTTTTCTTTGTTGGTTGCGTTTTTTGATCTGTTGAGGATTTCTTGATTTTCTACCGACCTTGGTGAGACCCAAGGGCTGAGCAGTAATTTCCCTTAAGGTTCTTGTGCAAAACTGGGGCGTTTGTTTTCTTTTGGATTTGGTCCCAACAGTCCTTCAAGGCTTTTTGGCGGGGTAGGTGATGAGCCCAACGAGGGACCTCACCCCGTCAATACCCTTTTTTCCCCTTAAGTCACCACCCCCGGAGAAAGCCGGCTGGGTTTTTTGTGGGCTGTTTACCCCAGGTGGTTTGGTTTCTTTTTTGGGTCAGGGGGCAGGTTAGTAGTTTGGGATTTTTTCAGGTCTTCCTTCATTCCTACCCCGTTCAACCCCCCAGCGGATTTTTTGACTGTTTAGTGCAGGTCTCCTTGGCCAATATATGGTACCACATGTTCCTTGGAACCTCTCCTTCTGGACCCTGATTAATTTTAATGACTTTTTGGTTTCGATTTGATTTTTTTTTTTTTTTTTTTTCCAAGATTTCGTTTCGTTTTTTGGGCATTCTAATAGAAATTTTTCCTCACTTTGTGACGTGATAAATTTCTAATAGTTCTCTTTTGTTTTGCACCTGCTACCCCTTTCTTTTGATTCTCCCCCCCTTGTTCTCCCCTCTTTGGGAGTTTTTTGAAAGGTGGCCTGGGTTTTTTCTTAATCGCCGCCGGCACCTTCATGGGACTTGTTTTCCCGTTTCCCCAGGGGCACGGGACTTTTTTTAGTATTTACATGATTGGTCTCCCTCTGGACACCCCTTGGTTTGGGAGTGTTTTTTTTTTCCTGGAGTTTCCTAGCCTTCCTGGAATTCCCCCGCGGACCAGGCTTTTTAAGGTCCCATCCTTAGATAGGGGTGCCCCTTTTTTTTTTTTTAGTTCCTTCCCCTGGGTCTTGTTTTTCTTCCTTGCCGCTTCCGCCCCTTTGTTGAGGGACCGTTCGGGGCCCTGCCTTCGTTCTTCAAACCTCTTCCGGCCTTCGACACGTCTCTCGGTCTCCCTTCAATGGACTTGCCTTCTTAGCATTTTTTGGCCCTGGACCGAATGGCATTGGCGGGGTCGTTGGCCGCTTGTTTTATCTTAGAATCGGGTAGGACTTGGGACCTCGCCCATTTCTTCCCCCCCCGGTGAATACTTTCTTCTGCAAACCTTTGGGCTTCGTTTTGCAATCTATAAACATTCTCCTTTGCCACTTATTCCTAGTCAATGTTAAACTCGTCCTCGTTTTTTTGAGGTTTGGATTTGCTTGGGGTTGCTGAAATCCCCTCGGTGCTTATTTAGCCAATCCTGCGATGGTCTTTCCGGCACCCTCTTTCTTTTGGTTTAGAGTTTTTTCTTTTTGGACCTTCTTCCGCGGCCCCTTTTGTTTTTTTGGTTTCGCCGGACTTTTTTTTTTTAA
>Ga0179593_1532060_pt1 | contig 28952 bp, 40 predicted proteins | sample CZODoug2_1_08_16_FD_185931 | JGI IMG/M metagenome (GOLD analysis project Ga0179593, IMG submission 185931) | Vadose zone soil fungal communities from Angelo Coast Range Reserve, California, USA - CZODoug2_1_08_16fungal (PacBio error correction) | ecosystem: Environmental > Terrestrial > Soil >... | reverse complement strand
GCTCCCCCAGAAACCGCCCTTTTTTTTCTTTGGCACTTGGGCACGATTCATGAAGGGCTTCCCCCCTCTTTTTCCCTCAGAAGCCAGGAAGCTCGCCCCGCGATTCTGCAGTAAGCTCGGAGTAGTGATCCCCTGGTAATAGAGCTTTCTCTTCCCAGCGTCCGGAGAAGAAAGGAGAAGACTGAATATCGACGATTCCTTTCAAGCCCTCGACTGTCCGCGTAGCCGGCAAGACCCGTCGACAGAGGTTGGAGCCCTCCGCCAGAATCATCCAATAACGAAGTGTTAGAAAAAAGCTCCTTGACGTCACGAGGACTCAAACCGCCTTCCCCCCACGTAAGACCCCGCAAGTCCCGACGACGACTCACCCCCTCCCCCCTATCTCCCCCTCTCTCCCCCCAGGTCAGCGGCCCCCCGAACGAGACCCTTCTTCCCCCCCGGCTCCGGTTTCCGCCGCTGCTCTTGTCATCAGCCGGCAGGCATAAGAAAGCAAAGAGGCTACTGGATGGACCCCCCCCATGGTCTTACACCCCCCCCGACCCCCCTGGAGACACCCTTCCCTCGGCAACCCCAGACATCCCTCCCGCGCGCCCCAAACCAGGTCACCCCCCCCCCCACCCACGCCCTTATCATGGTGTTTTCTGGTGACCGGGGTTCCTCTCCCCTTAAATTCACGAAGACCATCACCTTCCTGGACCCTTTTCTTTCACCGTCATTATACAGGAAAACGCCAATTTCTTCTTACTTCGTATTTTATTTCCTTGCCGATTTTCTCGGAGCGGTAATCCCTTTGACCTCCCCCAGTCTCCACGAACAGAACGGGTTCCGGTATGTTTATGTTCCCTCTCCGTCGGATTCCATTCCCGCCTCCACCTCTTGAGCCCCTTATTCACAAAGTGTACGCCATTTGTTACGAGGGTCCCTTTTTAAGAGCGCCTTTTTTCTGAGTATGCCCCGAAGCCCTTTTCGCTGTCCCCTTTGTACGTTTCAATTTGCGGGAGGCCTTCTCCCTTACCCTTCCAGTTTTCTCTGGAAGTCTCCGTAGTTGCAGACAGGACCGTCCGTAATTTCTTGCTCACCAGCTAGGAAACCTTTCTCGTTCCTCCTTTAATTTATACTTTTATGCTAGCAACGTCGCATAAGTCGACGTTCTCAACTCCCTTTGAACGTCAGGTGACCTTTCTTTTATTTACAGGCATTAGAAGAATACTATTACTCGACTGCTCACGGGTGGATGGTGAAGGCCCATCATGAAATGCTTTTCCAATTGTACTCGAAGTTCATGAGATGAAAGGTTCTGAAATATCCAGAAGGCGAGGCCCCTTTAAATTCCAGTATTATAAAAGAATACCCCTTTTCCCAACTTCATCTGGATGAAGAGATCTTCTCCTCCTAACGGCGGACCGGCATCCTCAAGGCCCCCCGCCCCCTATCGGCCTGGCTTTTGATATGTAAACGAGATCCCAGTCCCTTTCTTCCGCGTCCTTGAATCACTCGGTCAAATTAACCTTCTCTGTCGATGCCGAGCGTTATGGGGGCCAGTATTTTTCCCTCTATTACATCTTTCTTTTGCAGCCACTCTTTTTCACGCCCCCGAAGCTCGTCAGTTTAAAAAAACCCTTTTGAAATCTCTTCTTGCGACAGTTCTATCACTATTTCTGTGCGCTGCAGCCTTGATCCAATACGGCCTTGTAAACAGGCGAGAAAGTAGAGAATGGTCAGTACCAACAGAAGTCCTCTGGTGGTGGTGACTGAGCTTGTCCATGATACGCCGGAGGGATCCCTCTTCCCTCTCCCCCTTCCGAGACTGATAGAAATGTCCTCGTACACCCCATTCTCCTGTGCACACCCTTTTGGCGCGCGCTTCGTCTCATAAGGTTTTTGGCAAGCAGACGGCACTTAGATTTTTCCCCTCCCTTATGCCCCCCCCCCCCCCCGCCTCCCTAAACGACTCGGAGCCACTCGTCGCTGAAGTCCTTTCCATTGGGATTAATGCTTAGAGGATTTTTTTGCAATACTTCGATATCTTTACCTCCCTACTCCATCAACGCTCTCTTCCTTGGCTTCCCTTTGGGTCCTGTCAGCCGCCCTCGCTGAGAGAGCTGTGCGAAGGAAGGTTTAAGACTGGTCTGATGTCCCTTTTAAAACCTGACCGTACCCTGATGTAGCCACTTTCCCTGGCAGTAAGAACCGGTAGAGCCTAATGAACCTAATGATTTTACTGCACCATAAACCCTTTAATTTTCCACCGAGATCTATTCCGGCTCCGGTACCCTTTCCCTATGACGTCTGGTCAATGTCTTGGAGAGAAGGCTACCTTTCCTCCTAATGCGTCTTTAGGAAGTGGTCATTTTTCCATCTGAGGACATGCCCTAATGCCTAGCCCCTCCCTCTTCCGGTTCCTAGCCGTCGCCGAAGGAGACTTCTCACTCCCCTGACTTGTCCGGAATCCCGACCTTCCTTTCCTTCTCTCCCCTTCTCACCCCTGGACTTTCGTGTCTCCTTCCCCTGTCCCACGCGTACGATGAGACGTACCCCAAAACCTACCCTTCACGTTGAAATCGGGGGACTCCCTCCCGCCACTGTCGCGCGGGACGGAAGCTATGACGCGTACCATCGAAGACAGAACCATTTCCTATAGCTCGAAGGCTATTTAAGCCGCCCCCTCCCATGCCTCAATAACCTGCTTAGCATTCCCTCCTACCGATTTTACGGTGAAGGGTAACTGTTGAGCATCATTCCAGTAATAGGGGATGGGATTAGTGCGACTTCTGTCCCCTGGTTTTCCCCCTGCCCCAACACCAGCGTAACGTGGGCCGCCTTCCTTTTCTTTTCCCTGGGTTTGCTCTGATGGCGACCCAGGTGTTTGCCCGGCAAGCGGCTCTGGTAGGAGTTTGGTTTTCGAGTCCCTTAAAGTCCCTTGTCTTTCTTATATGTGGATTCCGCCAGTTCCTTTTATCTCCCCTGAGAAGGCGTTACAGGATGAGGGGTCTATCTTTCAAGGTCCCTACTACCTTGAGGTTTCTAGGAGAGCGTTTTTGCGTCGACGGTTTGTAAGATTTTGCGATGATGGACCGTTCTTCGGCCCTTCCCACCCTTGGTGAAGGAACAGGAATGTAATCTCCTTGACGGCGCTGCTGGATTTCGGGTGTACTCCCCCTTCTTCTTGAGGTTTTCTAGCGGAAGAGCCCTCTTCCGACGCTTTCTTCGACGCGATAGCGGCTCCCGGGAGTCGTTCCGGATAAAGATTTTCTTAGCTGGATCATGTTATCTCGTTTTGATTCTGCCTCCCGATGACTTGAAGTTGCCTAGTACTTGCAATCGATTTGCAGCCGGGCTTCTGGAGGACATCCCTTTTCTCTAACTGGTTCCCCCGTAGAAATTCATCCTTCTTTTCTGGTTGCACCTCCCTTTATTGCCCTGTTTTGGGGAGGCGGCCGGATCACTCCCCCTCGTGGTTGTTGTTGATCTCCCTTGCCTCCAGCCCAGCCATCTTTCAGCCTCTGCCAAACTCCGAACAGATTCTTCCGCATCCGGGGGCGCCCTGCTTGCAGGCTGCGAACCTGGTAATCCCCAGCAGCCCCGAGAGCATCACAGCCTTTTCGACCCATTACTAGGAAAACTCAATGTTAATCTAGACTCAGACGCAAATGTTCTCCTACAGATCCCAGATGAGAGATCAGCCCGGACTCAAGTTAGAAGCTCCCCCCCGCTTCTCCCCCCCAGCTTTTTCCCTAAGTCGTGGCTCTCTCTCAACTTTAACATCAGGTAGAAAAAGAAAGACTCCACTTGATTCCCTTCGGATAACAGGTAAGGCCCCAAGCGACTCCTCCACCCAAATCTTCGCCCTCCGCACTTTCCCAGCGGAGAGAAATCCACGCTACCCCGCCTGTCAGCGGCCTTCACCCTTCTTCCCCGCAGCATTCCGGGGACGCTCCCCCCTTTTACTCAGCGTCCGGCTGAGATAGAACCCGGGCCCTTGAATTGACCGCTCGACACCCAACCTCCTACCCCCTTCCCCTTCTTTCCAACCACACTACAAGCCTCCGCAGCCCCCACCCCCAGCGTACAGCCAATGAAACAGCCAAGCATAACCCTCCTTTTTGTTGCGTGCTGGTGATTTATGCTTCACCAAAGGGCGGCGCGCAACGCCCAAGCTCAACCCAGTTGCACCTCCCCCGCGCGCCCCTGCCGCGATCTCACCTTCAGGTACAGGCAAAGCCGAACTGCTAGCGGTAAGTCGGTACGTTGAGCATAGTGACTTCCTGACCTGTAGAAGTCAGACCCATTGCCTGGCTCCGGACCCCAAGACAGGCGCCGTGTGGCCTGGCAAGCAGTTCCTTCAATTCCACCCCAGCCGAAAATTTCTTCAGAGGTGTCCCTCCCATCTCTTCAAAGATTCGCCGCATCCGTGGACTTTCCTCAGAGCTTATTTTTCCCCTTCCATCTCCTCGTACGCGGGACGGGATAGTTCGCTTGAAAGTTTTTGTCTGTCTTTTGTCGACACGGAAGTGAACTTTTTAGCCTCGCTTGCAGTCGCCTCGGCGACAGGAGCCCGGATACGCCTTTCAACGCTGCGAGTCTTTCCTGTCTTTCCCGGTTAGATGTATACGACTGCCACGTTCCTAAAGCCTGCACACCCCTTTCGCCTCCGGTCCTTCCTCTGCCCGGCCTTCGGTAATAGTCTCCAGGCTTTAAGGCCCAATTCTTTCCTGTTTCTCCCATTCCATCTATTTGAAGGGACGGACATGCCTACTTCGCTAGCCGGTTCTGTGCTGCAAGTGGATGTCCTAGTCTTAACCTTCTGGTTCCCGTTTATACCGCCTCTGACTGGTATAACCTTCGTCCTTAGAGACTAATCAGAGTGAGTTGTCTTGCTGACAGGGTCTCCCGCTCCCCGGTCCGCCTCCCCGTCTGACACTGGTCGGTGTGTCTCAGGGACACGCGTCCCCGAAGTAATTTGTCTTTGCACTCTTTACTCTCCTTACCCCCGATTCACGCCTTCCTCTCCTTCCCAATTCTCTGGCCGATCCCCCGAGAGTTCTTTGCTCCCCTTTGGGACAAGTAAGAGGGTCTCTACATATACCCTTTTTTTCTTCCCGGCAACCTTATGAAGCCCCGCTCCTTTTTTTCCGACTGATGTTAACTTAGTTTAGTCGGCCAGGTGCTATCAACGCAGGTGGCTCTTTTTTTTTCAGCCATTGACCGCTTTATACATCTTTCCCTTCCATCCCTCCCCCCGTTTTTTGTGAGAGATCTTTTTTTTCCTTCCCAAGCCTCATCCCCGCGGCAGCTACCTCCCACCGGTCTTTTTTTTTTCCCTCCGACGTCTTGAAGGTCACCAACAGAATGTCGCCTGGAGTCCCCCTCTTAGCGCGGCCATAAGGCAGGTGTTGCCCCTCCGTGTCCGAGGTTTCATCAGTCCCATGTTCAAGTAACTCTCTTTCTTCCTCCCAAATATACTGTAGAGAGACTTCGTTAAAATTAGTTCTTAATTAGAGCCTGAGGAGAAATTCTCTCTGAGTTTCCTTATAAACCTAGTTGCTTCCTTCGACGCGGGAATTGATTCGGCTTTCTAGACTAAATCAATGAGACGTTCTTGCCTCTCTCATTCAGGTTATAAGCCGGACGCTCTGTGAGCTATTTCACACCGAATTTCCCCTCCTGATGGTGCAATCAATGCAGCATTCTTGGGGAAACGTACTCATGTCCCTTTTCATTTTCATCCCACCCCCCTTGAATGAACTCTGACTGAACTCTCCTTACGAAGGCTTTTTCAACTACCCCCCACTGTCCTTAAGGTTCCTTCTCCTTCTTGCCGGTAAACTCCTTTCTTTGGCCTTAGCATCTTTAACCTTGACTTTTCCTGGATCCAGAGGTGATCTTATGAGGACGGGTATGCGAGGACTCCACCTTTCACTCCTGTTACTTCCCCCCGATTCCTTCCCCGCAACCGCCCGGGAAAGCGACTACTTAATTTTCCATCATACGGAAGGCTTCTATTCTACCCCCGCTCGTCTCTTACCGTCTCTTAGGATAGATTTTTCACAAAAAGTTTCGCCAACTCCGCTGCGGGAATTTTTGGCTCACTTTCCGCCCCCGTTAAACCCCATGTCTTCCTCCTCTGACTTTCCTTCCTGACGAGGAACGTTGATCCTTTGATTCCCCTCCCAGAGTATTAAGATTTCCCCTTTTTTTCCTTTTCCCGGTAATCATGAAGGTGATTTCCATCATCCCCATTTCCCCCCAGATATTGGATGGATCTCTTCAGTGAGCATTTATAGGCCCCCCGTTTGCCCTCCCCCCAACAGCCATAAGGCGTGATGGTTTCCCCTTGAGGATGATATTTCTTTTCGCTTTTTTTTTTTTTGTGTAGGGAGACATTCTTTTTGCCTTTTTTCAGTTTGCAGGTACTAGGTGTAGAGTCTCCCCATTAAAGGAGAAATTGCACTTTATTAACCCTGCAGTTCTCTTCCAAGAAGTCTTAAGAGGCTCACGGTTTCAAGGTCCACCCAAACACCCACCCCCACCGACCTGGGTGACTGTAGAGTTAAGGGCAGACCCCTGATTCCTCTTTCAGAGCGTATGGAGCTCGTCTTCACCCCTTTCCTAATGGCTTTCGAGTCATACTTTCTTAGTACCCTTGGTGAAGGAAGGACTCTCGAACCCCTTTCTGCTGGATCTTTAGGGTGGCTTCTGTTTTTTTTTCGTTTTCTTCCTCTTTTGCGAGAAAACCTTAGCTGATTGCCTATAGATGGTAACGGCGATGGATTTGGATCGGCGATTAGGAGGCTTTTTCTTATACGATTGTTTTCTCTCGAGATTGCACTGCCATATCCCTATAGATAATTGCGAATAGATTCGAGTCCTCTAGAGTGGCTTTGAGTCTCCCCCAGACTGCCATGGCCCACTGGAGAATCACCCGGTCCTGAGGGTGATGGTGCCCTAAGTTGAGGGAGTCCCAATGTCTTGAGGCAGGTCCAGAGATATACAGCCCCCCCTATGCTTTGTCCGGTTTAGTGAGAAGCCCGGAAGCACTAGACTGGGCCTCAAACCCAGTAGTTTGCCCCCCCCCAGAAACCCGACTTTTCCGTGACTACTTTTTCTAGTTTTTCCTTTCATTCGGCAGAGAAAGGGCCTATCTTCCTCACCTGTCCCCGGCGATGGCCGCCATCTCTTAGAGTCGTACTGCCCATCGGTCATTTATCGATGTCCATCCTCATCCCCATGTCTACGACACTGACCCCCTCTGCCTCAGAATCGAAGGAAAATATCTTCCGCAAGAGATAGACTATTTTTCAAGCAGCTCCGATTTTTCCTCTCAGATAGACAAGCAGAAAAAGGTTTTCCCAAAGACCCCAGCCCCGATTTTCATGAGGATAACCTTGAAGTTGGGCCCAAGGACTGACCTCCCCCACGATTTAACCTCCCACTACGGTCCCAGACCCGGCCTACTCTCTTGCCGCTTTTCAAGAACTCGTCCCATTCACGTTGATTTCCCTCGACCCCGATTCCGCAGTTTCCTTTTGCATCAAGAGTCCGGAAGGTCCTTAAAGCACACTGGCTTCCTTTCCCTTCCCCCACCCCCTACTACCAGGCCTCCATTCCTGAGCCATGAATGCATCCCGCAGCGCCACCCACAGATTTCCCCATGTAACCAGCACGCTTCCTGTGCCGTAGTGGGATGGATGCGCCCCTCTCCCCCTTCCCCTCCCCCACCCCACCCACCCTCCCATGAACTAGCCTCTCGGACCGGGAGATATAAAAGGTCAGGAGGACAGGACCACCCACTTGAACGGCTTAGGTTGATAGTCCTAGTAGGAGTTTAGTTCTTCTCCTTTAGCCATAGTTTCCCTAACGTTAAATAGTCCCCCCATTTCGATAACCCAGCCCGGTTTTACATTTTTATGGCTTTCCATCCGGTCTTTCAGTCGGCCCTCCCCCCATGAATTCGGCCTTCTGCGGTTCCTTTCCCCCCCCGACCCCACCCCTCACTCCAAGATGTATGCGTTTCCTTCTTTCCGAGCCTTGTTGTCCTTCCATATCTTTTCGTAAGACGTGGAAGGGATTCATCAATCCAGTTTGAAAGGGACGGCTGTCCGGGACCCGGTCCACCCTAACTCAATCCACCCCGACCTTTCCTCCCCCTACCTCATTCTTCTAACCCCCCCCACCTCTGTTACTCCCCTCCACCCTCCCCCCCAACTCTCGCCTCACCCCCGAAGTTCTCTACCCTCTTCTTCCCCCAAACCCTCGCTTCGCCCCCACCTGGTCCCTCTCCGCTCCACTCCTCTGCACCATCCACAACGCCCCCGCCCGGTCCCATTCTCTCCGCTCTGCCCCTCCCGCTCACCCGCCCGACTTTGACCACTTCCCTGCCTGTAAGCATTTAGTCCCGATTCCTCCAATCCAACCCAGTCTTCTGAACCCTGACCCCTTGCGTCTTTTTGGAAGTTCCTCCTTCCTTTTCAGGCCCAGGCCGAATTTCTCAAACGCTGCCTACAGTCCTTGTTTTCCCCCCGGGCCCATCTGTCGTAAGACGGCTGCCCATGCCTAACACCTCCCTCCTTCGGCTTGCTGGACCTTCTTCGGCCATGAAAGGGACAGAACCTCTGTATTCCCCCCCTCACGGCGGACCCTCTCGGTGAACTCTTTTTCTGGACAAGGCCCTGCATTGGTTTGATATGGAAATAATTTCCGGATGACCATTTTGCTTCCTCTGAGATTTCGAGGTTTTCAGGTCTTCGTACAGCGGTCTTCCGGTCGGTTTAAGTCTTCTCCTCCCTGTATAACTTCCTTTCGTCCCCCTTTATGACAGAGTATCTCTTTGCTGACAGGTCCCCAAGCTTCGGATTCCTTTCCCCCCCCATGGATGTGATCCGGTACACCGAGATAGAAGTAATCGACTTCCCTTCGGCTTACTTCCCCCCCTATTCCCAATGTCATTATCGAGACTGTTTTGCGTTTTTTCTTTGCTTAGTTTGCATTTTCTTTCTTCTTCCCTGGCACGGCTGTCACCTGACTTTCAGCCCTTGCCGTTTTCCTCTCTTTTTTGAGTCCCCTTCGAATTTTTGTGCTTCTTTTCCTCCTTTGCGGCCGACTGGATGCATCGGGTTTTTTCATCCTAGACTTCGCCTCTCTTTTTTCTCCTCTCTGTTCGAGAGATTTCTCCCTTATGGTCTTCGCCGATTCGCTTCCACACTAGGCTCAGCTTTTTTCTTTTTTGGCGCCCCTCTATCCCCCCCCCAACCTAGGTGAAACCTGTCCCTCCTTTTTCTGACTACGGCTGGCTGGAAAGAACCTGCCCGGGGCTGTCACTTTTTCCCCTTCCCGAAGCCCCCGAACGCTCGCTGAGACACTTCTGTCTCTTCCCTTAGTGGATTCCTGAGACTCGGAATTCTCCAATTCCTCTCTCGGTTACCTTTTTTTTTTTCTCACCCTTCCCCCCTTCACCTTTCCGGAGAGCGGTTTTTTTGAGGTGTCCCCTCCCTTCTTCTCGAGCCTGGCCAGCAGCGCGCTTCTTGCCCTTTTTTTAGAAGTTTTCCTTGGAACCACCGTTCCTCCTCCCGCTGGACTATTGCCCTTTCCCTTTTTTACCCATTTTTTGTGGTAAAAGCTTCAGTCTGCCCTTCCCAAATCCACCACCACCCGTGTGACTTCCTGCTCTTTTCCAGAGTTTATATACTTAGAGGAAGGGTGACTACTTAGGACAGGGAGGCTCCTGTTTCCCCTCAAACCCTGCGATTTCCTTTCTTGGATTTCCCATTTTTCTCTGCCAACGCAATGAACTGTGAACTTTTTCTTTTGTGATTTCTTCCCTGGCCTGGAGTCGACGGACCTCCGATCCCCTTCTCCGGTTTTACATTCCGTGATTTTTCCCCTCCCCGAAAGCCCTCTCATTTTGGTTCCCCCTGCTCCATCCTTTCCGATCGAGTACGAGTCTTTCCTCCCACCCCGTTCTCCCCCACTTCAACCTCCTCGGTGGTCCCGATTTTCCCCCCCCGTGCAACTTTTCGTGCGGGAATGGAAGTTCTTGTCTTTTCCTTCATTTAAACACTATTGACTCGAACGGCGTCCTTTGTTTTATTTCCCACTTTTAGACCGCTCGATTACATGATCAATTATACTCCTCTATGAGTTCCCCTCCCTTTCCCTTCCCCGGCTTTCATCATGTTTGGGGTTTCCGATCCTTTCGGGCAGTAAGAGATGAGCTCTCTTTTTCCTGCGTTTCTCCCTTCCCGGTTTTTTTCCCTCCCAAAACTGGTAATTTTGCTTCCTGGTTGCCATGGGCTGGCTTGTTTTTTGGCCCGTTCTTTCTCTCGGGTGGTTTAATTTCATCAGGATATTTTTTTGGTTTTCGAAGTCCAGCCGGACAATAAAGCCCTTCTTTAGTCCTGCCTGTCTGTATCCCCTGACCTTCTTCTCAAGTACCTTATTTTGCCCTGAGGCTGGGAATGTCGTTCTGTCCTTAAATTTCCTTTTCCGGACCCCCTGGCGGCCTTTCCTGTTCTTTTCCTCCTTCGCGTCGATCGGAGTCGTTATGCGGTTTTACCTTTTTTCCCCATCAAGTGATAAGAAAGCACCCCTCGTTTTTGCGGTTGGGGTTTTTTGTTGGTGGCTAAGGATTTAGTGCGTGTCCCCCTACGTCGACGGCGTCTCCTTTGATTCTGTATTTCCGTGCGGTGAAGCGGGGCCTTTTGGCTTTTGGATCATTCAATCAGATGTGATCTGATTCTTTTTTCCCGAGAACATTCTTCCGGACGTCATTTCCTTCCCCTACATAGTCCTGGCGAGGCCTCAGAGGATTTCTTTCTGAACCCCCCCTGTAGCCCCTACCTGGCCCGTGCACTTTTGCGACTTTTTCCAGTAATTCCCCGGGTGATTTGAAAGAAGCCCGTCTAGGACCTTAGGATTCACGGATACTTTCCTCCTCCTCCTTTTTTTGGGGCTTCATGAGAGCCTTACTTTCAGAAAACTTTTTAATTTACTCCCCGGCAGGAGGGCCCCAACAGACATCCCTTCCTTTTATGCCTTTTTCTGTTCCTCTCATTGTCTTTTTTTCCTGGCTTGTACGTCCCTTCATTCGAGCCTAGATCTTCTTTTCCAGTCTCTGAGTAACTGCCTTTCCGCCGTCCCATTTAGTTTCATCCCCATGGCGGATCAAATGATCAGCCTTTCCATCTTTTCCCCAATAAGACGGCCTCCCTCAAAGAAGATTTTGAAGCCCGTGAAAGATTCGTCCCGCCGTTTTTTTTTCCCGAAAGCCTCCCCAGGACTAAACGCCTAGCCATGTGACTGCCCCTCCCAAGAAGACAAGCCCCCGACTTATAGGCTCTTCTCGGAAGAGGACATTCACCCCTCTTTCTTTTTTCCCAAAGCCAGAAGGAGAACCCCCGAGAAGGAACCCCAATGGGCTTTAATTTTTTTGAAGAGACCGTGTGTCGTTTTTTTTCCTGCCCTTGACCTCACCCACTCCGGGTGCAAGTCCTACCTTGCTTTCCCCCCCACCAACCTCCTCACTTCATACCTCATCGCCTCCCCCCCCGCCTCGTAAACTGTCTCCTACCCCTCTGCCACCCCATTCGCCCCCCCCCCTACCTTTCCCCTAACATACCCCTCTGCCCCCTCCCCCCCCCCCCCTCCTGGATGCCCCCCCGTTCACCCATCTTGCTACCTTCCTTCACCCTTCTCTCCACCCCCCCTCCCTCTCGAGCTTTCGTTTCCCCCCCTCCTCACCCTCCCCTTCCCCCTCTCCCCCACGTTCCCCCTCTCCCTCTCTCTGCTCTACGCACTCCACCCCCTACTCTACCTCCCCCTTCCCCACCTTCCAACCTGTCCTACTTTCCCACCTCCACTCCCCTGCTATCCCCCGCCGCTCCCACCACTGTATCGCTCCCCCCCTCCCCCCCCCCAACCCTTCCCCCCTTTACCCTCGTCTCCCCCCTCCTCTCCCCTTCCTTTACCCGTACCCTCTGTTTGTAGCTTTCCGCCTATCCCCCCCACTATCACTCCCCACTCCCCCCCCCTCATCTAGCTCTCCCCCCCCCCCACCCCGCCCACAACTTTCTCCTTTCATCTCCCCCACCTCCTCCTTCCCCTCGCCCCCCTCCTTCCATTCCCCGTCGCTCCCTATTCCTCTCCCCCTCCCCTCCCACCTTCACCCCCCCCCTGCTCTCCCCAGCCCTCTCCCCCACCCCCCATCCCAACCCTCCAGCTTCCCCCCCCTACCCCCCCCACAGTGTTCCATACTTGGTTGTCCTCCTCCTCTTGTCTCTCCCCTCTCCACCCCACCCCCTCGACTTCCCCCCTGCCTCTTACCCCCCACCATTTCCCCCCCCCCCCCCCCAACTCTCACCTATCTTTCTACCTACACTCCCTCCCCCCCCTCCCGACCACTGCCTCCCCCCCCACGCCCCATCCCCTTCACCCCTATCTCACTCCTTCACCGGACTCCTCGCCCTCCCCCCCCCTCTCTCACCCCCTCGCAGCCTCCACTTCCCACCTCTTTCCATCCCCTCTCTCCCCTCTTCCCTCTCCCACCACCCTCCCCCCCCTCTCCTCACTTTCTTTTTCCCCTCCCGACCTCTCACCCCCCCTCTCTTCACCACACTCCCACTTCTCCCCCACCCCCCACCAGTCTGAAAGGACTTGAATAAGACCGGCATTCCCTTTGAAAGGCCCCCCCCGTTGACCTCCTTTTCCATGTCCCAATGACTCCCTCCCCCCCCCCGCGCGAGAAATGCATCCCCCCCCCGATGAATAAAGCCATTCTCAACCCCCCTCACAGAATACTTTTTTTCCCCAGCGACCTTCTCCCCTTTGGTGTTGGTGAAAACTTGGTCTTCGACCTTTTTTCTGAGAAACTAAGCCAACAGAGATTCTTCTTCCCCGCGATTACCGGCACCGATTCAAATTAGGCCCGAGTTTCTCTCCTTGGGAAGGCTTGGTGAATTGATTAGTACCTTAGCGACCCTTTTCCATAGCAAAAAGGAGATCTGGCTGTACAACCCTCCAGAACCCCTGCCCGAGACCCAACGCCCCCCTCCTCGCGTTCCCCCCCCGCCCCCCCTCCCCACTTCTTCACTCTCTCCTCTCACAGGATGCTTCCTTCCCCTTCCGACCCCCCCCTCAAGCGGGTTCTCTTTTTCACTCCCCCTCGGAATTCTCTGTTTTTACAATTTTTGTCCTGGGCACCCCCCCTCCCCGCTGCCGCCGTTGCTTTTTAGACGAGATTTTTGTTTAACCTTCCGACTAGTGGAATTCGTATAGTTCGTTAACTGTTCATTGAAAGGGCGCCAATTGTTTCTTTTTGAGCTCCTCTCCTTTTTTGTTCTCCCCCTTCTTTACAGTCTTGAAGTTGCTTGGATTCTGTCCCCTACGCCTCCCGGCGCCCGACATCTGACGGTAGTCACAGCCTTCCTTCCCCGTTTATCTCTACGACGCTCGAATTTTCCAGAGCGTTTTATGTCGGCTTCCCCTCCTCGCCTCCCGTCGACCATAGTCCCCACCGCGTCTTTCTCCTTGCCTCTGTCATGTCCGTAAGTTGCCCTTTTGTGTTTTTCTGTGGCCCTAAATAATTCGTTCCCTACTTTCGGGTTTTCCCTCCCATGGATGAATCGCCGCCTTTGGTTAACGTTTTTTCTCCAGCTGCCGGCGTCCAGTTGAATTTTCCGCCTTCACCCCCCTATTCAAGAGGTTCTGGTCTTTCCCTTCCCCCACCCGCCTATCAAGTTGAACTCTCTTTCGAGCCCTTTCGGTCCTGGCCCGAGAGACTTCCATAATGGCCCCCCCCTTCCCTCAAAGGTCATCCCACCCTTTTCCAGTGTAAACTTCCTGACAGGTTTCGTCTTTGAAGATTTATTGTTCTGGGTAGTCCCCGTAGAGGGGACTGATGCTATATAAAAGGGCCTTCCTTCTTTCTCACTGAAGGACCTCATCAATCTTAAGTTTCCACTATGAATCTTGTTCTTTTTTTGTCCAGCGTTTTTTCCTTTTTCGCTGTCAGCCGCTTTTCGTTCTCCCCTGGTCCTAGGGAGCCCTCCTTCTGCATATTCTCTATTCGTTTTTTTTGTCCTCCTTACTTTATTCACCTTTTCTCTTCCAGAGGGCCTTCAGAGAACCCTTTCACCCCCGGTACTCCTCATGGCCCTTGCAGTACACCACACGCATCTGGAACCCTTTTTGCGGTTTCATCCATGTCTGATTAAGCCTCGGCTTTCGTCCTCCTCCCTTCTACTGCCCTTCCACAGACCCTCTCTGTCCCCCCCAGATCTTAAGGAGAAGTCCTTTCCCCTGAGCTGAAATGAGCCGTTCCCGCTTGACTCCCCTGAGCACCCTCAGTGCTCTAAGTCCCTTTTTAGCTTCTTTGATTTTCTTTGTTAAGAAGACTGACATGAGCTTTTGCAGTTTATTGCAGGTTCTCTCTTAGTTTCCTATGCTTTGTGTTCTTTTCCCTTTTTTTCCTTTGAATTTTCCGTTACCCCCCCAATGATGTCTTCTCCCCCTTCCCCAGTACCCAGGATAGCTTCCAATTTCTTTCCATTTCCTCCTTTCTGAAAACTCCCACCTTTACCTCCATGAAGGAACTGAGGCACGCATACCCTCCGGTTTTTTCAACCCCACGACTGGTTCTTGCTTTTCTTCTCCGTACGGGCAGGGTACCGTCCTTCTTTTTTGCAAGTGGATTCCCCCCGTTTTTTTTTTTAAGGTCATTCCTGTGATATAAGGGTTAAGCTTCTCCTTGCAGGCAGTAGACAGATCCCCCTACCAATCCCTTGCCAATTTTGGGGGGGGTTTGTGTTGGGGTTTCTTTTTTTTTTTTTTGTGGGTTTTTTTTTTTTGGTGGTTTTGTTTTTTTTTTTGGGTTTTTTTTTTTTTTCTTTGGTTTGCTTTTTGGGGTGGGGGGGTGGTTTTTTTTGTTTGGTGTTTCTTTCTTTGGTGTTGTGTTTTTTTTTTTTCTTTTTTTTTTTGTTTTTTGTGTCTTTGGTTTTTTTTTTTTTTTTTTTTTTTTTTTTTTTTTTGTTCGCGTCGGTCCCCGAAATTAAGTCTCCTCCGTGACTAAAGTTAACCTTGTTCGTCCCCCTTGCTTTTTTCGCAGGATTTCCCCTTTTCCCCACACCCCCCCTCTCCGGCTTTGCATGGGAGGACGCCTTTAAGCAACCCTCGCAACTTGTCGCGTGAATGTTCCTCCTTTTCTTTCACTCCCTTTCCTTCACACCGATTTTTTTCTCTTCCCGTAGCCTTCGAGTTTTTCCGACCGAAACTTGAGAGAATATGATAAATTTCCTACCTCTTACTCGATTTTCTCCTGTTTGCCGGCCTTTTTTCTGTTGGGGTTTTTGAATCCTCCTTCCCTTCTCCTTTGTACTCGTGAGGAAATTTTTTCCTCCGACCTTTTGTCACAAGTCCCCCCAACACCCGAGTCACCCCTTCTTTTTTCTTGTTGAATAGGATGATGGACCTTTTTTTTCCTCCTCTTTTTCACATGATTTTTTGGTTCCTTGAAGTTTTAGGCGTGTTTCGATAGTACCCTTCTTGGGTCTAGATGCTGACTCCGATCTAAAGAAGTCTTGCTTCAGCTCTTTGGAAGCTGAGGGGACTTTATTTCATGTTTTCCCCGATGTCCCTCTTCATTTGGCCACACCAACCCCGGATGGAGATCTGCCTTTTGGACTTGTTCCTTCAGGTCTAGAGCTTTCCCGGTCCTAGACCTTCCCCGTTTTTGGTGACTGAAACCTTTCTCTCTCCCTCTTCACTTCATCGTCTGGCGGGAAACTCCCCCCATTCCTTCTGGGCCTCTCTTTCGAGAACAGTTTACCCTCTTCTCTTTATGATTGAGATCCTAGGGTCCCTATCCTGGAACTATTAACCCCGTCTTCCTTTTTCGGATTTCCCCTGTAACTTTTTGATTATAAGTCTGATTCTACTGTTATGTTGAATCCTCTCTGTTATCCCCAGAGGCGCTTTTCCTTTTTTTTCTGCGGTTTCTCCTTGCGGACATCAGTAGAAACCCCACTTGTTCCCTTTTAAAGGAATGGAGGGTGCTCCTCCTCCTATCTGCATGTTTCTGGGAGTTCGTTTTTCCTCTCTTAGCTTTCCCCGTGTGTTGTGACTTTGAAGTCCTATTAACCCATATTCTTTGGAAACCCGACACCTCCCCAGCGTTCTGATTTCTCCCCGAGGCCACCCGTTCCCCTGCTTTCCCCCCAGTCTTCTCCCACTGAAGAAAGGCTTTTTTCTCCCCCCCCCCCTCAGAGGTAGCTTCACTTCTTTTATCCAGAATACTCTTTCTCTTTCCCGCCATTCTCCCTTCTTCCCCTGACTCTTTTTCGAGCCTCGAAAAGATCCCCTCGACTATACCAGAGGATAGCCCCTATCCCCCTTTCTTCGATTTGCCCCCCTCAACTCGGAAAACGCCCTCCGATCCGAGTAGCAACCCCCCTTTTCTTCAGATGCAGGGCCATGGAGGATAAAGGCTCTTAAACCAGAGAAGAAGATCACAAGAATCTCCCTTACGATCACGGAAAATCCTCTTTCTGAGAAAGACAATGATTTTCCTCCTGTCCTTCTTCCAGCGAATTCCATACATTCCTTTTTCTCTCCTCATGAAAGGATTGCTTTAACTCCGATTCCCTCTAACCCCGTTATCGGAATGGACCTGGATCACCCCCCATCTCCCCCTTCCACCCCCCTGAGGCCCCCCTTTTTTTCACCCCTCGCAGAGCCGCCAAAAAAAACGCCCATGTTACACCCAGCCCCTCCTCTTTCAATGGGGTTTTTTTTTTAAAACTTTTTTTTTTCGCGAATCCCGTACATTTCCCTCAGCCAGACAGCGGCTTTCCCCTTTTCATGTGCGTTTTATTCCTCCCCACACTTCCCGCTGAAAATCAGGCTTCTACCCCCTTCTTTCACTGAGCATAGTACCCTCTCGTTTTCTCGCCGCTGACCCCCCTGAAAATCTTCCACCCTTCCTTGCGATGATTTCCCCCAGTGGTCTTTTTATGGACTCTTCCAGTCTGTTCATTCCCCCCTTTCCACAATTTCCTCGGGTTTGAGTCCAATTCTATACCCGAGTAGCCGTGAGTTTTTTCCCTTTCTTATTTTTTGTCGAACAGCTCCTCGTCGCTGTACTTTCCTTTCCCAGTCAGTAAAGGTGACCCCTGCGCAGGTTCCGTTCGGGGGGATTCTTCTTAGGTATCCCCTGTTCTTTAAGCTTGGCCCCCCTGAATTTGGGTTCTGGGGAGATTTAGGCTGTCGGCTTGTTGCGACCTTTCTCCCCCCGGGCTATACTTTTTTTGACCAAGACATGATTTTTGTGGGCCCCCCCCGGCCATCTTTTTGTAGATGTATACGAATTGATACAATGAAATTAGCGATTTGAACCCTCCTTCGCATCCTTCCCCCCATAAGCTTTTTCGTCCCACCGAGCCCCCTTGGACGAGACCCTTTTCCTTTCAGGGACAGGAAGTGACCGGTCCTGGCGGTGATTTCGTTAGGTGTGCCGTCTTCAGGAGTCAAGGGGCCCGCTAGCGTGAAGGAGTCTTTTTCCTTCTTAAGAAATCATTTCCGTTTTGTTTTAACTCCCATTTTTCTATTTCCTTTTGCTTTTAATCCCTTTTGTTCTCGCCCGATAAGCGACGGATTTTCGTCCTATCCTTGATATCAGACGGATCCCCCCCCTTCTTTTTTTCCCTCGATTGCCGTCATTGCGCTCTTTCAATCTTTTTTTGAAAATTCCTTTCTTCCCTTTCTTTTTTTCCCGATCCCCCCTTTTGCCTTCGGGCAAAGTAGAGTAATTCTTCTTCCCTTTCTCAATGCCGTATGCTTGTTCCATTGATTTCTCGAGTCTTCTCGCAAGGATTCCCACCTTTGCTGTTTTTTTCGGAGTCCCCGGATCCTTAGTCTTGCCAGCTTTGGGTGCCCTCTTCCAGTTCCCCCTGTTCATGCATTCCCTTTTTTGTAGAACTCTCTCTCCTCTTCCGTTGTGGTTGTTTTTCCAGTTCCCTTTTGAGCGCGAGGGAAAACGTCGGCACGATCACGGCACACGTCTGCTTTCCCACTTTCTCCTCCCTAAGTCACCCCCCCCCGCATATTGGGCAAATTTTTTTTTCCCCTTTTAGACTTCGGCATCGGCTGGCGGTCCAGCCATCCGGCTTTTCTATCGAAGGGTACCTTTGACTGTCCCCGCCTCCCCTTTGCATCCCTCCTCGCCTCTGCTTTCCCTTTTCCCCTCGGTTCGGCTCCGGTGGAGCCTTTAACCTGCTTAGATCTCGCAGGTCTGGCTGAGACTTTACCTAGATCCTTTCCCAGTCCTACCTACGGATTCGATATGACTTACCCTTCTTTGACCCGCCGGGAAGAGTTTTTTCCTTTTACGGTAAACTCCATCCCCCACCCCTTTACTGTCCTCCCTGTCCGGACTTTATAGTCCTTTCCCCCTTAAGAAGGTAATCTCCCCCTTTCCCCCACTACCCCACATTTACCCTTACTTTAAAGGCCCCTTCAGTTTTTTCGAGCCTCCGAGGAGAAGGTTTTGACCCACTTCTTACCAGGTTGCTGCTCATCCCTTTTGCCCCGTTCCATCTGAGACTTTCCGGCCTCCTCGTATCCCCCTTTTTTACCTTTACTGTGATTCTCAGCGTTGACCTTTTTTTTTTTTACAGTTCCCTCTAACAGATTGCTCCTTAAAGCTTTCAAACACAACCCTCCCTGACCGTTCCGGCGTCCCCCCCCCGCCCTTTCCCTGACTTGTGAAAGTTTCCCTCGGCGTACTTGAGATATCTCACCTTTTTCTCTCAAATCCCCCAAGGAGAAATAGTTTCCATTCCTAAATCCTCCCCTTGTCGTCTTTTCATTCAGCAGCTTTTTTCCGGCCAGAGTAAAGATCTTCTCCCGAAGGATCCATTTCTATAAGTCCCTCTAATACTATTTTCCACCTGTCCTATTACTACCTACTCCTCCTTTTTCGTTTGTTTTTCCCCCTTCCAGTTTTCTATTGGACCTCTTTGCTCTTGATTGTCAATTTTTTACAACAAAGTGTCCCAAGCCCCCCCAACCCCCTTTATCTGATGGTTCATGAGATGTGGACATTGTTTATCCTTCTTCCCTCTTTTTTTGGTTGCCTCCTGCTCCTTTTTTGTTGTTTCTTCAGTCCCGTCCCCTTCAGTGTGCTTCTATCTGCATGTCCTGTGTCTCTTCGAGTCTTTTCTGGAAGTCCTCCCCCTAGGCTTTTATTTCTTTTTTGCATTCTTATCTGTATCCTTAAGAGGTTAGCCCTCTTTCCCGCCCCTAGGAGGTCCGATGGAGGTTCGAAGTCTTTCTACGGACCCCCTTGATTGAGGTCTTTTTGCTGGTTTTCTTTTTTCCTACCGGACTTTTGAGTTTCTAGCTTATAGCCCCCCTAGAATTTTTTCTATTAGGTTGTGGCCCTTCCTTTTTTTAATTCGCTTAGCCGTTTCAGGTGCATCTTTGAGGATTCCTGGAGTAGAACTGTTCCCCCTTCTGCCCTCTGTCTTTGGTAGCCTCGCTACTCGCTGTTCTAGCGAGCTGGCAGGAGTCTGACCTCCCTTAAATTTTAAGTGCCCCTTTTTTTCTCAAGTCATTTCCCCGTACTGGGTTTTTTTGGGAGGTGCTCCCCCGAAGAGGGAGGGATGATTTCCTTTCCCTTCGGCGTAGAGAGATCTCCCTAAGACCTCATTTTTTTTTTTCTTGCTAGATCCGGACTCCCCCCAATAAACATGGACAAGTCGTTTTTCAAATCTCAAACCTCCCTTTAACGTGGTTTTCGCCCTGGGCACTGCACCAATGGAAGGTTAACTTTTTTTTCCAACCGACCCGGCGATGCATCTAGATTTTCCAATGTGAGATCTCTTGCGTTCCGGCCACTCAGGGTTCATCCGCCTGAAGACTTCACCCCACCCCGTGAGATAACTTCTCACTTCCTTTTTTCCTCCGAGATTAAGCCTCTTACACTTCCCCTTAGAAGTACCTCTCTCCTCCCATACCCTCGAACTTTTGGGTTTCCCTTTTTTCGGTTGTCTATTCGCCTCCCCCCCAGAAGAACTTTTTCCCCCATCCGGTAGCAAACCTGGCCCCAAGTCCTCTCCTCCTCTTTGATAACCGGCGGGGGCATGGACCCTCCCTTTTTTTAAGACCACAGAAAGATCGACCCAGAACTTCCCATCCCATTGCGAGAGCCAGCCTCTTCCTTTCCCAGCATTTCCCCCGTGCCCTTCTTTTTGGTAACCGTACAATGCAGCCCCTTTTTCCCCCCTTTTTAAGTTCCCTTTTTGACCAGCGACGTTTCGGCAGATATCTTTCAGACAAGCCCCAAGGTCCCTTTCCTTTAAACTTCCTCTTGAAACACCAGACCCCCCCCTTCCTTCCTCTTCAAACCAACGAATTACCCCCCTGCGCTTCCCCCCCCACCGTCCCCCCTGCACCAAAACCTGACGTCCCTGGTGTTTGCGGTGACCCGGGTCTCCGAAATTTTCGCCTCCTCCATCGTAGATTTTTCCTGGCCCTGGGCTAACGTAGGACACTTTTCCCGCCGCAAAGCGGCTCTTCTAGCTTGGATTTTTTTGTTTTAGCTAGCTTTACTTTCCTTCCCCCCCCCCTCCGACTTTTCATATACCCTTAGCTGTACTTATAACTTAACCCATTTGTTTTTTCCGTTCCAACCCCCCTAGGCAAGTAGGATACCCCCCAGAATTCGTGCGTGGTTCCTCAAAGAGTTTTTCCCAGTTCTATGCTTCTTTTTTTCTCCTAAGTTTGTTCCCATGAAAAGGATTTTTCCCCTTCGATCTTCTGGCTGTCCCACAAACCCCCATCCCTTCTATAACCTCTTTTGACCCCTTTCCCTATTTCCCCCCCGCTCTTCCCCCTTAACCTTCCCCTCTCCATCCCCAATCCTCTCTTCCCCTACCCGACCCTCTCCCCCCCCCCCTTACTTCTTTCCCCCCCCTCCATTCTCCGCCCCTCTTTACGTCACTTACTCTTCTCACCATCTTCGCCCCCACCGTGCCTCACCTCCCTTCCGCTCTTTTCACCCCCCCCTCATTTTCACCCTCCTCATCCCTCTCCTCTTAACTACGTCTCTCCTGTCCTCTTCTCCTAGCTACCTCTCGACCCGCCTCCTCTCCCTTTCTCCCTCTCTCCCTCTAAATCACGCCACTCCCCCCAAGTTCCCATTTCCTTTCTTGCACTTGTCTCTCAACTCCTCCCGTTCTTTCTTATCTCCCTTTCATTTCCCTCCATACTTTTCCCATTGTTCCTCCCCCCCCCTCCCTATTCTTTTCCTCACTTCTCCCCCACTTCACCCTTATTCTCTCATTCACGCCCCCTGCCCCACCACCCTACCCCCAATCCCACCACAACACACCCTCTTTTCACATCCCACCCAACTTTAAACTCCACCCTTGTTTTTTTTTTTTGTACTCCTTCTGTTCGCAAGTATTTCCCTTGGTTAACTGTAGGGGGTCGGTTTCGATCCGTTTTCGTGACATTCCTGTGTTCTTTTCTTTTTGGAATTCGCCCCCCGTTTGTGTCTCCCCCGTCCGTCTTTAGCTATCCTTCTCACTAGTCCCCTCAGTGACGTTTCTTCCTGTAATGAGAAAAGGTTCAAGAGCCCCTTAGTTTAAAGTAGTCGCAACTTTCAGTTCCACTCGTTGGATGGTTTTACCCCTCCCCCCCTTAGGGCCGAGATATACTTCCCTCCAGTAACGCCACTTTTTTCTGTTCTTCATCCTTCTTTATTCCAGAGTCCCCTTTACTGAATTTCTTTCTGAAAAGTCTGAATAGAACTCTTTCCCATTTTTCCCTTTACATCCTTCTTCGGAGTCCCCTTCCTTTCTCGTGACCCTCCCCTTCTCAGCGATTTTCCCCCCCTTCCTTTTTTCCACTTCCTCGCTAAGTGGTCATGCCGTTCGTTTTCCCTTGAACTTTTTTTCACGCTCCCTTTTTGAGATTTCATAGGAGCTCCCAAGTTTTTCCTTCTTCAGTTTCCGCTTTTTTTCTTTGTTCTTTCTTCTCTCAATTAGCCTGGACCTAACTTTCCCCCCTTTAATACCTTGCCAGACCATTTCGATGAAGAGACCACCGAAACGCATATCCAGGAGAGACTATTCCTTTACCTTCTTCCCCCCTCCCCCCCGCCTCCACTCCTATCCGTCTCCCAACCCTCTCCCCTTCCATCCCTTCCCACTCCCCCCCCTCTCCCTCCTCCCCCCCTCCCCCGCCTCCCCCCCTCCCCCCTTCCTCCCTACCCCCTCATCTGTCCCCCCCCTCCCCGCCTCCACCTTCCTCCCCCCTTCCCCTTCACCCTCTCCCTCTCTCCCTAGCGGTCCCCCCTTCCTCTTCCTCCCTCCAAGTCCTCCTCACCCCCCACTCCCCTTTACTCTACACCTAGCCCTCCCACCATCTCCCCGTCAAATCCCCCTCTATCACCACTAACTCCGGAAGCCCCTCCTCCCCCCCTTCACCGTCCCCCCTAATTTTTTGAGTGTCTTCGGCCCCCCTCTGAATAAGCCCTTCCTCGTTTCTTCTCTTGGTCCCTTATGCCCTTGACGATCTGCCTCCTTTTTCCTCTTCTTTTCTTGTTAGGCTTTCTTTTTTTCTACTGCGTATGGCTTCCGTTTAAGTATCCCTCTCCCTGCAACCCTTCTGATGATAGACCGCCCCCCCTGTGCGCCCTCCGGTCACCACCCTTGTCCCCCCCTTTTCTTCTCGGAAGCCCTGCCTGGTGGCCCAAGGACCTCGATTCATCCTTCCAATTCTATCCCGAAGAATGACGTCGAATTTCCTTCTTCTTCTGGACCCCTCCTTTTACATTCTGCTTCTTTCGTCTTCGTCTCGCCTTTCCTTCCTCTATCCTTGTTACCTTCTAACCCCCCCCCTGGTTGATCAAGTAAGGATGCTGTTTCTTTTTTGGGACTGTCGCCGACCATAGCTGTCGAGAGCTTTCGGACGCTCCTTCCTTTATACGAGGTCCCCTCTTATCTCCCTTTTGAAAAAAGACGGGAACCCCGCTTTTTTCTTTTTCATCGGGCTAGCCCTGCTATGTCACTTACTTGTACGCCCCTTCAGTTCGCCTTCCCCACAAACTTGAACTGTATGCCCTGCTTTTCCCAGAGTTCATATTCCGGTTTCGCGGTTTCCATCCCACTGTTTTCCAGGTCTCGAATGTCCCTCTTTTCTGTCGAAATACGACTCTTTAGTCCCTTTTATTCTTTATACATATACCCCTTGCTGTGAAGTCCCCCGACGTGTCCTCTCCACTCTTTCGGATCTTTCTTTTCAGGCGTAGCAAAGAAGGCCTTCTCTCCCACTCCCTCTTTTCCTGTCCTCCTTCTTCATCTCTCCTTTAAATGCGCCGTTCCCCCCCCCCCCTGGAGTGCGTTCCCTCCGGACAAGCGCTCTCGAACAACCCCTCTTCTGTTCTTAAACTTCCAAGGCTTGTTTCCAAAATCAGCCAAACCTTTCGTTTAGGGAAGCCCTTGAACTCTGTCCCATCCTTCCCTGGTTCTTCTTTTTTCTTTCTGTTCACTATTTTTTAGTTGTTTTTTTTTTTTCTTTTTTTCTTTTTTTTTGGTTTTTTTTTGTGGTTGTTTTTTTACTTCTCCTCCATGATCCTCCACCCATAAGATTTCCATTCTTTTCTTTAGACGGTGACGGGTTCCGCTTCCGGGACTTTCCTTCGCTGCTGCTTATTTTCCTCCTTCAGGACCCCCTTGTTTTTACCCTCCCAACAACTTTACCCCCCATTTTTATTTAGTTTGAAATGAGGATGTTTTCACTGGTTTCTTTTTGCTTTCTCACTTGTGGCTGTTTGTTTCTTCCGTTTTTGGTGTACTCACAGTATAAATTAACGTTACGCCCATCGGTCCCTTCTCTTGACAGTCTTTTTAGTGAATCTTCAGATCGTAAACGTCACTTGTTTTGTCCTTTCTGTTCGAGTCAAGACAATGACTTCTACTTTTTTGATGGACTACTATCATTTTATTTTGCCGGGTCTTCACCGGTTTTTTCATTTCTTGGCACTTCGGACCCTAGAATGGACTTTGAAGCGTTCTTGTCTTTTTCTTTTCTCCCCCTCTAGTTTAGGATGTGGAGCTGGAGATCCAACCCGGTTCTTCGTTTTATCTGGACCTCATCTCTGGAGCCTCTGATTTAAGGCTCCCTTCCCCCTTTGGTCGGAGGTCATTTCTATCTTTTTGATTTCCGCTATCCCCTTAGAATCTTTTCCTGGGCCTCCTAGAGGGAGGAGGCTCCTTTGATGATTTCTCCCCTTCTCTTCCCTGGAAAGTGTCACTTTCGACAGTAATAACAATGTTTTCCCTCTCCTGATGGTTCTTCCCGTTTGTTTTCCTTGGACTGATATATATCTTTCTACCCCGTTTTTCAATAATATCAGAGTCTACCCCATACCCATTCAAGTAGGAGGGAACCCCCCCCCTCTTCAAAATCGACAAGGACACCCGTGGAGATGGCTACCGACCCCCCTCTTCATTCCCTTTCCCCCTCTTCCTCCTCCTTCCAAGGACATCCTTTCACCTCTCCCCTTCGCCCCACCCCCCCTATTATCGCTTCGTGCTTACCCCAAACCTCCCCCCCCTACCCCCTCCACTCTCTCTCCCGCTCCCCCCTTCCCCCACGAACCTCTCTCCCCCCCTCTCCCAGTTCTTTGGGCGATTCCCTTCCTCTTATGTTTTCCCTTTCGCACCCGGAGAGTCCTCAGAAAGAGTTCGACAGTACGAGTTAGTCCTGTCCTACTGGTCCTTTCTTGCTCAGCCGATCCCCCCCCCGTGAGATACTAATTGAGCCGCCGTTTGAGTCCTCTCTTTCCTGAGATACCTACCAAGTGATCAGAGAGACGCCCTTACTTCCTCCCCCTCTCAGCTTGCAATCCTTTAGCCCGCCCCTCCCAGCCACGTGCCTTTCACTTTTCATTGACCTCAACACGACGTCGAACAAAGCCCCGCTCGCCCAGTTTTCCCCTCCCCGGGCCAGAGCATGCCCTCTTTTCGTCTATGCAGTTAGACGGCACTGGGAACACCTCTCGACCGTTCCTGATTCCGGGGTGTACCAGAAGATGCGCCCCGACGCCTTGATAAGTCGAGACTTGAACCTCTCACACCCCAATGGACTTTTTTAGGTCTCGACACGACACACTCCTCCCCCCATTTTCTGCCCTGAGGCACCACCGGATGAACCCCTCCCCCTTCGCGACAAAACCAAGTTCTCTGCCATTAATCCTAAGTCCCGTGTGTTGGGCTGTTCCCCCTTATGGCGCGACCGAAATTTACACGAGCCCCTCTCTTCCTGTGACCTGGTTTGATTCTCTTTTTGTACCGAACCGCGAAAATAGGGAGACGATACCCAGCGCACCCTCCTCCTCCCCTCCCCTGAGAGCCCTTTTCCTTGAAAGGGCCTCCTTTCCCTTCCCCGCACCGCCCACTCCTCACCCCCCTTTACTCATTCATATTAAGCTCTTTCGTCAGTTGGTCCCCCCCCCCCTTCGACGTCGAATCAAGTTTTTTTTTTTTGGACTGAACTCTTTCGTCGGTCAACATTAAAGACTCCCAGTTTTTCGATATATTCCCATGTCTTGGAAGCACGGCTTTTTTTCAAGTAAACCATCTTTCCAGTCTCCCGCGCGAAGGCACACGGGAGTATTACGACAGCCAGGGGAAATTGTCGGTCGTACTGACTATTCCCCACCCGTATGGTTGTGGGACCCCTTCGTGCCGACGGCAATAACAGCCAATTTATCTTTTGCCAGTAATCCGAATGTCCTTAGCTTCTCAGACGGCCCTCAAAGAAGCGTGGTTTACCGGCACACCTTACTTCCCGTAAAGAACCCGTCCCCCCGTCCTTCGGACCGATATCGTCCTTTGCAGTAATTTCCGTGGCTTGCAGGTTTTCATGAAGCCGGCAAATGTAGTAACTTTACCCTAGCCTTTGATGAAAAAGCAGCAAAGGTTTTACCATTCTCCTCGGCCCGGCTATTACCTAGACTTCTGCCAGATAAGCGTTTCCTAGCCGTAAAGGCCCCTTTGATCTGGAGTTTTTTTCAGTAACGAGTCGAATTCATCTCCGCCCTCGCCAGGAATCCCCGAAGTGCTATCTTTCTACTCGAAGCTCTTGCTCGCTTTGGATTAGGGAAAGAGTCGTCTCATACTTTACCCGGCGGGGCTTTTTTGGCGCCAGGGCCGATGAGCCGAAGCGCTCGCTTTTATGTGGTGTACCTTTTCTTCAGGATTCCAGAACGACTGTGCAGGTGCCTTTTCCGACGGGATGCCTCTTACCTTCCTCTAGAAATATCTCTCTTTTCTCCTTTAGTCTCTTTCCCTCGCGGAAATGGTCGGGACTCCGAGGCCCGGGTCGTCCGCTGGCTGATAGCTCTGAGCACGCTCAAACAAAGTCTTTGACCCCTATGGAGCGATCTTCCCTCCTCTCTGGCTCACTCAGCCGGCCGGATGTCCCCCCCCTGCTACTGCCCGAAGCTAACGCTCTTCATCGTCTGTACGAGAAGTCCTCATTTTTTATGGACAGTGAAATCTGAGCAATGGATCCCGTTAGAATCCAGGCTCCATGGTAGATGGGACTGTCGCCTCGCTGATCGAGATCTTCAGCCGTTCCGGGGCCAGGGCTGGACTTTTAATCGACAGCCTCCCTGGCGAGCAGTTTTTCATTTACTCCTTCTTCTGGGACCAAAAATCATTATTAGTAGCCTTTGGCGGTATCACGTCTGTTGTGATTGGAGTCCCCACCATCCCCATGTGTTGCATTTACACCGACCTTCAATTATTTGGCGCCGTCTCTCCGGTTCATTTTTCACTTCTCCGCCACGCGGGTTTTTTTTTTCTCTCTCGAGTGTTCAGATACCTTCTCGAGATCTACCTGCTTTTGTAGCCTTTTTTGGTGCCCGTAAAGATTGTCGACCACCGTGGCCCTCGTATACCTAACCCCCCCACAGTAATGAGTTCATAGCACAGTTTTTACTGTTCGGACTGGTAAGGACAGTGCACCTCGTTAGTCCTCTTTTCAACTGAAAGAAGGTAGGTCCCTACAGTGTAAAGAACCCCTCCGGGAACGATCAAATGGAATTGTTCTTTCCCGGTCCCTTCCTAGTCGAGGTGGTACGCAAAACCACAGCTTCGTACCTTTCACCAGGCGAAATCTGGTCCCTTGATTTCTCCCAATTGGAGCTGACTTGACGCCCCGCTGAACGGCACCCAGGTTATTGTATTTCTCCCCTGCCCTCTGGTCTCTTCAACTGAAAGACGATCATATGGTTTTTTTTTTTTTTTTTTTTTTCTTACTCATTCTACCAGTCTGCGCCGACAGATTTGTCGGTGTCGGTCACGATGAACTATCAAGGGCCAGCCCCGCTGGTCTCTGCTTCTCTTTCTGCGACAGACCCTCGCCCAACCCCCCGGACGTGTGTGAAGAGCTGTGACTGGGTTTTTGCGATGATGATTGTGTGTGGTTTTGCCTTGTTTTGGTAGGCGTGTGGTAGAGCTTTCCACATAGTTTGTGTTCTTCGTCCCCCCCGTATCTTTCTGCAATGCTCAGCGGTCCCACTGGACCCCCGTGCTGTCCGGGCCACGTCGCGTTACCTACTGGTTAGTCAGAGTTTCTTTCCTTTCGCCGGGTTTGCATTCGGAGGGACTCTTTTTTGTCGGTGTGACACTGTCCGCCGGCCTTAAGTGATACGCAGTTCCCCTTCGATGCTGAGCTCTTTACCGGATTAGTGCCCGGTCCGACGCCCAACTCAGGCGACTCTTGATGACCGGGAAGGCCTGGAGCTTTTCCTGAAGCGGCTCTAGGTGATCAGCTTAGTCCTTGTCTCAGGCTGATTATATAGTTTTGACTGATGACGACTCCCTTCACTTTCGAGTGCTGATTCAGGACATAAGTCTTGGCCCCTTTCAAGATGGCCCACTAGCCTTACCTTCTGGCGGGGATGAGTGACATGTTCTTCAACTTGCTGTGGGCTTTCCTCTGCTATTGTTGTTTTTTGAGTTCCTGCAGCCTAACACGGGCTACATCACTGGGGCACATTCCCCCGCAAGTCCGTTCCCTGATATTGTTGGTCCAGTTTCACATCCGTCCCGAGGGACTGCCCCCCCCCGCCATTTAGCTCCTAGAAATCGAAGCCCGATTTATTAGGCATAAGGTCGAGCGATCCCTCTAAACCCTTGACGCTAGCCCAGCCGTCTTCCCGACTTTTTCACGGAAAAATGCCTCCCGAACAGAGATTTCAGACCTTTACGTAGACGATTTTTCCTAAGAGAGACAATACCGCCTTGCACAATAGACCACCCCTCCCCCAGAAAACCCGATGACCTTCAATGCTTCCAAGAAGTTGCGTAAACCCCCCTCTTCTACCCCCCTCAGCTCGTGCCTAAGCACCCTTCACAAAAGGATTTTTTTGCTCCCCCCTCCGATTGAAGGAACATGTCCTCTTCCCTTCTCCCGTATGAAGACCTCTACTCCCTTTTCTCTTGATAATCTCTTCTTACTAAATCACACGTTAATCCGGGACATGATTCCTCGACACCACCCCCCCTCCCTCCCCTCTGAGGCAAACCACTCATACCTTTTTCCTCACTAGCGACCAACCCCCCTTTTTAACCATCCTCAATCCCAGCGCGATTCATTTTTGCGGTTTGCCCCCGGGTTTTCTGGAGCGCCCCCCTCACTCTTTCCTCTCCCCCCAGAGATCGGTCAATCTTTTCCGATGAGTCACCTCACCTTCGGAGTTCTCTTTCGTAATTCTTTCTGGTAGACTTTCTATAGTATTTCTCCGGAACTTTTTTTTTGTCCCCTACAAAATTAGCTTAGTCCCTAACCGGCTTTGTACGATGTACCGTCAAAGAGGATATCAAATCTCCTAGACCCCTGCGCGTTTTGGTAGTCCCTTTTTTCAACTGTACCCCTCTTTAAGTGTC
>Ga0179593_1480349_pt1 | contig 28958 bp, 36 predicted proteins | sample CZODoug2_1_08_16_FD_185931 | JGI IMG/M metagenome (GOLD analysis project Ga0179593, IMG submission 185931) | Vadose zone soil fungal communities from Angelo Coast Range Reserve, California, USA - CZODoug2_1_08_16fungal (PacBio error correction) | ecosystem: Environmental > Terrestrial > Soil >... | reverse complement strand
AGTTGAAGCGTTGAGGGTCCCGATTCCCCTCTGTCGATTCACCTGCTCGCTGCCTTTTGCATCCTTTTTGGTGCCGCAAAAGATAGCTTTCTGGTTTTATTGTGGTTCTCCTCTCGCTTCCTTTATCTCCGGTTCTCTTTCCCCACTGATTGGTGAAGCTGCGATCCCGGACACGGTCGTAAGGTTACACGGTGACACCTTTCCGATAGGTTGCTCCCTTCTCCCTCGGACCCCGAATCCTTCAAGATTTTTCCCAATTCTTCCTAACGGTGGTTACACGCCTTCGCGGACGCCAGATTTTTACCGACCAAAGTTCGCGGCTTGATAGTCCTCGGGTAGGGCGTTCTCCAAGAAGAACGTCTTATAGGTACGCAGCCCAAGTAGAGTTAATACGATCCCTCCGCCTTTACAATCTCCCTTTCTCCTTTTGAGGTTGTGATTGGCCCTGTCATTTACTCGAAATGAATTTCCGTCCCGTATGACCTGCGCGCGTTCGCTCTCGGTCCCGAATCTTCCCGATTCCTCTTTTTTTTCGTTTCCTATCTCATACTGTCGATCAAGATCGTTTGCGCACGATCGTCACTGTCACATTAAAAACTCATTTCTCCAGAATGTTCCCTCCTCCTTTCCCAGGTTTTCTCCCGTTAAAGTTTTCCCCGTACCTCCAGCGTGAACCTTCCACATTGTGTTTAAAGACTCCTTAGGGTTTTCTTCAAAGCTTAAACTCAGTCGTCGATAGATGCCGAGGTCGTTTTTCACTTATCATTTCGCGAAGGACGGAGGTATACCAAACAACCCCCAAACCTGGGGCCACAACACCCGCCACTACCACCCCCCCACCCCAAAAAACAAAACCCCCCCCACAAAAAACGAAACACCCCAACACCGCCCCCACCCACTCCCACAAACCTGGTGAATTCCAACAACTACCCAAGCCTGACTCTCGCTGAACCAACCCCACGTTCTTTCCACTCCTCTCTAGCTTCGCGGGCAGACCCTCATCCTGGCCGCGCCCGGCCGCACCAGAACGAACCCCTTGCTTTTTTTCTGTTTTTTCCCTTCGGTTCTACCGGCACACCGGCTCCCTTCAACCAGACACCCCCTTCACAGCTACCCCCCCTTTTTTCCCGACAATTTTCTTCTCTGTGTCGTGCCTCTGTGCAGTGGCCTCCAGAAAGCCTTCATTTTTTTCGGAATGGCATCCCTTCGTTCGCAGGTGACAAACATATGTTTGAACAGCCAATGCAGCTGCCGACGTACACCAATATCGAACATCGCCCCCTCCATTTGTACTTCCCAACCGAAGGATACCCCGGCTCTAGCCCCAATTGAGTCTGCCAGAGGTGTTTTTTCTCTGTCCGCCTCTCCTCTTCCTTACTCGTATACGGTTTGCCTCAGTTGACACGATTAACAGTTCAAGCTATCTGTCTCCTCTTCGATCCCCATTATGCCGCACTCCGTTTCCGGCAGCACCATTAGAGAGTGTCCCGCTCCTCTTCGAGACAATCCTTCTCCCTTCGGGCTTTCAGATCGCGTGCCATTTTAAGCCCGCACGTTGGCATGCGGCGTATGCCCTGGAAAAGTGCAGCCATGGCAATTTTTGAAATCGTCGTGGTCGCTTTCCTTCCCCCTCCCCCCCCCCCCTCTGTGGGCAAGTCGAGGGCCTTCGGGCGGTCGAAGGTATCGTGCCTTCCTGTCCAAGTTTACTCTCCGAATCGCTGCCGTCGTGCTAGAGTAGCCGATGTTTCGTCCTTTTCTTTCCTACGGGTTCGGTGGAGCGTTTGTGAGTCTTAGAATAGTCTATTCCACGGTTGCAAGGTCCTGGCGGCACTGGCAACCCCATGTCCCCTCCAGGACGTCATGTCTTCTTTCTTCTCAGAGCTTGCATATACACATCGTGTAAACCTTCGACCTCCCCTCTTGAGCCTCTCCTCGATCTGGCCATTTTCATGCCCGGTTGAGTTCTCCTTTTCCCTGCTCTAACAGAGATTATTCGAAGTTGTTTGGGTGTGGGTGGTGTGCGTTTTGATTGTGTGGGGTGCCGGTGTACGAAAAGGGTTCTCGACATTCAGGGTTCTCCTACTCCGCCCCGCCGTCCCAATTTCCTCGGGACAACCAAGAGGACACTCGAAATGCCCCCTTGCGTCTAGTGTCCCCTCCCTCCTATTCTTCGCCCCCTTCTGATGGTAGAAGTGATCCCCCACTACAGTTTCTACCAATGTCTCTCCTCCGAAGAGCGCAGTCGACCCTTACCGCTTTATCTAATGCCAGCGAGCACTTACCTAGGCTTTCTTGATTTTAGTTCCCCCTTTTCGCCCCCCCCCTATTCCCTAAGATTGTTCAATGCCGCGCTCAGCCCTCTCAGATGCTTGCACAAACCTCGGCGACCCCTAGAGATCGCACAAAATTCAGCAAAGATGGAATTTATTCATCACTGCAGTCTAAGTTTTTTCGTAGTCCGGTGCAATCTGGGTGCCAGGGAACCTCGGCCCATTTGTAGGATTTTTAGTTGTGATTTTTTGCGCTGCCGATCCTCGGCTACCGGGTCCCGACGTTTGACAGCTGCTGTCGCCGCCCGAGAAGTTAAAAACGCCTACGATTTCTCCCTGGCCGATGCCTCTATTTTGTTCTTGCTAGTTGATCTAGGTCGTCTCGACTTTTTCTGAGGCTTTCGTCGCCCTCTACCTCTTATAGCGCCGTTCACGTTGGAGACGGCCTTAGCACGCCTTTGCCTTTAAGTAGAGGTTCGGGTGTCTAGCCGTGCGCTTTACCTCCTGAACAGCCCCTTTCCCTCCCTCCCCTGCGACTTACCCCAGCTGCTTCCTATTGCGTGCGCCCCCAATCTTGCCAGATAAATCTTGGGCGCGCATAAATGTACTCCCTTTTCTAATTTTCTTTCTTTTTCCTTCTGCACTTGTCAGCACTTTCCAACCTCACGCATAAGTTCTTTTCCCTGCCTCGCATTTTTAAAGCTGCAACCACTTCAGATTACTCCCTTTCCCGTAACTGAAATGCGATATAGATTTCAGAGTAGAGCTCGCATTTGATCCCCTCCCTCCTCCAATCTGTTTCCCCCTAGTGTTCCCCAGCCCTGCGGCATCTTCGCTTCGGTCGTGACTCGCCATTCATCGTGACCTGGGGAAGTAAAACTTGAATTGACAATTCCGGTTCTCGAGTTCGTCTCTTCTTTAAGTTACCGCCCTTTATATTTAGTTTGTCATCGAAGACTCCGTACGCGGCGTTTGACACGGTCGTCGATTATTTAGAACCTTCTCTTCTGATTATTATTGACCCTGCTCTCCCTTTTTATGATGTGCCGTGAAAATTGCGAATCACGTTCTCGGAAATAGGGGACCCCCGAGACTTTCTTCTTCCTAAGACTCTTCCAGTGCAGGCATTGGTTTTTAATTCGAAGACACGCGATGCATTACCTTTGGCCGCCCCACCACGCCTTAAGACCTTCTTCCCTCTCCCTTAAGACGCGATCGTGCCGATCGATGTGTAACACCTTGTGTGCAATGTCCAGCTCTAAGTGACACCCCGGTATTTTTTTTTTCCTTCCTTTCGATACCTTCCCCCTTAGAAGAATTCTTTGTGGGGCTGAGGGTTTCACCGTGTACGAAACACCGCTCCTCCTGCTTTCCCGTTCGCCTTTTGCCCCAAAATTCACGCAGTCTCCCTAGCAAGTTTCGCTCCGCATTTCGGGGCCCCCCCCACCAGGACCGTAGGCCCCCATGAACTCTTAAGGACACTATTGTCGACCTTCTTCCCCTTGTGGCGGTCCGCCCCTCGACCGAGCCTTCCCATACCATCCTTTCCTATCTGTTTTCCCCTTTTCCCCCTGGAAGTCTCTTTGATTTCGCTGTCCAAAATCGATAAGTTTGTTTTTTTGGATATATTTGATCCTTTTTTTCGAGCTTCCTTTCGCGCTTCCCTTTCGCCCGTAGCTAACCGTAACCCTCCATTAATGAAGTTAGGCATCCAGCGGCTCAATCGCGGTCCTTACCCAGGCGAAATTGTCGGCATCCCTCTGTCCCCCTCCTTCCCTGGCCCCTTCCATATCTATTATTTCCCTTCGTTCTTGTTGTTTTTTTTTGAGAGCCTCCCTTGTCCCCCCCCCTTGGCCCTTTCCTCCTGACTATGATGTGCCGATGTCGTACAGGTTCGAGTTTAAAGGGACATTCATTTGATTGAGCCTCTTCTTCTCACTCCCTTACCTCTTCCGACGGGAAGAAATAGAAGGTGTTGGTTTGGGTTTTCTCAGTAGGGAAGCTCTTCGATAGGGTAACGCGCATGTATTCTCACGAAGCTCTCCCCCCCCCGACCCCCCCTTCGCGAGTCTGAGTGGTTCGCTGCCTGATCCACCTTCCGGATTCCGCCCGTCCTGGTGATCCAATAGGTAGGAGACCCCCCCTATTTATGTTAGGCACGAGGACACACGGTTCCACATTTCTCTATACCTTCCCTTTTTCCCTTCGGCATACATTGGCCGAAGGTCCTTTCACGAGTCCTATTTTACGTCTTCCAGGGCGACTTGCGTTCTTTCGGACCCCTTCCTTCCCGACCCTCCGCTCGCTGACCGTTTTGATGCCTACGGGAACCATTGGTTAACCCCGCAACATTTTTGCCCCTGATATGTTTGCTCGTGAGCGACCGGGGTGACCCACACCCTTCCCTTCCCGTTCTTTCCCTTCCGATTCTCGCTCCCTGGCAAAAATCCCACCTCTTCAGCGGGAGAGAGAGGTAGAGTTTGGTTCCTCTTGACTCAGCTTCCGGGAGTGTGGGGAGTTCAGAACAGTGTGGACACATCCCAGAGGGTCTTAAAAATTTTATTCTTTCTTCACGGCTCCCTTCCCCCCCCGGAACTCGCTTTACCCCCGACTTTCAATAAGTGTTTCCCGGCCACTGAGTCCACAAACTTCAGGACGTCTTTCGTCCCCTTTTTTAACTCCACCGCCGAGCGCAGAGGGGCTTCCCGGCCAAATACAACTTCCAACGACTCCGATGTCATGGACTCCCTCCCCCCGATCCCCCGCTGCTCACAGTCAGCGAGCCAGCAGTCGCCAAAGGCCACCATTTCTTCCTACACATTTTCTGCTTTCCCCTGGTCCTGAACTGCTTTCCCCCTCAATGCGACGTCCCCGACCGATTGACGACTCGCAGCTTCTTCATTTTCTTACAACGCGGGAGGAGCTTTTGCTCGAGCTTGTTTTATACAGCTCTTGGCTCCCTTTTGGTGGCCTCACCCTCCCTTCCTGCTCGCATCGTCCAATCTACCCCCTATCTCCCTCCCCTCATACCCCCTCTGCCCTCGCCCCTTCCCCCACCCCGGCTTTCCCCCTTGCTCTCCCTCCCTCCCTTCCCCTATCCCCTCCCCCCTCAATCTTTTCTCTCTTCCCCTCCCCTCCCCCAATCCCCTTTTTCCCCCACCCTTTCTACGCTCCATCCCCCCTCCCTTCTCTCCCCCCCCTCCACATCTCCTCTCCTCCCCTTTCCATCTCCTACCCCCTCCCTCGCGCTACCCCTTCCCTACCTCTTAATCCTTACACCTACAGTCCTTTTCTCCCCCCTTTCTCCCCCTCCTCCACCCTCCCCGCCCCCCTTCCCTCCCCCTTGTCCTTCCACCTCCCCCTCCCGCCCACTCTTCCCAACTCCTTGTCCTCCCCTACTCCCCCTCCTCTCTCTGCCCCCCTTCTTCCCTTTCCTCCTCACCCCTCCCACTCCTTTTCCTCCTCACTTTTCCCTTCTTTCCCTTCCTCTCCCCTCCCCCCCCCCACCCCTCTCTAATTTCCCCTCCCTTCCTCCCCCTCAACCCCACTCTCCACCCCTCCTCCATACTATCTCCCCTCTCTTTTTTACCCCCCCCCTCTTCCATTCCCCTCCCCCCTCCCTCCCCCTCAGTCCTCTATCCCCCCCCTCCCTTCTCCCTCTCACTCCCCCATCTCTCTTCCTGCTCATCTCTCCCCCGCTCCCCTCCTTTTTACCCCCCCCCCCCCTCCACGACCTTCTAACTCCCACCTTCCACCGAGTCCCTCCCTCCCTCCCATCCCCCTCTCCTGCCCCCCCTCATCCCCTCCTCCCCCTCCCCTCTCCCACTCCCTCCTCTCTTAATCATCCCCGCCTCCCCTTTACCCCCCTCCCACCGCCCTCCCTCCTGACCTCACCCACCTCCCCACCTCTTCTCACATCATCTCCCAACTTCTCTCTTCTCCTCTCCCCTTCTCTCTTCTCCCCTCCCTTCCCACTATTCCCCTCACCCTCTCCTACTTCCCCCCACTTCCTCTCCCCTCCTCCTCTATCTCCCGCTCCTCCTCCCTCCCCCCCCTCCCCCCCCCACACCCCCCACTCCCTCCCCCCCCCGCCTTACTCCGCCTGGCAGTCCCTGTGAAATCTCGCGAAGATCCCCAGATCCTACAGTACCACTCTGGACGCTTTTCTATTCCCCTTTCCCTTAATGGTTGAGTTTTTGAGGGATGAAATGGAGGAAAGCCCCAACCCCGATCCCCCAAACCCCGTCGCTTTCCCTGATTCTTGATAGCGCGACATCCCCACCCCTCCTGTACTCCCCTCTGTGTCTGCGGCGCATCGGACTCGTTCCCCCCCTTTTCCCCTTTCTCACCGTTGGTGATTTTCGAGACCTATAACGATCTAATTCAAACGACTTAAAAGGCGTGATTCCATTCCGCTTTCCCATTTACAGTCTCCTATAGCTATCTGAGTTCCAATTTTTGAGCGTTGGTTCCTCAACTCCTCTACCCCCTCGCTACCTTTTCTATCTAGACCATTACTCATCTGACAAAACCCAATCTCCTATTTCCCCCCTCGTCCACCCGTTTAGTTTCGTCGCGGAGGCCAAATCCCCTCGGCACCTTCCCCTTGCTCTTCTTTTGTGACTTCTCCCCCAACTCTTCACTTACCTGGCGCTCCCCTTTCACCCTTCCTGCCTCTGGTCCTCCCTCCCCTTTGACAGGATTCTGCTCATTCCTCTCGGTGCCGCTGGCGACTATTTTAGTCTGGCCCCCCTGCGTAGAGTCTTAACGCGCTCGGCGTCGTTGCCATTCTACCAACGTCGCGACGACTCTTTTTTTTTTTCCTCTCCCGACCTTCAGCTTGAGAGAATCTCCCCTCCCTTTGCTCATTTCTAGGTTTTAGCTGAAAGTGCTTTCCCCCCCCCCCTTGTCTCCTGTGCTCTTACCGGCGTTTATTGCGAATTTTTGCCAACGGCATTTCTACGCCCTACCCCCCCTCGACGCTTTTTTTTTCCCCTTCTATTGGAGATACCCCCCTCTGCCCCCCCCCCTCTCCCTATCCCAATTTAGTGTTTAGAGGCGATTGTTCCTCTTTTCCTTCTTTACCCTCCTCTTCTTTACGATCCAAACAACTTTTCTGCGTCTCTACAGGTTCTCCCCCCACCCAACACTAGGAAGGATGACCGGGTCTCGACCCCTGTCGCCACTCGATTCTCCTGTAATCCCATAGGGCCCTTTAGAGCTTGACTCTCTTCGGAACTTATAGTCTTACCCTTATGCGGGTTCAAGGAACTGGGAAGATGACCGCTCGGCGCAGACTTGACGACGTTCAGAGATTCCTTATGGCTCCTTGTCTCCCGGACTTCCTCCGGCAGAGAACATCGGTGCATTGACGCTGTCTGCCTGACATAAGATACACGACACCGCCTTTCTATTTTACTGATCCCCTGCCACCCTTCTCACCGGCCCGCCTTCTTGATGACACTTCCTTCTCCCTCTTGTGTCCTCCCCCCTTTTCCAAGGTCCTTCCTATAGAAAGTATCCACTTCCCCTTCCTCTCCAGACCTTGGTGCGATTGTCCTTTTGTAGACCGCCCATACCGCGAACTATGGAAATGTCAGTCTGAGATAGTCCCCAGGCTCTTTGCACCGTTCTTTTAGGATGGAATACTACCCTGCTTTTTTTGGGTCCATTTTTTTCCCTTTTTTCTAAAAGATTGTCGCTAGAATGAGAGATCGAGATTTGGTGGCTTTCCCTTCCCCTTCCCCCCCCCCCTCCCCCTTCTTAGTTTATTTTGGTTTTTTTCTCTTCACCCTTCCGCTCTTTGGAAGAAGGGAGTTCTCAAACCCCCTTTTTTTCTCCTTTTCGGCGGCAGCGGGATCCGGACCACAGAAAAGCGTAGGAGATGGATCCTCCTTTTCCCCCCTTTTCCCTTTCTTCCCCTGTGTTTGTTTTTCCGCTTTCTGACTTTTTTTCGTCTTCCCCTGTTTGCTGCTGGGTCCAGCCCACTTTTGGTCCTGTTTCCCCTTGTACGCGATCTCCCGGCTCCCCCCCCAGAGAGTTTTCCTCTCTTTCCAGGACGCTCTTCGACGACTGACGAAGCTAGAGAAGAACCCGATCTGTTTCCCTCTATTTTGAAGTGGCTCACTTTATGGCTCCCTGGGGCTGTAGAGATCCCCGCCTTTCCCCCTTTTCCCTCTCTGACCTTTACGATCTGGTTCTGCCTTTGCGCAATATCGTGCAGGTTTTTCGCCTCTCTTTACCTAGTCGCAGAGCGTCGTTTCGCATTTCCCCTTGGAGATGCTGCGTTTTCTCCCGACCTCCTTTCTTCTACTCTGACTGACTCCCGTAATCGATGAGATGATTTTCTTTCGTTTGGTGCCCCCGAATCGCTCTCTTTCTCAAAATTTTTACTCTTTGCGTGAGGCCCCCTTTTTTTCCCCCCCCCCCCAAACTCTGCGAGTTCCTTCCCCCCAATTGCCAGCGTGACCACGTTTCACTCTTGCAAAGAAGTGCGACGATACTTGACTTACCCCCCCTACATTCCCCTTTTCCCCTCTTCCCTAACCTACATCTTTGTTTGGATCTTAGTTCGACAGTCACCTAGGCCCGTAGCATTTCCTCCTCCGGTACGTCCTTTTCTCTGTCCCTCCCCTTTCTCGCCCCCCTTTTTCACTTGAGATTTTTCAGTCGCAAGGGCCTCGTTCGGTATGCGATCGGAAGGTGTGATCTTTTTCCCATCCTCCCCCTTCCTTCTTTTCCGCCTTTCCTTCGGCACCCCCTAGGACGTTTACTCATCCCCCCTCTTCCTCTTTCGGATAAAACGTGGACGACTTTTTTTTCAAATTTGGTTTTCAGCTTTTATTTTCAAAATGTCGAGCCCTTATCCTAGTTCCTTTTTTTGCTCATGTTTAAGACCGGTTCTGGTTTCTTTCTTTAGTCCTCCTCGGCGCCCCGGGGAATTATTCATCCTCCTCACCTTTTCCTCGTGAAACCGTTTTACTTCACCTCCCCCTCTCCTGTTTTTCCCTCCCCCCCCCCAAAGAACTTCTAGCTTTTTAAGTTTCTACACCATCATCCCCCTTCGGCCTCGACGCACCTCCTTTCCCCGTCTCTTTTTGTTTAACCCTTTTTTTATTTCTTTTTCATGCTTTCGCTATCAAACATGGGTCAGCTCTCCAATACCTTTTCGCAAGACTCACGCCGCTCCATGCCCTCCTCTTTTTTAGGATTTCCCCTCCCCCCGATCCTCCCCCCCCCATATGACGAGAATCCCCCTATTTTCTGGCTCTTCCAAAACACTTGGACCCCCCCATCCTTTGTCCCCCCTCCGCTTCTTGTCCCTCCATCCATGACATTTTCGAATCCTATTATCTCAGGCGTATTTTCCCTTGAAAAGAGGGGATTTTTTTAGCCCCTTTTCCTCTCTCCCTCCCATTTTTCCCTACGCTCCCCTTCCCCAGGATGCACACCGTCATCTACTGACTTCTTTGATCGTGTTTGTCTCTTCTCGAGATGATATATATCATAATCCTTTTGTTGTTTTTGCTCTTCTCTTTCCATCTCTTACTTTCCCCAATTAATTTAGGTGCCTCTTCCAGCCTTTTTCGCCGCTTTCTCCCCCCCCTCATGTAAGTATAGGATTGTTTCGCCCTTCCCCCCCAGGTGACCCCATTTTTCCCCTTTATTTATTTTCTCCACCGCGCACTCTCACACTCATACTCTTAAGATAGTAGGTGAAGGCTTGTGTGTCCCTCTCCTTTTCTCCTCTCCCTCCCCCCCTTGTAATGTACCCCGCTCAACTTGTGTCAGTCTCTTGCCGGTCTCCCTCTAGAAAGGCAGAATGGACGTCAGTAGTCTCTCTTGTGAGTTCCCTTCTTCGATTGGGTTACTCCCCCTTTTCCCGGGTGTGCATCGATGAAGCCACCGCATCGAAACAATATAATCATAAGTTGTTGACTTCTGGACACTCTTGTTTTATTTCCTTGACCTCTAGAGTTGAGATTTATTTTTGGTTGATTTAAAACACTTTTCGATCTTTTCCGGAGGGTGTGTGACGACTTTCCAACTGTCTCTTCCTTATCTCCCCCTTCCGGTGAAGACTTCCCAGAACCTTTTTCTTGACCATGAACGCAGGTATAGGAGCGACAGTAGCCGTCAGAACTCCCCCCCCTAGTACCCCCGCCCCCCTTTCCCAACGGCAGACACCCTGCTCTTACTCTATTGGCTGCCGAAATGCATCTTCTGGGTCTAACACAGGTGTGAGCTTTCTTCACAGGAGTCTGCTGTTTTCCTACTAAGTCATCTCTCGAGAGCCCTCAAGTCAAGACTTTATGCCACTTCTTCATGGTTTGTGCGTTACAGTAGCCCGGTCCTTTTTAAATCCTCACTCCCTGTAGTGTTTTAAGGCGCCTGAATCGAGCCCTCCTTGCTCGAAAGTAATCTCCTGCCCTTCCCCCCCCTCGGATTACTTCCATAAGGGTGGCTCAGATCGCGCCCCCCCTATCGTCGAACAGATTAACCTTTTTTCCCCCCTTCAGGCATTGTCCTAGCCCCGTCAATTATTTTTTCGCCCTTTCCAAGGTAGTAGCCCATCCGTTTCGACGTTCTAGGTTGCAAATCTCCTAGCTCTTAGGGGCTGTAAAGCACAGTCACCTCCCTTCCTCCTTTTTCTTTGGATTTTAGGATATGTAGTCCTCGCCCACTTGTCTGCCCTTGTAATCTCCTTTCATCCCCGTTTGTTCCCAATGTCCTCAACTAAGGCGACGTTATCCTTCAGGTCACCCCCCCCCTCCCCGCGCTCCAATGGAGCTTCAGCCCCCAGATTCGCTCCGAGAGTAGGTTTGCCGATTTTTTCGCATTCCAACTCTCTTCATACAGAACAGCGCAACTTCCTTAACCCCTGCTCCTTTTTCTTTCCGTTCTTCTATTTGCTTTGTACACTTTTTAAAAGATGAGCCCTCTCTTTTTTTTTCGAATGGATCAGGTCTCCGGTCCTTTTTACCCCCCCCCTGGACAATGGAGTTTTGCCCCTAAGTCCTCTTCCCAAAAGAGAGACCGCTCCCCCAGCCCCTTTTCCCCATCCAACTTTTTTTTTCTTTCCCCGTTTAAAGAGCCAATCTACTTGCCTCATTTTGCTCGTGTCTCAAAGGATCCGACTTATAAGGAAAAATGTCTCTTTTTTTCAACACCCTCTCAGGAGGAGGTATTTTGAAGATGCCTGCGCCCCTCACACCACCTCCCGTGAAGCTCCTTCCGCCACTCGTTTTCCCCCCGCTTTCAGTAGCGCGGACCGAGGTGGGACCGTCCGTGTCCCCCCCTAGAATCCACCGCTTTTTTCATGCTCGTTTTCCCTTGGGCCTCCTTTTTTCGACATGGAATAGAATATTCGTCTTGGTTTTCCCCTCCCGGCAGAAACTCCCTGTGACACGTTCGCTTGCTACCTCCGTGTACCCCTGGATGTTAAACAGTGTACTCTTTCCCATCATTTAATTTTTATTGAGCTCGACCCTCGGAATTCTTTCCCCCTCCCCCTCCCGTTCTAAAGCAGGTTAGCGTTGGCGAGGTGAGTAATGAATCTTCCCCTCCCTCAAAGATTCTCCCTTCTTTTAAATGTGATCCATAGAAAGACTCTGCATCTCACTTCTCATCCCAGAGGCATACAGTGCACCCTCTTCCTCCCCCTCCATTTTTCTCTTGCTAGTCGTGCATGTGAGTTCACGCTTAATATTTGAAGATTTTTTCATCTCTTTTCCTTTCTCGCCCTTGTTGCCGAAGAAAGTTTGCTTGTTCGCCGCCACAGCCGCTTTTCCTGACCCTCCAGAGTACAAACCATATGCCCCCCCTCTCACCCCCCCATCCCCCCCTGGATTGGTCTCCCATGCTCTTTCATAGGTATATGGCGCGAGCTCGTCTCCCGACAACTTACCTTGCCTTTGAACAATTTCCTCCGAGTTTGCCTGAACCGTTCTTTAGAAGACTGTGGCTCTAAATTGATTTCTTAACTCCACGCCAGTCATGAGCATTTGGAGAAGGTGCATCTTGAGTTTATTTCCTCTCCAAAATAGTAGAGTTGGTACTAATTCCTCCCCTCTCCCCATCCTTCAGCCCCCCGCCTTTTTTGTGCCCACTGGCTCCAATCCTTCTCGCGACGACCAAACATTTCGGCGCACCCTCTTTTACTCCCTACCCCCGAGTCCTTTGGAGTGGAGAATTTTCCCTCTGGCACGGTATTTGTTGTTCTTTATACCTCTGCCCTCCTTGTTCGAAAGATTCATGTGCCGCCGCTGCTTTCCCCGAACGAGCTTAGCTTTAGCGACGACACAGATTACCCTCCAGGAGAGCTCGTTTTTTATTGGCGCTTTATGATCCTGGTGAGCTCCCCTCCCTCCCGGCGACCTTGCTCTCAGCCTCTCCACTCGCCGCTTTCACCTTTTTTTTAGAGACTTCTCCCTCTTTCGTTAAGTTGCCTCCGCATTAGAGCGCAACTGTGCCACGTGTAACCCTTTCTGCCTTTTCCTTCCCCTCCAGGCGCACACAATGAGAAATCTCCTTCGCTTTTTGCGACGAGATCTACATCCAAGCTATCTAAGTCATGTTTCTCTTCCCTGATTCTCACTCAAGCCCCTCCCTCATCCAATACCCTCCCGGGACTCCCTAATTGAGAAACGGCTCCCCGTTTTCCGGCTGCGCGTTGGTCCGCGGAGGGAAAGAAGTTCTCTCCGGTCCCCCGAGGCGTTTAACGTTGAATAAAGCTATCTCCTTCTCAACCCCTTTCCTTTGTTGATCCGGTTCTAGGGGATTGCCCTTCACTCTTGGACGTCTCCCATGCGAGCAATCTCCGTCGATTTATTTTTGTTATCAGTTTATGGGTAGAGATGTTCATCCTCCGGCCCTTTTTTTCGTCCCTCGGGCTTAGGTTCCCCTGTTCTTCCTTGTTTTCCCTTCCTCCGCGGCCTCAACGGCTGATCATTTCAATGTTCGCCGTTTAAATCCGAATCACGTTTTCCGGACCCCTTTTTTTTATCCAGGTGACGAGTGCATCTGCCTCCAGACGCCGTTTTTCCCCCCATCCTTTTTCACTCTGTGCCCAATCCCCCCGGAACACGTGCCCCCAAACGACCGCCTCCCACATAGAAAGAGACCACGTCCCCCTCTGGATCGACCCGCTTAGGCCCTTACAGAATGATGAATTTTTCTGTGCCCCTTCCCTAAGCGTCGCAGGGTTGCCCTTCTTCCCTCACTCCCTCCCCGCGGGAGAGCAAGCGCAAATAAATGCAGACATAAGCTGTTTGGTTGTTCCCGGAAACCCCGATCGTTCGAAAAAGACGAAGAGTCGTCCGGATTTCCCCCCAGTCTGCAGCCTTTCGCAATCCAGCGGAGCCCAACTGACGCTTCGCCCCCTATGACTAGTTCATTCACCACGTTTGCATTCCTTCCCAATAGCATGTCTACACGATCGCGTTTCCCCTTCGCAGCCTCGTTCCCTCGTCCCTATCTCTAGAGCAGAGCGCGATCTTTCCTTCTTACACCTAGCTTTAACACCCATTCCAGTCTTTCCCCTTAGACCGATAAAAATCTCAGATCGCGTGGGTAGTTACCGGAGTGCCTGCGCTTTTCTCTATTTCACGATGCCCCCTTGAACCTTTTCCTCTTTCTTCTAATAGTTCGACACTTAAGTTGAATAGGTCCTTGTTCTCGCCCTAAGCCCCCCCCGTCTGAAAATGTCGACATTCCCCTCGCCGGTCCCCTTTCTTTCCCCCCGATCGGGTGATCGAGTCTTCCATACCAGTTCCTTATGGGCATTTTATGCGAAATGCGCCGATTTCTTTTTCCCTGCGAGACAGGAGACCCCCTTAAGATGGAGCTATTGGACTTTTCCTACCCTTACCGCTGGAGGACAAAAGAACGACCCTGTGTCTAGGCTCCAGAGCGGGAAGCCCAGGTCTTTTATCAAAACGCAAAAACACCCTGACGCCTTTTTGTTGGGGCTCGAATAAGTACGATCTTCTTCTTCCGGCGTTGCTCGAGAGCCTCGGTCTCTGCTTTCTGGTTCCACTTGACTGTCCAGGTCAGGCCATGGCCGGAATCCGCTTCATCTTTTAATCTGGCCATGGATGTTTTCGAGGTCCCGTGGGAAAGGGCCGATTTCGACTATAGCGGACGTTCGTCTGAGGTAAAAACGCGGGCTCCCCTATCTCCCCCGCGGCAGTGTCGTTCGTGTTGATTCGCTCCCCCCCCCAGAGTTTTTCCCAGCAGAGCAAATCTGGGTCGGTTTGCGTTCGTCGTCCGGCGGCAAACCGGCGCTCTTTACGGCCCATTCCGATGCGGGCTGGAATTCTTACAATCTACTCCATCGTCGCAGTCCCGGGCTGCCTCCTAGGAGGGAGAAGTTGTGCTCCCTTAGGGTTTTTTTCTAGGTATTTCTTGCCCCCCCGACTTCAAGAGAGTTCCGTCTTAAAAGGTGAGTTCTTTTTCTGCCGGCACGGACCTTTTCAGTATCGCACCCTCTTTCTTCCGATTAACCTCATACTTTCTCTTTTCAATCTTTTTTTTTTCCCAATAGCGAATAAATTTTTCCCGCTGCCCTCCTAGCAATGCCTAGTTGCTCCCTTAACTAACGGAGAAGACGGACATCTCGCCTACCCCCCCCCCCGTGCTTTCCCTTAAGAGAAGCCGCGAGTTTTCCCTTTTTAACTGTCTCCCGGCGGGCACGTGAGTTTCCCCCCTGTCGGATGGAGGTCCACTCCTCTCCTTTCTTCCAAGATTGCCCTCCTCGAGTCTAGGAAATGCGGCTAGTTGCTCGAGATTGTTCTCGAGGGTCTGGGATGCAGCATCCCGCCGAGGGATCTTCTTGAGTTGTTCGGACATTCGTCCCCCCATCTCCGCCAGTTTCGGTAAAAGGCGCCTTCCGCTGGTCCGGTTGAGGGATTTTTTCTCTGGCGTCCCAAATTGTTGATACCAATCATTCTCCGCGAGTTTTTCTTCGCGAAAAAAAGAGTCGATTGTGCCCCCGTTCGTGTTTCCTTTTTCCCACTTTGAGCGTCTTTTTCGTGCACGTCGTTTCCCCCTTTCTCATGAGCTGACCTCAGAGGACTCTTCACTCGGATAGGTTCTCCATGCCCCTTCCAGGCCACCCGGCGCCTTTCTCCGTATGAGAGAGGACAGGGCGCCGATGCGGCTTTTCCCTTTGTCCCCCCCACTTTTACCCTTTTCCCTAAGCGACCGTTAGATTCCCACAACAATGAGAGGCGCACGCTCCTGTCTCCCTGCGGTCCGGTCAGCGGAGGCCCATGCGCGGTTTCCGCTTCCCCACGGCATTTGTCTGATCCCCCCCCCTGCGCCATCCCCTGTCCATGTGCCTCAGACGGTTTGGACTCGTAACCGTAATGACCCTGTCTTCAGCTTTAAGTGAGCGCCCCGTGTAGAAGCCGATCTGGGGATCATACCTGTTTTGTTTCTTCTCGCTGGAGTTGGAAGGGGATTACGCTTACTTTCCAATTCGACCACAATTTTAAGACGGCTTTCTCAGCGAGAAGAAACATTCCCTCTCCCTGAATCGCATAGAATTTTTTATTCCAATTTTGGCACTGTCTTGAAAGTGCGTCTGATTTGTCAATTTCCTACTTAGAGCAAAAGAGCAGTTTTTTTCTGGATCTCCTGGTGGCCAACCGCCCTTCCTGGTTTGTTTTCAAGGAGCGTGCTTTTAGAGAAACGATTTCCTTTTTCGTTATCACGTTTTGACTTGAATCCTTTGTCGAGGTTGTTACTTTTTTTTTCGGTTGCTTCAACTTGGAGCTTCCAAGCTTGGAGACATGTGTAGACACCCCCCAACACATTTTTCTACGCAGAGTACCCGTCGGCCCTGATCACGCACTTTTTCATCAAATCTTTTCTAGACGCCCTTGACCTTATGATTTCGCTTTTTGCAAGGCGGTGATATCGCATCGCTCGGGCTCTCCGGAAGACTTAGGCTATTTTTTTGACCTCCGTATTTCCTTGTGCCACCTACTCTGAAGAGCCTTAGAATCTGCGGCCTTCAATGCAGAACTGCTTGTGTGAAGTTCCCATTACGATCCCCTTATCCCCAGATAATTACCTTACAACGGCCCCCTAGCTCCCAACGGGCATTTCTAGAGTGACCTTTCACTCCCGACGATACTTAGCGTCGCCCCTCGATTGTAGGCCAGGGTCCCTCGTGGGGGGTCTGACCCCCCCCCGTGACCACTTTTTTTTTGAGTAAATTACAGGCTTTTTTTTTTTTGCACCCAGGTCCCTTCCCCTTCAGCAATGCAACTTTCGGGTCGGATTCACCAGCGACTGGTTTTAGCAATCTTTTTTTTCCCTGTCTTAATCACCCATCTGTGCCCGATTTTGGTGTCTCCGCCATGATGATTCTGGGCCTTTTCCAAATTCTTTCCTTGAGGGAGATCCAACACCTTTTTACACTTCTGGCGTCACTCCTGTGCTCCGTACCCAAAGCCTTAGTGGTCGCCGTTCTCCTTTGGGGGACCAGGGACACCTTCTTCCGGAGTTTCTTGAGATGTGTGCCGCTTTTTGAGTCAAGTGATGATCCCAGTGCGTGTTGCGAAAGGTACCTGCCCCCTGCCTCCATAGCATGCGCCCCAACTCTATAATTTCTTCTGTTTTTTTGCCCCCGATACAAAGGAGCGAGCCCCCTTGACGACCGTGAGCAGTGTGCTGCCGAGGTGAATTTTTCTAGACGAAACTCCAGCTCGCTTTTCGGCTCTGTTGACTGACCCATTCCTAATTTCCTTTATGCAGACAGGCCTTCCAGCGAGAGGGGATTAGGCCTTTGTTCCTAAACCTCTTTCTTTCTTTGTTCTCTCGATTTTGTTTGGCCGAGCCCTCCGCATTGTCGCTCCTCCCTTAAACTATTCCCCCTCTATCGAGACGACTTACTGGGCTGTCCCTCTTGGCGCGATTAGCCCAGTTTTTTGGAACCCTGTTGCCTGGCAAACGGTTAAACATGTCGTCCCCACGTGGAGCAGGTTTTCTTCCCATTTTTTTCTTTGATTTTTGAAAACTTTTACTTCAGTTTCGTATGTTTGGTTCCGATTCTTTCTGCAACGTCCAAAGATCCCGGCCGGATTTCTCTTGACGAGCGCTACCAACGCATCTCCTGTCATAAGCTTATTTCCCAACCTTCTCGTCAAGAACCCCCCCCAATGAGAGTCAGGTGCCCCGCGGTATGACCTGAGATGGCTCTTTTACCTAGGAAGGGTTCCCTTCCTATGCCTCTCTCTTCTCCCCCCAGGAGGGACTACCTTTTCCTCATTCTCTGAATGTGTTTAAAGAATCGTCACGCGGTCGTTTTAACCACGTTCCTTTTGATTTGCAACGTTTTTTTTTTTTTCTCGAAGGAGGAATGAGATACGCGCTTGTGCCGTCTCCTGGTCCTCCCCCGTCCGGGGTAACTTATTTCTTACCAGTTTTCCCTCGACCCCTCTGGCTTGCTAAATGATCGGCGAACACCCTTTTTCCGCCTCCGGCCTATTTTCCCCGACCCCCACCTTTGGAATGAGTAGACTTTGTTTAGTTCATCACATAACCATCGTTTGCGTGAACCAAGCTGAACTTACGCTTCAATCCGTTCCCTAGGGGAAAGGTCGATACACTTGCGGCCCCTAGTCACTACAGCCAAGAGACCCCTTCCAGTACTTTTTCCTTCTAGGAGAATTTCCGAAAGGATTCTTCTGGCCTTCCTTTACCCACATTTTGTCCATTTGTACTTAGTTTTCTTCCCCCCCCCTGCTCACAACGTGTCACCTTGAAGATCTGCCGGTATTGTCTTCCCAGTTCTTTCCTTTGCGTTATCTTTCTGGGAACAGATGTTCTTGCAGAAACAGATAAGCGCCCTGCTTTCGGGTGTCGGGAATCTTTACCCCGTTCAGATATTTTTTTTCCTCGATCGGTTTCTCTTCTGAGCCCCGTTCCCCATTCTCCATCCTGTGATCTCGCGCGCCGCGACACGATCGGGGCTCTTTGTTGTGCATCATTTTCGACCTCGCTTCTTCCGCACCTAAGTAGGATGGCTTCGACACGCCAGCGCCTTTCCTGCCTGGCTCTCATAGACGTACCCGCTTGCTTTTTCCCCTTCTTGTTTTCTTCTGACAGTGGTGAGACCCCCTCGGTAGGCGGTCAAACAAGTGCCATCCCTATTGTCATTCGGGAACCTACCTTCCCTGGACCTTCCGTAGTATTATTGCTTTAAAGGGTCTCTTGTAGCAGTGGGTGTCTTTTCCGCGCAAAGCCCATCCCCCTCCGACGCCGATATGTCCCCGACCTGGCCGTAGTGCTGGTCGCCGATTTAAGAGTGCAGGAGCTCCCTTGCTCGCTTGCCCATCGCTTTTTTGATGAACCATTTCTTCATTCTCGGGCTTGTGGCCGCCCGATATCATTTGCCCTTGATTTTTTTTTACGCTGAGAACGGTGTCAATGGTTCTCCGCTGCGATCCTGCGGACACAACTTTCTCTCATAGGATTACAGGTCCGCCATTTTTTGACAAGCGACACGCATGTTCACCTCGTCCTGACACGCCGTACTCGGAACTTCCCTCCACTAAGCTGTTCCCGCGTCGTCCTAATCCGTGACGGCTTTGCACCTCCTACCGGGGGCTCTTCCAGCACTAGAGTTTCCCGTCCCCACTGGCTTACAATTTTTGTTTCTTTTTTTTTTTTTTCTCGACCATATCGTCTTCGATGACCTCGAGGTCCGGAGTCCCTGATTCCCTCTGATTGCGGCCCTTGTTTCCGCGACGGATTCGTTGAGACAAAGATCGGCCCGGATACGGAAATCCTACCGGTCTACCCTTTGCAGACATCCTCCCGGTGTGCATGACAGTTAAATTCAACCCGCTTCTAAGACAGTCCGATCCGAGCGCGGGATTTCTCCGCGTGACCTAAACAGTCTCCCCTTCCGGTACTGGTCGTCAGTACGCGTAAGGATCAAGTCTGTTTTCGTATGCAGGCACTCCCACATTTTCCCCTTCGCAAAGTCCTTTCTTCTCTTTTAAGTACGTTGACGTAGAACCCTGCGCAGAGTCCTACGCCTTTCAAAACTATCACGAACTTTGGCTGGTTCGATGCGAATCTACCGGCCAAAGTCCACTTCCCCCCCTCTCACTGCATTTATGAACTTGCCCTCGGAGTTCCAGATGCTGTAGCTTTGCCCTCCTTTAAATTCTCCCCGATATTTCGCTGTCCTCCTTTAGCATCAATGTTTAGGCACTCTTCCCAACGTTTTCTTGATTTCAGGTTGCAAGCAGACAGAAAAGGGGTCAGCCCCCCCCTCTTTTTTAACAGGCGATAAGATTCTTTTTGGTTCCTTCCCTGACACTTGAATTCATTCCCGCTTTGTCACGTATCTTGGTCCTCTTCATACTCCCCCTCTATTGTTTTTCCCTAGATAACCCCCCCCCCCCCCGCGAATAAGCCAATCCTTCTGCCTGTGGCCCTCCTCCTTTTTCGATTTTTAGATAAGCTCGTATGATTTTAAAGATGATTTTTCCCAGTCCGCCAGTACGGCGCTTAGCCCCTCCTCCCGGGTCAACTGTTCTGATTTTTTCCTTCTCCTGCCCTTCATGTCTTTTCTTTCCAGGTCGTCGCGGTACGACCACGCCACACGCTGAGTAGCGGTCGAATTTCCTTTTTAGCCCTTTTTTAATCTTTTTTTTTTCAAAAAGTTTTCAGCTTCCATTCCCGCCTTCGTTCGCCCCTGACTCGGAAGGTTTCCGGGCTCGCCAGTAACCCGCCCTGTCTCCATACGGGGTTAAGAACCGTCCTGCGCCAGATGAATGTTAAAATGGGTTTCTTCGGAAGTATGACCCCGGCATTCCTCACCGGGTTTCGCGCGAAGCCCCCCCCAGAGCGAATTTTAGGTTCTCAGTTTCTCCTCTGCGACTGCCCAGCAACTCAACAAGATTTAGTAGTTAGTCCTTCATAGAAGTTTTTATTATTCTGCTTTTTGGACGATGACTTTCGACTCATCTTCTCGCTTCGCCCTCTGGTGTGTTTCTGTTTGTAGCCGAACTGGGGTTGGGGTTTTTCCCGCTGCGCCTCATCCGCACATCACTCCCCCCACCCCCTAATTCCTCCCATGGGATAATTCCGCGGTCATTTTTTAATACTCGACCCTCTCTTCTCGATTCGCCGCTCTTTTTCTTCCCCTTTTGCTCCACATGCCCCCTCCCCATTTTCTCACAATAGAACCCCGCGATCCTAGCGATTGAGCGAAGTCGCGATGGAACTATGGACCCCTATAACGAAGACGTTCCCTTACATAGAGGACTCGGGTCGTCTTTTTTTCTAGAACCCCTCCCTTCGTCGCTATGGAGGAAGTATAACCCGATCTCCCAGAGTTTTGGACCACCTATTTTCCAATCTTTTCCTCCCGTCGACCCACTCTGGCTGAACCTCTTGCAGATCATGTTCTAATCGTGATGCCACGTATCCCCTGTCATATAGGAAAAAGGGCCCCTGCGATTGGGATTGAGTACAGTCCAGACCGTTTTTTCCTCCTGAGGATTTCCTAACAACTCAAAGAGAATACCTTAGCTTTCCCTCATTTGGGCCATTTTTTCCTCTCTCGAGAGGAGCGGAAGGGGGTGCTCTCCCTACATCAGTTCGAAAGTGTCATTTTTCGAGATGCTTGAAGGTTCCCCCCCTGGGGAGAATTCATTGATACGCAGGCCGCCCTAGGGTTGAAGAGTCGGATCGGCCTCGCGAATAGCCCCCTTTGTCGAATGTTGTCTTACCCTCCGGCCGAGACACCAAGTCCCCCTCCATGACCCAACGATGATTTTTTGGGTTGTTTCCCCCCTCTCGAATCAATAGTCCTTTCTCTCCCTCCCATTTTTTATGCTTCATTTAATCACCCAAGCCCCCCTTTTTGAATTTTCCTTTTCATTTTGGGGTTGTGTGTGAGCACCCCCTCCCACATCCAGACCTGAAACTTCCTGTAGCGCTCATAGGCCACCCGGGCTCCTCATTGAACTGCATTAAGGCAGAGTCCAAGAAATCTTCCCTCTACTGAAAATCCGAGCACCAACAATCGACTTTAGTGTTCCGCTGACCATGCGTCACTCTTCATCATGACCATTAGCTCTTGACTTGGGCCTTTGCCAGTAAAAAGCGAACTGTATTTCTTTCCTTCCCCAGTTATGCAGTCTCCCATTAATTTAGTTTTTTTAATTCCTCCTCCCCTTCGATGTCGGGTGTTAGTGAGTTTCATTGTCTGATCATATCGGCTGTGACCCCTCTTCGATACCCCTTTTTCTTAACTTTTGTCCCGTAAATTTTTTATAATACGTTATACTTAACCCCGGATTTTCCTTGCCCAGACTGGGGTATCCTAGCGAAGGTCAATTCCCCCGTGGGCCTAATTCCTTGAAGTCGGTAACTCAATCGGAGCCACCCAACCTCCAGTTCCTACCTTGAAGAGAACTGCCGCCTGTCTCCTCCCTCGATGTGTCCTCATTTTCCCCACCGCCCCCTTTTCCTCGACTAATAGGCCTACCCCCCTTTCTCTGGGACCTTTCTTTCCCTTTGCCCTAGAAACAGAGAGACCTTTTGTCTGAGGTCAAGCCTGTACGCGATAAAAATACCGGCCTATCTTTTTGTATGTCATTTTAGCAAGTGAGAGAATTTTCCTGGCCGAGTGAATCCTATTTCAGTAGGACCCCTTCCCTTCCGTACAACTCCTTTTCTAGTTATCGTTTGAGCCTTTACCCTTCTAAGGCTCCCCCGAGTCGTATCTCACGCCTGGACTCTCTTTCTTCCCAAGGCGTTGCTATTCTTGCGTCACCCAGTTTTTGAGCCCTTCCCTTGATCCTGCTTTCCTCCTTCCTCCGGAGCGTTATTCCACTTTCTTCCATCGTCCGAATTACTTAAAGACGGCCTGTTCCTTGTTCTTCCCGTCTCCCCCCTTCCCCTCTGGCTTCGCCCCCTCATAGCCCGTCTTTCTGTTCTTTCCCATCCTCTCTATTTTTTACTCCTATAAGTTGAGGTTCTTTTAACCCATTCCCCGGGTCCTACCCATCCCATTTGCTTCTTTTAACTCCCCTCTCTTCCCCCACCCCTCCTCCCCCCTCCTCATTGCTCTTTTTCCGCTTCTTTTCCCTTACTCATTTTTTCCCCCCCCTTCCCCATCTCCCCCCCATCCTCTCACTACCCCACCCTTCCATACATCTTCCCTCATCCCCACCCTTCTTCTCTTCTTTTCTGTCTCGCCCCTACCCCTCCCTCCCCCTCCCCCCTTTCTCCTCCTTCGACCGTTTCTTTCTCTCTCCTCCCTTCTCCCCTTGTCTCTCCTCCCGCTGGCCCCGACATGGGCGCCACAGATGTCTTTTCCCCGTTCCACCACAGGATTTAAAGGACCCAGTTACCGAGCTTGCCCTAATTACAGAGGTCGGGCACGGCACGGGCCGCCCTCTAAGGCCCTTTCCGCCCTCCTCGGACCCACTTCATCAGATTCATGAAGCGGAATTCCCCATATGACCTCCTCTCTTCCCCCCACCCAAAGAGTACTGGTGCCTTCCTAGATCTTCCTACGTCCTTTTTCCACCCTGAAATAGGGTTCGATCGGCCTGTCTCGTTCCGATTCCCTTCCCTGACCCCCCCCCTTCCCAGACGAAACCTGTTTCCTGTTGAAGACTTATACTCCTTCCATCCTTTTCCTACTGACCTTAGGAGGACGGCCTTGACTTCCCCTTTTTTTTGAGAAGCCGACTGATCTGCTTTTGATATTTCACATTAGGTTTTTCCCTCAAGCCCTCAGCCCATTAACTTCCTTTGATAGGGTCGACTAACCCCAGGTGCAAAAAGTTCTGTCCTCTTCTGAGGTGGGAAGGGATCATTGTAGCTATTCAGTTCATTTCCCTTTCCTTTACCCCTCGAGGTTCTGACCGGACGCGCCGTAGCTTCACTTCGTTTTGGTGTCTCTTTCCTCCCTCAATATTACGGGCTTTTTGAACCTGAACCCACGATTCCTTTTATGCCTGGTCTTTTCTTCCCTTTCATACCTCATTATTTCTTCCCGCCTCTTTCCGATACTTGATCCGTTATTTTTTCCCCTTCTTCCCCCCCCCCCCACCAGCCAAATTGTCGACGAATTTCCATATAGGCCGGCCACTCCCCCTACCCTCCGACATCCCCCTTTCCTTGAATACCACAAATTCATACGCGCAATCGACCTCCCAAGTCATGCTTTCCTCCACGACCATTTTCTCTTTTCAGTGCTCGTTCTTGAACGTTGTACCATTATTCGACTTCCCCCCTCCCTCCTCTCCTGTACTCCATGGGAGGATGATGTGCTAGAGCTTGGCTGTCTGTAATCGGCCTCTCTAGCTATTCGTCGCTGGATTGTCCGCGACGCCCGAAAGAGCGTTTTCCTCCCTCTAGAATTTCACCGGTGAGATCTGGGCGCTGCCACCTTCCCCTCGGCAGCTTTCATGCGGTTTTTGTGGTGAACTGGCTGGTTACTAAAATGAGCTCCCAGTAATCCCCTGCTCGCCTATGTGCCATTCTTTTTTCACACAAAAACTCAACCTCCGTAGATGTGCACTTGAGTGGCCGGATTTTTTTAAATACCTCACGGCCATCCCCCCCTGTGTGTCCTTGTTTTGTGTAGAAGTTACAATGTTCTCCCTCAACGATCCGCTTAGTTCTTCCGAAAAAGCTACTTCTGACAAGGTTGATTTTGGCCTTCCTTAACACTTGCAATTGTTGACCCCCACGATGCTAGAGGAGCAGACATTCGACGGCCCGGTTCGATCTATTGAGAATCTATTGATAGCCGCGCCCAGAAGGGAACCCCCCAAAACCGAATCCCCTTCGCGTACCCCTACCCTTCTGATTTTTCGTCCAGCAGAGAATGCTTATGGAAGTCAACCTCTGGAAGTTCCATCCCTTTTCCTACCACCCGCCCCCCCCCCCCCGTTTCCTTTGTGGTCCTATGTCCTTCTTCAGACAAAAGAGAAAAGCCAGAAATGTGCACCGACCGTTCTGTAAGTTCAAGGATCGGACCCAAAGCCCCGAATAGTTCAGAAGGAAGTGAATTTTTTCTTTTCGATTCCAGTGAGCCAGAATGGGGGGCAGATACTGTAGGCACGTATTGGGTTTGTTTTCAAGCAGACGCGCTTCGTTTTAAGCGCCTCCTCCCCCCCCCCTTCTGATTCTCATTCGTTTGTTGGGCAGAAACTCATTCAATGTTTACGAGCTCCTTTTACATTTCCTGGAGGATTTTTATCGACCCGCGGCGTTATTAAATGACGGCGACGTTCCTTGATTACCTTCCCCTTGATGCATTTTTACGACTTGAAGTTATGTTTTCTTCACCGGCCTAACCTAGACTATTCTCCCCCATCGCCGGACAGAGATGGTGATTTGAAGAAAAACTTGGAACCCGACGTACAATGTTTTTTTTTTTCAAACGTTTCGAGAAGCTTTCTGCCTTTCTGATTTTTCGGGTCCCTGTTTCGATTTTTGCCGCAGATTTGCGCCGACCCCTTACACCATTGTATTGTCCCTAGTCCCCACCCCCCTGGCTGCCTTTCCTGGCTCATGAACAACCCGGCAACGTCTCCGTCAAGCCAATCAAGTAGGCAACGTTCTCCCAGCTCTCGAGATGCCCTCTTCCTGTTCCTCTGGTTGCTCACACCTCGGGCTTTATGTTAGACCTCGGGACGAGATTTTTTGATAGCTTCCCTCTCTTTTGTTTAGGTTTTTATCTCCATGAAGGAACGTGAATGTCCTGCCCTCCCTCTGGGCCTGTTCTCCGATAGTTTTCCCCCCTGACAGCTACTTAACCGAAAAGTACGTAGCCCTGAGCGCCGTCCGTACTTTGCTCCCACAGTTTTCGAGCGTCAGCCTTCATATCCGTTTTCTGTCAGCTGAACCACTGGCCCCTTAAGATACGTTAAAGTCGACCACCGTGCCGGACCCCGCCCTGGTCACTCGTTTGTGGCGTGTATAGCAGTGACCCCCTCCTCTAAGCAGGGACATTTCTTTCTTAGATCTTCTGGTCAACCCTGTTGCTACGCCGAGCACCTTGCGTATATAGATACTCCTCCCCCCTCTCTTGGTTTTAAGACTTTCAGTTCCCCCCCCTTCCTCCCTGTTTTCCGGCCATCATTGAGTATTCGACCTTTGCGTCGGTCGCGGAAAACCTTCCCACGCGGCGCTCTTTTGCCCTCTTTCCTAATTTCTCCTCCCCTCTCTTTTTGTCCTGATTGAAGATCGTTATGACCTCACAACCGGACCCCCTTTTCTTGTTTCGGGTATCCTGCAACTTTTTTCGTCTCCACACCTCTCGTCCATCTACCTTCGATGGATCTCTGCAGGCGCCCGTGCGTGTCATTCCCCTGTGCGTTTCCCTCCGCTCGTGTCGAGGTACTAGGCCCCGTCTCTTCTTTTTCTTGTTCAGCACTTTTTTTTTATTGTCCCCCGGGGTAACGATTTAGCCCCCCCATTCCTTTCTCCTCTTTCCTGCCCTTTGGTCTTCCTTTCCAAGCACTTCATGAAGTTCCCTTACTACCTTCCACGTGGCATATCTGCGCGGTGCTTTATTCCCAGGTTTGAAAATCCCTTCTCGCATTGACAACATCCCTCATTAAGTTTTTCTAGCATATGTTTCGGATCAATTACTTAGATTTCCTTTTTTGACCCCGATCGTGCAGTTCCCAACTCCCCTTTTCTAGGGCTTGAGATTATTTTTTTCCTCTGATATTCCTGTTTCCTCCTAAGATTCTTTTCTTCCCTCATTACACCTCCACCTCAGATCAGTAACTATCCGGGAATTTATTTTCGTCCTATTTTCTTCTCCATCCAACGTAGAGGCCATGTGTTTCCAACCATGTTCTTCGTCCCTTTTCTTTCCCCTTGAACGATTTTTGCCCCCTTTTTTTCTCACCCCTCATACAGTTCTTCTGCACATTTCTTCCCCCTTCTTTCCCAGTTAGACTTTGCAACTACATAGTTTCTCACGACTGTCTTTCTAGAACCTAGCCTCTTATTTAACGCCCAATCGCCCCCTCCCCTTTCGTTCGGACGTTCTAACATCAGCTCCCCCTCCTTTCTCCATTTCAATGAAGGAAACTGTGGTTCGGCTATTTTTCAACTGAACAATGCAATCCCCCATTTTCGAGTTGAGAGCGCGTAGAGAGGATGTAAGTTCTCTCTTCTTTGCTTTCCCCCTCTCTTCGAAGGTCGCAACCGTCACCGAAATAATAAATAAGCCCCCTCCCCCAGCTTTCTGTAGGGGCGGAAATTCCGCCTCCTGCTCCTTCTTTCACCCAGTTTTAGTCAATTCTTTTTCCCCGTTTTTCGGTCTCGTGCCTAGGCCTACCGTACTTTTTCTTCCCTTCTTGTCCCCTCCCCCTTTCGGGTATTTTTCCTCTTCTCGGCACCTCACTCGTTCTTTCTTTGACCAGCGACCGGCAGTTTCAACTGGCCCTCCCCCTTCGGGACCCAAAACCTTTCACTGCCCGTCCCATTGAGCTGTTTGAACAACCAACAGATGGCACCCCTGCCGAGGCCTGTTTTCTCATCCGCTTTCCACCGGAGGGCGCAGACACGGCACTTGACTCGTTGACGTTCTTTCGTCACGCGTTAGCGTTTTTGAGCCTTCCTTTCTTCGCTCCACCCACTCTGGCTCGGCACGCGTGACCCGCACGATAGTATCCCCCCTTACTCGTCCTTCCTTTTCCCCCTATAGAGATGAATTCACGATCCTTGACCAAATGGTCCTGTTGACTGACCAGGATCAGTGCGGATACCCCCGAACACGCTCTGTGCCACATCCCTTTGGCTCCCCCTCCCTATCCCTTCAAGAATATGAATTGTTGGTCGAGCGAGCTCCGTGTTAAAACGCCTGGGAACCGTTTTTTCAGACCTACGACCGCAGAACTTCTTCCCCCGGTGACGCCGTCCGATCGACTTGATCGTGGCGGTTGGCGCGCGAATTCTCTTTTAATTCTCCTTTGTGGGTGTTGTCGCTAGATCTAGTTCCCTTCCTCTCCCGATCTCAGTTTCTCTTTCCCTTTCTTGCGTAATTAGGAGTAACTGTCGGCGTATCGGAGGACCCAGCCATCGGTGCACAGCTTATGTAAAGAAGGATTTGAGACCCGAGACTTCCCTCCTGACTCTTCCCCCTTTTTTCTCCTTTTTCTACCCCCTTGATTGGTCGCACCCCCCTGCGACAGCCCCCCCCACACCTCTATGTAATGGTAGGTACAACCGACCTTAAATTCCCCGATGTAGGCCCCGCGCACCAGGAACCCCCCATCCTAGGGACCCCCCCACCACCCCGATGTTACCCCCCCACGATAGTAAGTCTTCTTTTTTTTTTCTTTGTGATTGCTTTCCCCCCCCCGCCCCATCCTCTCAGGCCGCCCTAGTGGTTACCCCCCGGAACGGGTGGATAGGCAGTCCCCCTAGAAGAAGAATCTGATGACACATCTCTTTTTCCCCCCCCCCTCCACTTCTTTAGATTGAGTTGCCTATTTATGCGTATGCGACCCTTGTATGCCGTGAAAATATCCTTGGTTCGTTCCCCATCTCCCTAGTGAAGGATTGGAGACCGGGTTTTTTTGTTCCTCCTTTCGTCGTTGCCCCCGTGGATCGGCTTCGCTTTCAAAGAATCGTGTCATTCCCGCTCCCCTCTGCAGACCTGGGCGTTGACAACCTGCACGGATCCAAGGTCCCGATTGGCCTCTGAATGCGAAGCCTGCCTTCAACGGCTCCAGAATTAACCCTGTCCTGTTCCCTTTTTAAAGTCCTGCAAGTTCACGATGATCCCTAATACATTCTGGGAGGTGTATGCATCCTGTGAGGCGGTAGCCATGCGGCCTTTAGCAGTCTCCCCCAAGATAGAGCTGCACCTATCCGACATGCCTCCCTGAACTCTCCTGCTTTGTTTAAGTCCTCCCTGGAATTTCCCCCGAATTCTTCCGCTAGACATGAGGTGTTCGAGCTATTGTCCTGTAGAACCCTTCTGCCCCTCCTTGTAACGATCTTTTCCCCTCCATCAGGACCCTGTGCGTAAAGATCTGTTCCACGATGTCTCGCTACTTTTTTTTTTCCCGTCTAAGTGCCTCCTCCAGTCCTCATTCGTTGGCGAGTTCACCGGAGTTTTCACGACAGCCCGCAGACACTTTTCCAGAGCCCCTCTCTCTTCTAGGGATGTCAAAAGCTGACATTCAAGAAGTCCTATCTATTGAATGCGTTCCAGTATTTTCCTTTGCGTCCCCCGAACAGTCTTTATCGAACCCCCCGCATAGTGATCCCAGGTGCAAGCAGCCTCGGAAGAGAGTTGGTCCAGTATCGTGCACGAAATCTCGATAGCGGCGCCCATCAAGTCCCTCGTAATAACCCCCCCCGCTGGGATGTTGGATCAGATACGAGCTTCACCGGGAATCCAGCAACGGCCCCGCATAGTCTGCCGTGCGCCAGGGTCGTCGCTGCTTTTTTCGAGACTGCTTGTAGGGAACGGCAGAAAGTGAGCTCTCGTGCGTTTCCTCCGGCGTTTCGGATGTTCAGCCCAGTGCTGCGACCGCTGCAGAGGAAAGATCCCTCGTTTTGCACCACTATGAACAAGCGACCCCCTCCTTTGTTTATTTCAAAGAACGCCTAGAGACAGGCCCGCATCCCGAAGTTGGTCTCGGAAAGCCCGCTGCCGTATATAGCCATAAA
>Ga0179593_1728568_pt1 | contig 28976 bp, 57 predicted proteins | sample CZODoug2_1_08_16_FD_185931 | JGI IMG/M metagenome (GOLD analysis project Ga0179593, IMG submission 185931) | Vadose zone soil fungal communities from Angelo Coast Range Reserve, California, USA - CZODoug2_1_08_16fungal (PacBio error correction) | ecosystem: Environmental > Terrestrial > Soil >... | reverse complement strand
TCCCTTTTGATGGCGGCCCCCTTCTTTCTTCTCACCCCCACCGTTTTTTATCAAAGAGAAACAGGCGGTGGTCTTCCAGTCGCGACGATCAAATCTCTTTCCCCCTTCCCCTTTTGGGGGGTTTTATGCGCGCGGGCCTTTTTGCGGATGGGGGATCCTTTTCTTTCCCCTACTTTTTTCCCCCCGTCCTGAGGTAGCTCCTTTTTTTCAATGCGCTTTACATTAACTCTGTATGCAATTTTACTTTTTTTCTTTTTTCCAACACTTTCCAACAGGTTTACCCTGCGGGACTGACTCGAAAACTCTTTTTCCCCCGCTTAAGAGAAATCTCCCCCTTCCCCTTCTTAGAGTCACAGTTGATCCTTTTCCGGTAAGTAACGTCCCCCCCCCTGAATGGAAAAAGGAGGATTTTTCTTTTTCTTTCGTAATTGGACCCTTTTTTCCCCCCCCACGTTATGATCTCCAGGCGGCCTCCCCAGACCCTCCCCTTTTCCCCCCTTTTGCAGATTTTGAGCCCCGTCGAGTCCTGACAGTTTTTCCCCCCTTCTCTCAACAGCTCGAGCTCTGTGATTTTTTGCGCCCCCCAATTTTTCCTTAAGAGCGGGAACTTTTCCAACCCATGGCGACACCCCCCTTCCTTTTTGTCCCCCCCATGGTTGTGATGTCCCCCTTCTCTTTTTTTCCTGCTGTTGCCTTTTTCTGGCGTGGAAGTTTCCACCTGTTCGCGTTTTTTTTTTGCCGGGTTTTCCCCTTTCTTTTCTGGTTCCAATCGCCATTATTTTTCCCCCCCCTTATTGACCAGGCCCCCCGAACTAGCCGGCGTAACAATCTTTTTTTCTTACCGTGCCAGCGGGTTTTTCCTTTTTTGTCAAGCAAAGTCTTTTTCCTTTTTTTTTTTTTTGTACCCTCTCGTCAATCGCGTTTTTCCAATCGCGGAATCGGCCTTTTTTTTATTGCGGGTGCACAGGGCGTATTTTTCCCCTTTTTTTCCCTGCGTTCCCTTTTTCGTCCCAGCGGCGACAGGTTCTGGTAGACTGCTCTTTTTCTTTCTTTTCTGTTCGAAGAAGGTTCCCTTCCTTTTTTTTTCAAGATGTGCCCTTTCCTGCTTGGGCCTTCCCCCTCCTTGCTCTGAAATTTTGCTGAGCTGAAACAATCCCCCCCCCCTTTTTCTCCCCTTTGTCCTCGCTGGACGTGTCTTTCCCCCCTCCTTTCTCCGGTAACTGTCTTTCTTTTTAGGGGGCCTGGATCGCTTTTTCTTTCTTTCCTTGTTTCTTTCAAATTTCGGCCCCTTTTCCTCCCTCCTTTCTCTTGTCTGGTCTTTCCCAAAACCTACCTTCGTGCCGTTTTCCCCCCCCGAAAGGCGGCAGCGCCCCCTTTCCCCCCCCTTTTAGAAAATGATCTCTTTTTCCCCCCCCCCTTCCCACAGTCTTTTCTTCCCGCGTGGAGTGCTGGCCTGCAACTGCCCTTCCATAGTTGCAGATGTAAGTAGTTCCCCTCCCATAACTTTTCCTGACGATCCTCCTTCCTTCCCCTGTACCTAGTTTCAACCTGCAGTGGATCTAAGGGACCCTTTCAAGATGGGGTTCGCTCGCACCTCTTTTTTTTTTTTTTCTTCCGATTTCTCAGAATCTCCCCCCCCTTTTTCCCCTTTTTCTTGATTTCGTTTCCCTTCCCCGGTTGCCCGGAAGAGTGTTTCTTTCAAGTGATCCTGAAGGGGCGCGTCTTTTTTTTTTTTTCCTCTCGGCCTCTTTAGCGTCCCCCCGGAATTTCGAAACCATGGACTTCCCCCTGAAAGAACACAACTTTTTTTTTCCCCCTTCCCCCTGATTGCTTCCGTTGAACACCCCTCTCCCTTTCCGCCCCCCTGAAACCCCTTTTCCAAAAGGGGCGAGCCTCCCCCTTTAGGACTTTTCCTTTCCCCTCAAAGTTTCCCCAAGACTCGCCAACCCGCCGAACTCCCCACTTTTTTTTTTTTCCTTGCCGGAGAGTTGCGTTTTTTTTTCTTCCAAATTGTGCCCCCCCCTTCAACGAAGTACCTTTTTTGAGGGCCGGCCATGCATTCTCCCTTTTTTTTTTTTTTCTCCTTTTTTGTGCATGGTTTCTGTCCCTTTTTGCTTTCCTTTCCCTCTTCAGAGATTCCGTCTCTCCGGGAAGATTTCCGTCTTTTGCAGACCGAAGCACATCTTTTCTTTTTTTTCAATTCCGATTGCTTTTCCCCCCTCTTGGATAATATTATCTATGGCCCAGGCACGTTTTTCGCCATCTCTCTCTTTTACTCATCCCCTTTTTTTTTTTTTTTTTTGAGACTGTCTTGGACCCCCAGACGTGTGGGCACGTTTTTTTATAGGTTAGCCACTTCCCTTTTTTTACTTTTTTCTTCCCCGTCATTTAAAGAGACTTCCTCCCCCCCCTTTCTCAGGGGTCTTTTTCTCCCTGGCAGCGAGAATATCTTCCCCTTTTTCTCTCCCCTCTTGTTGTGGGAAAAGATCTCTCCCCTTGAGAATTTTTTTCCTGCACGAGCAGATGTTTAGGCGCCCCCCTTTTTCCATATATGCACTTTTCCTTCCTTTTTTTCTCCTACTCGTCCGCTTTTCCCCACCAGCCACCCCCCGACGGCTCCGGCAATTTCTTCCGCCCTTTTTGTTCCCCCTTTTGCGCCTTTTTTTCGAAGACCCCCGCCTTGTGCCCTTTTTTGATTCCTTCGTTTTTCTTTCCAGATGTTTTGCCTTGACATAGGCGTTTTTTTTCGCGTTTGTTCAATGCAGCCCTTTTTTCCCCCCCCCCCCCCTTCCTTTTGTGTGTGACATGTGTCCCTCCCTTTTCTTCCCTTTTTTGGGATCGTGGCTTTCCATGTGTTTCAGAAATTCTTCCCTTTGCTCTTCCCTGCAGGGAGTTCTTCCCCACTCCCTAATTCGCCCTTTTCCCTCGATGGGCCACCCCGGGCACGGTTTATAAGGTTTTGCATCTTTTTTTTTCGTCTCCTTTGGGAAGCTCAGGGGAAAATCGTCCCCCTTTTCCCCCCCCCCCTTTTTTACGATAGAGTCTTCCCCGTTTGTTTCCTAATTTCGATTCTGGCCCGCTGTGGTCGTTAGTGCTGGCGGTCTTACGACCTCTTTCCCTTCTTTTTTTTTTCCGTAATCCACGAGAGTGTCCCCCTTTTTTTCCTTTTTCTGTTGTTCCAGTTTAATGAAAGGCCTTTCTGGCCTGAACGTACATCTCACCCCCCTCCTTTCACGCACTGCCCCCCGGTGTGCCCTCCCATGTTCCACCCTGTGACCTGTTACCAGTTTTTTGGAGAAGGAAGACCCTTTTTTCCCCCTTTTATTTTCAAGGCTCCCCTCCCCGTCGGCTATCGAACACGGCACTCTTCCCCCTCTCGCCTGCAATTGACTTTCTTTTTCTAGTCCTTCGCGCATGTCCCCTCCTTTCCCTTTCCAAACTCTCGGTTCGTTATCCAAGCGCCCCTTCCCCCCCTCTTTCCCTTTCCAAGTCAAGAAATTTCCTTTACCCCCCGGGCGACCTTTCCCCCCCCCCCCCCCTCCGGTTTTGGTTCGAATTTTTTTTTGGATCCCCCTCTTTTTCAGCTCTCTTCACGCTTGCCATGGGCATATGTTTTTCCCCCTTAAGTTCCTCGAAGCGTTTTGGGTCTTCCTGAACTTGCGATCTGTTTTTCTGCACTCACTTGCGCTTTTTTTTTTTCTTTTCCCCTGAAAATTTTTCCCCTGATAATCCGAGAACTTAAGAGACACTACTTTCCCCCTTTTGTTTTTTTTCTTTTCCCCCTTCCTTCCTGTTCCTTTTCCCTCCTGGAGAAGAGTCTCTTTCCGCAAAGGCGACGATCCGTCCCTTGCTGCCTGGCTTTTTTTTTCCCTCCTTGATCAGTCTGCGCCAATCTAACTTTGCGCCCGCAAATTTCCCCTTTTTGCCAACCGACGAAGAATTTTTTTTTCCCTCCCCTTTTTTTCCCCCCCGGACCGTGTCCCCTGATGGTTACGCCGGTCCTCCCTGGCTCATCCTGTAAATACAAGCAGTTTTTTTTCTTTTTCTTCCCCGATCTTTCGTTGCAAACTTCCCCCCCCCCTCCCCCTTTGATGAAACTCCACGCCAGGACAAGCTGAGCCGCTCGTTTTTTTCCCCTCAGACAAGACTTCCCTTCTACCCAGACCTCCAATCGAGGAACCCCCCCCCCCAATTGGTGAGAGGGTTTTTAATTTTTGTTTTTTAGGAAAGGTTTTTTCCCCTTTCCTTTTTTGCTCGGGAGATGTTTCCTTCCCGCTCTCAGCCGCCGCTTGCGGCCCCATTTTTTTCTTCTTCTCGGTCACCGGTCACCGAACGACTTCCCTTCCCCTCCTAGGTCGCATGCTGCCGCACGTCCCCTGCATGGTGGCGCTTCCCTTTCCTTTTTCTCAGGACCGCCATGTTTCCCCCCTTCCCCCTTTCTTTTCCACCCCCATTTACGGGATCTTTTACGATGTTACGGGCGATTTTTTTTCCTTCCGAGGTTTCGACTCCCCCCCCTTTGGCATCCCGCCTTTTTCATCACGATTCCCCCCCCCCTTTCACGACTCGTTAATGGACTCTTCCTTCAGGGGCTGAGACCCCTCCTTCCCCAATCCCACAGATTGAAACTTTTCCCCTGACACACCCCTTCCCCCTTTTCTATTGAACGAGCCGACTTCTTCTTGTCTTTTTTCGACTTCCCCTTAAGAATTTGATTTCCCCAGCGGTGGTGCCGACTTTTCCCTTTTTTCTCCTCCTCATTGATTGTGTCGAGGTCTCTTGTTCCCCGGCGCATTTTTTTTGAATCAGCAAATTCTCTCACGGCTTTTTTTTTTTTTTTTTTTTTTTTCTTTTTTTTCCCCCCCCGGGCCCCCCCCTTTCCTCTAAATACGATTCAATGGCTTGGTGAGGAGAGCTTTTTTCCCTCCATCGTATGGTCTTGGAAACTTCGGTTTCTCGCCCTTTTTTCCTTTCCGTTAGCGACCAGTTTGGAAATTCGTTTTTCTTTTCCGGCCCGCGCCTGGACTTTGCTCGCCCTTTTCCCCGCTTCCGAGAAATTCCCCCCCTTCATGCGAATTTTTGGAAAAATGATTCCCCCCCCTTTCCTTTTCCGTTGGGCACGTCCTTTCCCCCCTCTCCCTTGAAGCAGAGCCTCGTTGCCCACCATGGCCAGTTGCGTCCTTTGGCAGCCCCCCCTTTCCTTTTCTTGACGCTTTTTTCGGTGGACCGTTGTTCAATCAGAAAATGGCGCGCCTTTTCCGCTGATAGAACCCTTCTCCCTTTTCCTCCGAGCGGAAAGGCCCTGCCCCCCTTGCCAAACATGGCGTACCCCCCTTCCACCAAATTGGTTTTTGTCCTAGATTTTTTTTCTTTTCCCCCCTCTTTTATTTTATTTTTTTTTTTTTTTTTAAATAACCCGGTCTGGTCCCCCTTTTCCCTTCTGTCGCGTGGATCGTCATGTTTTTTTCCCCTCACAGCTCTGGGCAAATAGACCCCCCCATTCCCCCCCCCTCCAGGTATGGCTTTTCCATAGCCGACGGAACCTTTTTAACAGAATCCGTTCAGTTTTTTTTTTTTTTTTGGAAAGCCACCAGTCTTCGTATTTTTTCCTGTCCCCCTCTTTTTTTTTTTCTGGTTGTTTTCCCTTCCCCTTTTTTTCAGATTGCCATCCTTTTTTTTCTCCCGTAAGGCAACCCTCCCGGGCGAAGGCGTATCGTTTTCACATTTGGCTTCCTTTTCCTTTCTCCAGGCTTCGCGCTTTCTTTTTTTCCAGGTTCATCATGCAACACCCCCCCCTCCGTTTTCCCCTTTCGGATTCTGTTTCTTCCCTTCTGCTCGCAATGCGCAAAATGTTCTTCCCGATCGGCAAGGTACCTTTCTTTTTTTTCCTTCCCCCCCCCCTGGAGCTTGCCCACCCCCCCATGGCTCTTCATAGAGGCTTCCTTTTTTTTTTGATCCACCATTTCGACACCGCCCCCCCTTTTTTTTCTTTCTTTTCTTGGACTTGGAAGGCGCCTTTTTTTTCTTTTTGTTCCCCTGAGTTTTCTGCACTTTCGCCATTGGCTCTTCCGCACCGTCCAATGCAGGTTTCTTTTCGCAACACACCTAACCCTCCTTTCCCCCCCTTTTCACTTTAACTTCTTGAAAATAACCTTTTACGTCCCCCCCGACACTGGTAACAGTCTTTCACCTCTTCCTTTTTTTTTCGGCAGTTGCTGGCATGCCCTGTCCCCCTGCTTTTATACTTGATTTGTTTTCCCTACTTCGTGCCTTTCATAAAAACTTTTTTTTGCGAACAATTAATTGTTTTCCCTTTCCGTTTCAAAGTTTTCCTTTCTTCCCCCTTTTTCTCAAGGCCCCCGTGTTCCCCAGGAAATCTGAGGCCCCCCCCTTTTTGCCACGGAGACCGATCCTCCCTTTTTTTCCTTCCCCCGCTGACTTTTTCCCCCAGGTTTTTTCTTACACCTGTTTTTTCTGTTGTTCTATGAAGGCCCTCAGGAGCGGATGGCGTGCGTTCCTGCAGGAAGAGCGCCCTTTCTTTCAACCCTGGAACCTTTGAAAGAACACAACCTGCTCCCTTATGTGATGCAGTTTTTCCCCCCCTTTCCCTTGCCGAAAAACCCCCCCCTTTCTTCCCGGCCTTGTTTCCTTTGTGAGCCGATAATCGCCCTCAACGGCACAGGCTTCTCCTCCACAGCACTCCTCCCCCCCCCCCCCCCCCTCCACCCTTGCCCGGAGCCGTCTTTTTTTGGAAACTCCCCACATCGGACACCTTCAACTCCTTCAAATGGCGGGGAGTTCCCTCTTGCTATCGAGTGGGCGGATGTTTCTTTTCCTTTTTTCTTCCCTCCGACTTTGAAGAGATTCTCCCTCCCTCTCCCCTTCCAGGTTTGTATCCCCATTGAGTACGCCTCCCCCCTCACGAGACCATCGTTTGAAATTTTTCTTCTTCATTTGCAGCCTTGGATAACTATATTCTGAGCCACGGATGAACAGAAAGTATTGTCCCCTTTCCTTTCTTCCCGCCATCACACTTCTTTTCATAATCCCCCTTTTTCTTTTTTTTTTTTCATTGATTTTTTTCCCCCCCCCGGAGGCCAGTACCGGGGACCTCGTGGCTCTTTTGGTGCATTCCTCGCAGGAGATCTTTTTTTCTCCCTTTCAGTTGTCTTACTTTTCACGGGCCGATTGTTTTGCTCCGGGTCTTGAATTTTTTTTGCGTCCCCTGGCAGTTGTTTCCCGGTTCCGAGAAACTTTCCGAGAATCTCTTCCCCCCCTCCGCCTTGCACTGAGAAATCTTTTTCCTTCCCCCCCATCCAAAGCCGCTTTCCCCATTTGGGCCTTTCCCCCCCTGTCTCGATGGGTTCCTTCCTTTTTTTTTCCCTCTTGACACTTTCCATGCCAACCTGGGCAACAACCTTTATATAAAACGAATTTTTACTTTTCTTTTTCCCCAGTGAAAATTTGGCTATTTTCTTTTTTTTTTAGGTTCTTCTCCGAACTGTTGACGTTTATGTGACGCATCTCTTGGAAGATAGTTTCCTTTTTTGTAAAAGGACATTTCTTTTTTTTTCTTTTGTTAGAGTTTGTTCAACCTTCAATCCCCCTTTTTTTTTCTTTTCCAGGTTTTTCCGAAAAGTTTTTTTTCCCTTTCTTTCTGTGGCTTTTTGCTGGTTTCGAACTCAGTCGCTCTTCCATTTTCCAGGCCACGAACACCCACTCCTTTTTTTTTTTTGGAGCAGCTTGCGCTGGGGCTTTTTTTTTTCCTTTTCGAACAACAGGCCCCCTTGTCCCCCTCTATTTTTCTTAAATCCCCCCACCAGGCCCCCTTTTTTTTTTTAAGAACGGGAACCCCCCCCTTCCTCGGACAAAATTCCCCCCCTTTTTTTTTTCAATTTTTTGACGAGCCTCCTTAATGAACTTTCCTTCTTTTTCTTCCACTGCAGTTGGTTCTTTTTCCTGGACCGTAAGACACCCTCCGCTTTTTTTTTCGTTTTCCTTAAAAGGCACGAGTCGGTTCTTCTTTCTCAAAACTTATTTCCTCCCCCCTGTCCGTGGTGCAGGCCAGCCTTCCCCCCCCTTTTTTCTTGCATTCTGTACTTCTCCAGCCATTTCTAAAAAAAACTGTGCTGCCGGCCGTCGGTTGTCCCTTTCCTTCACCAGAGTTTTTCTTTTTTTCTTTTTTTTTCCGGGGCAAAGCCTCTGCTATTTTTCTTCGAAGAAAACTTTTTTTTTTTTCCCGGGAAAACACTCTTCCTTCTTTTTTTAATATTTTCAAAATCAAAGGGGGGTCCCAAAGAAAAAAAGAAAAAGACACCCATTCCCCCTCCTCACCCGAAGAGGGGGATTTTTTTTTTTGTTATGGGCCTCGCAAATGGAAGCTTTTTTTCCTTTCCCCTTGGGATTGTTGTTTAACCAGCCCCCCCCTCTGCTTCCATTTGCAGGCGGATGATTTCCTTTTTTTTTTTTCCCAAGTTCCCTCTTGGAATCCCTTTTTCCACTCATTGCGGCCTCCCGGCAGTCGAATTTTCCACCCCCCCCCCCCTTTGGTGAAACCGCCTAGCACTACAGCGCCGGTTTTTTGTCTGGGAATGGGTGGAACTGGCTCGCGGCCCTCCCCCCCCCCCCCCCCTGTCTTCTGCGACTTTCACAGGCGGATTTAAAATTCAATACTTCTATGCCTACGGGCTCTCGCGATGGGACCCCACTTTCTTGACTTGTCGATTCAACGCTTTTTTTTTTCCCTTTGCTTTTCCTTTCAGGAAGCCCTTTCTCCCCCCCCCCCCCCCCCGTCCCTTGTTGCTTCTTTCCGAACCCTATGTCTCCCCCTGTTCCTGGCTCCTCCGTTTTTTTTCATATGGCGAAATTGCCCTCATTCCATGAGAATCTTTTTTCCCCCCCCCCCTTTTCCACACTTTTTCCCTCCCCCTTCCCGGGGCATTTTTTTTGAAGAACTTTCCCCAACAATCTTTTCCCCCAACACCAATTGCTTTCTTTTTCTTTTTTTGTCCACCGGCACGGGGGTTTCCTGGCTGACGGAAAAAACTCTTGCTCACTTTTGGGGTTCGGATCATTCTCCCTCTTCCCCCCCCTTCTCTGATTTGACGGCTCTTTTTTTTCTCCTTCCGAGACCCTCCGTTTGCCGTCTGCGCCGCGAGTCCCCTTTTCTTTCCTGCCCGGCGGACATCCTTTTTTTCCCTCCTTGTGGAGGATGGCCCCCTTCTCTTTTTTCCGCCTTTTTCATTCCCTGGCGGGCCACGGACTGACTTTTCCCTTTAATTTCTTTTCCTAGCCTCCTTCCCCCTGATTCGGCGGTCAGCGGTCCCGCTTCCTCCACCTTTTTTGGGCGTCACTTTTTTTCCAACGTTTCACCGTCGCTACGCTTTCTTTTTTTCCCAAGAGACTCCCCTTTTTTCGTTCCCCCGTCAACTATCCCCTTTCCGCACCCCTCTTCTTCAGGCGGGCGTCCCCCCCCCCCCAAACAAAATTGAACTTCTCTCCCCTCTTTATGGTTCTTTTTTTATACCCGTCTTTTTTTTGGCTGATTCCCGAAAATTTTGCCCCCTCTGGTTTGCTCTTCCCGTGGAATATCTCTTCTTTTTCCCTTCCCCTTCCCTTTTTTTCAGAATACTGGAAAGGCGCAAACCACGCTTTTTTTTCCCATTCAGAAAATTCGGTCCTTCTCTTTTGTCCCCCAGGTTTGTCTCCTTCAAAGTCGGCACTATGTAACTTTTTTATTTTTTTTCTTGAAGGGGGCTCGTTGGTTTGTGAGGCGAGAGGTTCCCTTTCTTGGCGGATGGGTATCTTGCTGCGTGTTTTTTCCCTTTTTCTTCTTCTTGGTTTTTCTCGGCCCTGAATGAGCTCTTCCTTACCTCTTTGACCACCCTTGTTATGGAAAAATGCGCCCGGCGTTTTTTTCCCTCCAACGCGGACCGTTTCCCCCTCTTCCTTTATAACTGCGTCCCCTTCTTTTGAAAACCCACTGATTTGGCCGGTTCAGGCAGGGTTTTTTCATTGCAACAGGCGGATGTTTCCCCTTCCCCCCTTGGGGCCCAGGCGCCAACACTTCTCTTTTTGTTTTTTTTTTTTTTTTGCGCATGCGATTCTTCCTTTGGCAGGGGATTCGCTGCCGCCCCGTACGTCTGGTTACCTTTGCCCCTTTTTAAAGCCCGCTCGCGGCGTAGTGTTTCCTTTTTTTCTTTTTTCAACCCTGTCCTTCAAGCCCCTTTTCAGGAGCGGGAACCTCCTCCACCCCCCCCCAATGCTGCTGTCCCCCCCCCCCCCTTCCACCCAAACTCGATTGTTTCTTTCACGTTTTTTTTTTTTTTGAATAACCCCCCGGTCTGGCGTTTTTCTTTTTTTTCCCCTTTGAGGTTCGGTCCTCTTTTCAAACCGCCTTTGATTTTCCCCGTCAATATTCCAAAACCTGTATGAGCCAGGGCGACAAGGGGGCCTCTTCCTTTTTTTTTTCTTTTTCCTTATAAAATCCCTTTTCTTTTTGTGGTTTTTGTTGGTCTTCACTTGAAGGCCCCCCCCTTTTTCTTTTCTCTTTTTTTTCTTTCCGTCTGTCGGAGAGCTACTTTTTTCCTTCTCTGCCCGTTCTGAGATTTTCAGATTTTTTGAAGCGGGCTCTTCCTCCCACCTTTCCCCCAGTTTTCTGCAATTGCGACCGGTCTTTTTTTTTTCCTTTGGCCAATTACCCAGGGCTTTTAAGCATTCTTTTTTTTTGCACAGGTCATTCATGGCACCCCCCCCTTTCCCCCCTTTCTTTTTCCCCGGGCTATTTGAGGGATTTTTTCCTTCCCCCCCTGCGTTTGCTTACTTCCCATGAGTGCGCGCCCGTTCTTTGGGCCTTCCAAAACCTTCCCTTTCCTTCTTTTCTCTTCCCCATTTTTGGGGCTGGTTGACCCCCCCCCTTAGAGTTTACCCTCCCCCCATTTAGACAACCGCCTTTTCCGGTAAAAAAGGTTTATTTTTTTTTTTTTTCCCCCCTCTCCCTTTTGGAGTGGGGCCTTGGGATCTCCCTCTTTCTTCTCTTCAATTTTTGCGCTTCCCTGGGCTTTTGGCGAACGTCCCCCTTTTTTCCCTTCGCAACAAAACTCCCCCCTTTTTCTTTCTCTCTCCTTAACCCCCCCTTTTGTGCACACTGCTCAAATAACTTTGAAAATGGCTCTCTTTCCCCCCCTTTTTCCTCCCAGTCTTTCATAGGCGGCGTCCTTTTCTTTTTTGCAGGATTTTGTTTGCTTCTCCGACTCGGTGCCTTTTCATAAAACTTTCCCTTTTTTTTTTTTGCAAGCTCTGTATTACGGTCCCTTTTTTTTCTTCTTTCCCTTGCCCACCCTGCAGTGGATCTACTTTTCCCCCCCCCCCTTATCTTCCATTTTCGCTGACACGGAGACCGATCCCGGATTTTTCTTCCGCCGGTCCCTTTTTTTTCGGGGATTTACTGTCTTTTAATCCCTTTTGTTCTATGAAGCCCATCCTTCCTTTTTTTCGCAGGTTCCGCGGATGAGTGGTTTCTTTTTTTTTTTTCTTTCTTTGACGGAAGCGCTTTCCTCTTCCCTTGAACCACTCTCCCAAGAAACACAACCTGACCCTTATTGCTGCAGTTTTTCCCCCCCTCTCCCTTTCGGGGGAACCTTCCCCCTTCTTTCACTGCACCCCCCTTCCAAAGGCGAGACAGATAACCCCTTTTCCTCCCAAAAGGCAAAGGCGTCTCGTTTTCCCCTCCCTCGCCCAATGAGTCCCTTCGCCCGTACAACCTCTTCCCCCTTCGGTATTCCGGAGGCAGTCGGTTTGTTTTTTTTCCCCCTAAACTCAAATGGACCACCTCTTCCCCCCACTGCATTACAATACGAATCCCTTGTCAACTTGTTTTTTTTTCCCCCCATCTGTTCCCCTTGGGAGGATGTTATGGACTTTTCCAGGACGCTTTTCCCCTTTTTTTCTTTTTTCGACTACCCCCCTTTCGTTCTCCCCCCTTTTTTTCTGTCCTGCCTTTGCCGCAGCCCTTTTTTTTTTTTTTTTCTGAGCACCCTCGTTCCTTTTCCGTGAACCCCCCCCACTACCTTTTCTTCACCTTATACTTGAACCAACACTTTCTTTTTTTTTCCTTTTCACGTCTTGGAAGGTCGGGAATGCCCCCTTCCCCCCTTTCCCCCCCTCTCCTCCGTTGTGGTTGTTAGGCGCTTGTCTTTTCTTTCCACTCCCCAGTTTTTTTTCCGCATCGTGCTCTTTGGTGCAGCTTTTTAAAAGGCTTTGGGGAGTTTCATCTTTGTGGAATATTTCACCCTGCTCCTTTTATGTATGAAGGGTCTTTGAGTTTACTCAATGCATGTCTTCTTGGTTTTCTTGGGTAGTCGTCGAGAATCTTTTCTTTTTTTCCCCGGTTTCCTCCTCCTGCAAAGTGAGCCAGATTTTCCCCTCCCTTTCCATGCGTCCCAAACTATGGCCCCGGGGCTCTTTTCCTTCGTTGACAGTAGTTTCAGCTTGGGGCCCAATTTTTTTTCTCTGCACCATCCGCGCAACCGTGAACGTCTTCCCCCCCCCCCCTTTTTTTCTTTCCGGGGGGCCAATTTTGTTCCCTTTCTGGTTTCCGGCTGTGCCGTTTTTTCTTTTTTTTCCTTGATTTCCCCTTTCTTCCCCCCTTTTGATTGCCCTCTTAAGTTTTTTCCCAAGGGACATTTGGGCGCTTTTTTCTCCGCGTTTTGTCAAAAACCTTCCCCTCCCCTTGTGTCTTCTGCCATTTGTTTTCTGGACATTCTTCTTTCCTTTTTTTTTTGTTTTCCCCATTGCCGGGTTCCAGTCCTGCGAAGTGTCGGCCCACGCAAACACCCCCTGGCCCCCTTTTCCCCTCTGCTTTGGGGTTTTTTTTCCCTGCCCGGGTCCCCTTTTTCTTCCCGGTGGGCCTTCCCTTCACTTCCCCTTCCCCAGGTCCGATTTTTCGAAAAGAACCTTTCCCCCCCTCTCCAAAGAAAAGCCACTTCCAAAGGGTTTACGCTTTTTGAGCGAAACAATTCTTTTCCCCCCTTTTTTCCTCCGTGTGGTTCGAGATGCCACTGGTCTTTTGTTCCTTTTGCCTGAACTTTCCCACACGATCTTTTTTTTCGAAGCCCTTCCCCCTTTCTGAAATTCACGAGTAGGTTCTGTCCTTGTCCCCCCCCCTGTGCCTGCAGGGCAAGGCCCTTTCCCCCCTCCCCGCGATTGAAACTTCCTTCCCCTGTTGGACGCCCCATCTTTCAAAGGGCTGCCCTTTCCCGTCGGTTCCTTTCTTCACAGGTGCACGGGTATTTTCCTTTTTGGTCCCTGAATGAAGTGGTTTCTTTTTTTTCCCTCATTCGGCTGCCATGGAGGGCCCCCTTTTTTTTCTTCCTTTCCCTGTTCCTCCGGGCGATACCCCCCCTGTTCCCCCCCCCCCCCTTTACAATGCCCCCCCCCCCCCAGGGAAAATTTTTCCTGTGCATACAACAGTCCCCCCTTTTGTGTCTTCTTTTTTTCTTTTGTGGAGTCCTCTTTTTCCAGTCGCGGCAAATTTTCCTTCTTTCTTTCCCCCTCTTTCTTTTTTTCCCCATCCCAAGGCCAGGAGCTTGACTTCCCCCCTTGGAAGGACCCACTTCTTTTCCCCTTTTTCCCTTGTTCCTCATCCTTATTGTCGTTTTGAAACCTTATTCGCCCCTAGAACATCGGGCACGGTGTCCTTCGGCAATACCCCTTTTTTTTTCTTTTCCCTTCTTGAAAAACCTGGGACGGGCTTTCTTTCCCCTCCCCTTTTTTCTCACGAAAATTGTGTTTCCCCCTTCTTTTTTTTCCCAGCCCCTTTTCCAAGGCGGCCCCCTACGACCTTGCCTCACCCTTGCCCTCCTTGGGCGAAGACCCTCTTTTTTGGCCACTATCCCCCGCGAATTGGACCTGCGCCTTCCCCCCCGTTTTTTTCCCCCGTTTCGATTTCAAACGACCCCTTTTCCTTTCCTTCAGGAAAAAGGACCCCCCCCCCTTTTCTTGCTGTATTCCCTGCACCCCGCTTTGTTTTCTTCTCCGTTTTCCATTCCTGTAAATACAAAGCGTTTTTTTTTCGCCCAGTTTTATTTTTTCCCCCCCCATGCTCCACATATCACTCTCCCCTCCCCAAGCCGCCCTCAGCTGAAGCACGCTAGTTTGTCCCTTAGGGAACCCCCCCCCCCCCCCCCCCCTCGTTTTTGTTACCGGGGTTGTCGCCCACTTGTTTTGTTGGCCGGTCCTTTTTTTTCCGTGCTTGAAGGAACACGCTTGTGTTCGGGATTTTTTTTTCTTTTTTTTTTCCCTCCTCCGCGCCTTTTTTTGACCTGTACAAAGACAGGAAGGAAGGGTCCCTGACCCCTTTTTTTTTTTTTCCTTCTCGCATTGCTGCCGAACGTCGCCCTTCCTCTTTTGGTTTTTTTTTCCGAGGCGCTGCTCACTGTTTCAATTAACAGGTTTAATTTTTCCCCCCCCCTTTCCCCTTCCCCCTTTCGGGAAATCTTTTTTTTTTTCCCTTGCCCCCCTCCTTTTTTTCTTCTTCGATTTCTCTTTTCGAGCAAAATTTTTGAGGCATTTTTCCCTCCCCCTTTCCTTTTCCACCTTGTCGGCTCCCCCCCCCCCCCCTCCCTCCTTCCCTTCGCAATGGCTTCCGCCAAAGCAAGATTCCCCCTTTTGAAAACCTTAGCTCAGCTGTTTTCTCCACCCCCCCCCCCTCCCCATTGAAAGAGATGTCCCCTATTCCCCCCTCTTCCCCGGTTTTGCTCTTTTTCTTCCGAATTTTTGCTGATTCCCTGACCCCCCCCCCAGGAGTTTTCCCCCTTTTCTCCCCTTTTTTTCTCTCTATTTCATCCCCTCCTCTTTTTTAGTTTTTTTTTTCCACGGAGATTCTGCGACCCCAACTCTGGGTTTTCCCTTCCAATTCGGAATTCAAGATTTTTTCTCCTGGTCCTTCCCATTTCAGAAAGTCACGTTCGGCCTTTCTATTCCCTTGCTTGGTCCCCCCCTTTTTTCCGGCGCGAGGGCTAAGCTCCCCCCCCTTTTCTTCCTTTTCTTCTGTCTTGAAATTGCTGGTTTTCTCCCTCCCCCCTTTTTTTTTTCATTACCATCTTTTCCGTTGGAAAATCTTGCCCCGAGAATACTCCCCCCCCATTTTCTCTTCTCCAACTGCTGGAAGATTTCCCCTCTCCCTCTTCCCCTCCCCTTCCTCCCCGGTCGTTGTTTTTTTTTTTTAAAAAATGTGGCAGCGTTTCCCTCTTTTGAAACTGTATTGAAAAAGGGAGGCTGAGCCCTTCCCTTGTGTTACAGAAGAAACCCTTTCTTTTTCTCCTTGTTGGAGTCTCTTTCTCTTTGGCCGGTGAGATGGCCCCTTTTTTCACCGAAGATCGTCCTTTTCCCCCCCCCCCCCTTCCTACTGATTTCAGACCAGCGTCCCCCCCTTTTCCCGGCGCCCCCCCCCCAATCTTTCTTTGCCCACCCCCTGTAAGCCGCGCACCACTTTTTTTTTTTTTTTTGTTTCTTCACGAGAGGTCCTCCCCCTTGTTGAATAACCCCCTTTTTTTTTTTTTCAAACTCTGTTTCATGGCCCGGGTTGCCCTTCCCCTGGGCAATCGCAATATTCCCCCCCCCCCCTGTATTTTACAGGATTATCCCCCCTTGTTTTTTTTTTTTTAGTAAAGTAAAAATTATTTTACAGTCCCCCCCGTTGAAAGAGGGGGGTTTTTCTTTTTCCCCTTTTTTTCCCCTTCCCCGTTCTTCTGTCGTCCGGTCTCTTTTCTTTGAGGGGAGAAGTTCCCTTTTCAGATTGGGAAATCGGTCTTCCAAAATCGTCCTTAGGAAAGGTAAGGTCCCCCCATTTCCCCTTTTCTCTGGAATGTTTGATCCTTCTCATTGAGTTTTTTCCTCTTCGACTGCTGGTCCCATTTCTTTTTCATAATTTGTCTTTCCGCTGGGGTATTGTTCTCAGTGCACATTCTGTTAGGAAGCATTTTTCTTTTCTTTTTTTTCTCAACCTTGTTTTTTTTCCGTCGGGGAACCTTTTTTCCTTTTTCCCCCCCCCCTTCTTCCAGCTTCCTTCTTTTCTCTTGACTGGTTGAAAAAATCCCTTTCATTTGCGGCGTTCTCCGATTTGGTCTCCCCTTACCCTGTTGTTGAGGCGCCGGTAAACTTTTCTCCCCCAGAAGCGGCCCCTTTTCTTTTTTCTCCCCTCCCCTTCGGAAACGGGCCATTGCGTTTCTTGTTCGTTGATTTTGCCGGCACGTCAATGTTCCTTTTTCTTCAGCAAACAAACCTCCTTCTTTCCTCTCGCCTTCCCCCTGACGGCGTCCTGCCCTTTTTTTCTTTTTTCTTTTTGACCACTTCCCCATTTTTCCCTCTGCGGGGAGCCTTTTTTTCTTTTTCCTTTTCCTCAGGGCTTGTTGGTCCCCTCCCCTTTTTTTTTTCCCTGTACCTTCGTGCCTTTAATAAACTTCCTTTCCTTTCCATTAATTTGTCAAGGACTTCTTTTTCTTCTTTTTTGGTCTTCATTCCGGGACCGTCTCCCCCCCCCCCTTCCACATGCATTTTTAAGATGGTTCGCTCCTCCGAGGTACCGATCTTCCCCCCTTTTTCTTTTCTTTTCCGCTAGGTCCTTTTTACCTGGGCATTATTTTTCCAAATGTCCCGGCAGGTCCTTTCATCAGCAGAAATCCTTCCCCCTTCTTTTTTTCGGTGTGATGGAGTTGGGTTCCCCTTCTTTTTTTTCTCAGGAAACCAGAGCTCCCCCAGCCATTTTTTTCTTCCAAAAAAACCTCAACCGAGCCAAGAAAACCCCCCCCCCCCCCCCTTTTCCACCCTTTCACTTATGTTTTTTTTTTTTTTCCTTTCTCCGCGCATGACGAAACTTTCTCCGAAAGCTGCCCCCCCCCCCCCCTTCTTCCGTGAACCAAAAGGGCGTGCCTCTCTTCGGACACCTTTCGCCATTCACCCCCAGGCGTTCCTTTTTCCCCCCCCCCTCAAAATCCCTTCCCCTGGTCCTCACTCCAAAACCTTTAGACGTCCCCCCTTCCCCCCCTTTCCCCTTCGTTTTGTGCATGGTGTCCCTCCCCCCCCACTTTAAAACGAAGTACCATTTCTTTTTTTTTTGGCAAAATTTTGCGTGCTTCTGTTGTCATTGGTAGTCCGTCTTAGCTGTTTTTTCTTCTGGCTAATGGCTCCATTTGTCCTCTTTTCCCGCCGTCTACCCCATGGTCTTTTTTTTTTTTCTCCTTAACTGCTCCGGCTGCCATTGATTTCCCCCTGACCAGACCCTCTTTCCCCCCTTTTGCAATCTTCTTCCTTCCGTACCTCCTTCAAAAGCCTTGGCTACCTTCTCCCCATCTCACCGATGCCCAGTTCCTTTTTTTTTTTTTCTTTGGCTTGGGCCTCAGCAGCTATATCTTTTCTTCCTCCTCCTTTTTTTTTCTAGATTTCGTCCAAGGGAAGTGTTTTTCCTGATCTTTTTTTTTTCCCCCCCTTTTCCCAGAGGGTGGAGTCTCTCTCTTTGTTGATTTCAATCAGGAATTCACCCTTTCCTTTCTTTTTTTTTTTGAAAGTTGCCTCCTTCTCCTTTTCTGACAGGGATTCTTTCCTTTTTCCCACCTTTTTTAAACTCTTTTTTAGAAAAAGGGTAGTCCCCTTTTTCCCCAAAAAGGGTCGCGCCTTCCCTTTCCTTCCTTTTTCTCCACATTCGCAAATCGCCCTTTTCCCCTAGACTAAGTTTGCCAGGGATCGATGTTTTTTCCTTTCCCTTTCCGCTTTGGGAAATTCTTTTTCTTTCCTTTCCCCCCCCCAAAAAACCGACTGTCTCTTTTTACAGTTGTGAAAAGTATTCCCCCCCTCCCCTTTTTTTTTTTCGGCTAGGACAATTTTTCTTTATTCTTTTTAAAGAACCTCCCTTATGGCAGATTACAATTAGATATCCCTTTTCCTTTTCTGGACTTTTTTCAGTTCGTCAAAGGACATGTTTTCTTTGTTTTCGTGTTCCCCCTTTAGCAAATTAAGGGATTTACTCTTTGTCCTTTTTCTTGTTCAGGTGATAGTGGTCGTTTTTTTCCCCTTTCCTACAATAAAATTTTCCTCTCCCCCCCCCCTGCCTTCGGAAAAAGAACCTCCCCACCAACGCCATACTCTCCCCCCCCCCTCCCCTTTTTTTTTCCTTTCCCTTGTCTGGGATTAATAAGCCCCCCTTTTGCAGTTCTGCGGGTCTTAAATCCACCGACCCCCTTCCCCTTGCTTGAATCCCCCCTTTTCTAAATAGCCACCCAGGAGGGGGACCAGGGGTTATTTCCTCTTCTTTTTTTCCCCGTGTGGCGAGCGTTTCCCCCCCCCATCGGGCCCGGTTTTTTTTTTTCCTTCTTTTTTTCCTGTTGGCGTGTCTTTCCGCCTCGCCCTGTGGTCACTTTTTCCCCCTCTTTCCCAATTAGTCTCCCCCCCGCGCCCTTGAAAGTTCTTTTTTTCACTTACATCTCAAAAACTTCCCGCCGCAGGGGAGGCCCCTCCCCTTTCCCCCTCCCCCTTCCCTGATTGGAACTTACCCTTTTTCCCCCCCTTTTTTTTTTCTCTGGAGTCTTGTTATTTTCACAGTTTTTTTTTCGGCCGTTCGGTTTCCCCCCTTTTCCCCCCCCCGGTCCCGATTTTTTTTTTTTGCTGTCACTCTCGTTTTCAAGGGTTCCGGCTTCTGCCTTTCTCCCTTTTTTTTTTCTCCCCCCCCCCTGGGCGAAAAGTTTTCCGTTTAAGGTTTGTTCCCCCAACCTCGTCCAAGGTTACCCTTTTTTTTCCAAGGCCACACTCCCCTTTGCGCTTCCCCCACCGTTATTTTTTCCGTGTTGGGTTACCTTCCCCCCCTCCAGGCGGGGATTTGTTCCTCCTCTTTTGTCTTTCCCCGCTTTCAAATTGACGATATATGTCCTTCTTTTTTCCCTTTTCTTGTTTCACCCCTTCCCCTTGCTCACGCATTTCTCTTTTTTTTTTGAAAGGTTTTGTTCCTTTCCCCAGGAACCTTTTTTCCCCTTCCTTGGAGGCTCCCCCCCCTTCTACGCGCATTGAAAAACTTCCTTTGCCTCCGACCTTTCCCCCTCCCTTTTCCTTCACTCCAGCCTGGTGAACCTTTTCTTTTTTTCAGGGTCTTATCTAAAAGGGATGGTCCTCCCTTTTCCCCCCCCCGAGGCGCCCCGTTTTTCTTAACCCATTTTGGCCGCAACCTGTTTCCTTTTTCCCCCCCCCCTTCACGCCTATTTTTCCCCCCTCTTCTGGCCAATCTTGGGCCCCCCTTACTTGTTGTTTCCCCCGCCCTTTCCAACCCCTCCTTCAACGACGCATTCCCTTTTTTTCCCCCCCGATTCACTTTTTTGATACAGATGGTTACTCCTTCTCTTCCCCCTTTTTCCCTCCCCTGTTAAAGACACTTGCACTTTTTTCTGGCTCTTTTTGCCCTTTGCAAACCGGGACCCTTTTTTTTTTTCCCGCGACAGGTGAAAACTCCCCCCTCCCCTTTTCTCCACAGCTGAAGGCTATTTCTTTGACTCCCCTCTTTGAACCAACGTTGAGAGGGACTTAACCCTTTTTTCTGGGTGGCAGAACTTTTCCCTTTCCCCCCCTCCTTTCTCGGGCTGAAGAACCCGTTGGTGCCGTTCTCTCCTTCAGGACGGGAACTCCTTTGTGGAGTACCCCATTTTCTGATTTGACCCTTCTTCCGTCCAAGGTTCCCCCCCCCCCTTCCTCCCTTCTGAAGGCCTCGTTCGGACTCCTCATTCGCATGCTTTCCTCCCTTTCGGCGACATACGCCCCAACTCCCTTCTGCTTGGCCAAAAGGACGCTTGCGTTTTTTCTGAAGGTTTGTTTCACCCTTGCCACGGAAGGGGACTTTCTTGGGACTATTTTCATAGCCTCCCCTCTCCCCCCTTTCTCTTTCTCTGCCTCCCCTTTACGGCTTCACCCCTGCGGGGGCGCATTTTTTTTTTCCCCCTTTTTTCCCCCCGTCAATGGTTTCTTTTTTTCCTTTTTTTTGTTTAATGGAAATCCCTCCTCTCCAGGCCTTTCCCCGCAAGATTTCCCCCCCCCCCCCCCCCCCCGAAGAGTGTGCCTCCCCCCCCCCCTCCCTTTTTGAAGCGATTGAAAGAGTTCCTCCCTTTTGCCGTTTATACCAGCGTGACTTTCCTTTTTTCCCGAACTTGCCCAAGGCTGTTTTTTCTTTTCCCTCTATAGAGTTTCCTCCTCCCCTTTTCTCGACGCTTTGTTCCTTCAACGGTCTTCCCCCCCCCCCCTCCCCCTTGGTGACCACACTTTTTTCCCCTTTCCCAATTAGGAAATCACGCTTTCCCCTTTCTCCCCCTGGGGGGTGCCCATTCAGAATTTTTTCCCCCTTTCCCTTTTTTCCTTCCTTTTCCCCTGCTTTGGGGTGAAGTTTTTTTTTTGGTTTTTTTGGATGGGAATCGTGCTCCCCCTGTTTTAATTGCTGGTCTCGCCTTTTCCTTCCTTTTTCCCTAATTTACCTCTTTCCAAAGGACCGTTTTCCTTTGATGGAAAAAAAAAGCTCCCTTTTTTCCCTGGACCTTCTGGGTTCCTCCCGCCCCCTCGCTCGCTTCACATTGCGTCCTCTCCTTCAAAAGATTCCCGAAACTTGTGTTTCCTTTTTTTTTCCCCCCCCCCCCCTCCCCTGAAAACCTTTCTTCCTCGCCCTCTTCCCCGCGCAAACCATGAAGTTGTCCTTCTTGTTCTCCCCCTTACCCAGGGCATTCCCTTCCTCTTCTTTCCCGCGGCTCCCCTTTTCCCTTCCCTCCCGGGACGTCGTCGGTTTCCTTTCTCTTAAACCATCCCCTTTTGGCGCGTCGGGAGGCGGATTTTCCCCCTGGCCGCCCACCCTTCCCCTCCGAGAAACTGTCTTCCAAAGTCCCCTTCCAAACCGTAAGAACTTCCCCCTTTTTTTGTTCTCGATTGTTTATTAACCGAGCGGCTTTTTCTTTTTTCACTTAAAACGGTCTGGTCTTTCCTTGTACGTTTCTCGATTAGTAATGCTTTTTTTTTTTCCCCCCAAATCTGGGAAAGACGCCCATTCTTTCCCCCCCTTCCTTTGATTGACAGGATTTCCCTTGCATGATTTTTCCGTAACATATGTTTCTTATCCTTTTCCCTTTCCTTTTTCAAGAGGGGGTTTTTCCATGACCGTCCACCCCTCCCAAGTCTTAGTAGTTTTTCCCGCGGAGTTGTGTATCGACTTGTGCGTGTTGAACTTTTTTCCTTTGGCATGTTAAGCTTTTTTTCCCTGAGAGGCCCCTCAGGCTTTCGCAAGTACCGCCAATTAAATTTCTGTTAAAAGGGCTTCTTCTTTTAAGGTGACCCTTTTGGGTCCCCCCTCTTTGGGGCTTTGTCTCTCCATGATTTTTTTAACCAAGTTCGGTTCATAATTTTTTCCCCCCTTTGGTTTTTATTCGTTGCTATTACGGCGATTGCCCTTTTCGGTTTGTGTTTTTTTTTTTTTTCCCCCTGCTCGACCCTTTCTCCCTTTTTTTTCAAATGTACTCATTCTTGGGGCGAGAAATTTCTTCCCTTTCTCTTGCTTGGGGCCTTACCCCCACCCTTTTTTCCCCCCCTTGCCCTTTTCTAGAGAGAATTTTGCTGGGGTTTTTTCCTTTTCCCTGGTTCTCTCTTACATTTGACCCTCTTTTTGTTGTGATCCACCAAATTTCTCCCCCGCCCCCTTTCTGGGTTATTGAGGCCTCCCCCCGTTCCCCCCCCCCCCCTTTTTCTTGGACTTGGACCTTTTTTTTTTTCCTTTGGGCATTGGATTTCTTCTTTTTTCCCCCCCCCCCCCCCCCGGTAAGAGGGGTTTTTTCCCCCCCCTTTTGCGCTTGCTCTTTCTTTGAGAAAGTCACCCCCCCCTTGCGAGATGTTTAAGGCCCCCCACTTCTTTTCCTTGTTCGCATAGGCCTTAAACTTTTTCCTTTGCTCCATCATTTTAGAAAAACTTTTTCCTCTTTCCCCCCCCGGAACCTTTTCCCCTTTTTTTTTTTCCCCATTAGGGCGTATCCCTTTCGTGTTTGTGCCTGGTAGATATTAAAGTTCCTCTTCTTCTCACTGCCTCGTGACTTTTCCCCCCCTTTTCGCGAAATGATTGTCCTCCTAGTTTACTTTCGGCTTCAAATCCCCCAAAAAACTAACCCTTCCCCCCCCCCCCCCCTTCAGGGAATTCTACTCCCTTTTCCAGTCTCTCTTTTTTTAGATAGCCCCCCCTTCTTTTTTGGGGACCGAATTAGTACCCTTTTTTCTCCCCCCTTTTCTTTTTCCTCTCGGCTTGGGTTACTGGATTCCCCCCCCAAATGTATACCTTTTTTTCTCCAGGGTGTTATATTCCTTCCTTCTCAAGGCTGATCCTTTCCCCCGTTTTTCCCTTTTTTCTGAGGAGTGGTGTTAGGGTCTTCCCTTTGGGAAGAACCTTCACTTTCCCCTCCCTCATGTGACGAAACCATGTGCCCCCCTCAAGAGTCGAAAACAAACTGCCTTTTCTTCCCCATTTCCCTTGATTGGTTGCTTGGCCGTTTTTTCCCTCTACCTGGGCCGTCCCTTCCTTTGACATTGGCCTCCCCTTGCTGCAGAAAAAGGGATCTCCTCCCTCCGGAATCGCCTCCAACGCCCCTTTTTTTCCGCAAACCAATCAAAGGCACTCTCCCCCCCTGCCTCCCCCTCCCCCCCCCCCCCATTGCGGGTAGACGTTCAATTTCCCCGTTTTCGGTTTGTGGAATGTTTCCCCTTTTCCCCCCTCCCCTTTCGGAACTACTTCATTTTTTTCCCCTTCCAATCCCTCTTTCCCCTTGCGTGTCGGCCGGAAATGTCCTTTTTTTCTTTCCGCAATTCGAGGGCGGGCTGTTCTGCATTCTTCCCTTTCCCTGGCGACAAGGGGAAGATATTCTTTTCTAAATTACTTGGACCATCTTTCTTCCCCTCTGCAAGGGATTCTTTCCCCCTTCAGGAACGTAGCCCCCTTTTTCTTTCCAACCCTTTTATTTTTTTTTTCCCTGATGAGAATTCACCCCCCCCCAGCCTGGGCTAAAATATCTCTTTTCCCCCCCTCTCACAGATGCCAGCCTTTCGTGGAGTTTTCCATTGTTTTTTCTTCTCTTTTCATAATAATATTTTGTTTATGGTTGTTGGATCTTTCTTTTTCGGGAAGTCCCCCCCCCTTCTTAACCTCTTCTCTTTGCTGGGGCATCGTGCCCTTTTTTTTTTTCGATAGGTAGCAACAGGCTTTGTTTTTTCTTACTCAATCAGGAATTTTCCCTTTTTTCCCTCTTGATCCCCGAGGTTTGAAGGCTTTTTTTTCTTTTCCCCATTTGCAGAGTAGGACCTTTTTCATAGAAAAAAGGGTTTTTCCCTTCGATACTTCTTCCAGTTTTTCTTTTTTCCGCAACTGAGCAGATTTCTTTCTCCCCCATACCGCAACGCTCCCCCTTCTCCGCAATCCCACATGGCCAGTGATACCCTCCGATTTTCCTCTGATTGGTTTAATTTATTTTTTTTTCTTTTTCGCTTTGGGGCAAATTTGATTCCCATGGAAAACTTTGGGCTACAGGCAATTTCTCTACCCGCACCTTTTGGAGTTCGGCGTCTTTCCCTTTTTTTGTCGAGTAGGTGAGGGTTTCTACGTCTTTTTTCCGTGGTTGGTTTCTTTATTCGGATAGCCCTTTTTTTTCCCTTTTTCTTTTTCAGTTAGGTCCCACTGGCCTTCTTCAATTTTTTTTTAGGCTTTTTTTTTTTGCAGCACAGAAGGTCCTCTTTTTCTCCAATTAAGGGTGTGTCTTCGTGTTTTTTTTTTTTGGGTGGTAATGGGTTTCTCTGGCCCTCCTTTCTCCTCTTCAGGAGTAGGCCCTTTCCCCCCTCCCCCATCCGCGATTCAGGATCCCCTTTTTTTTTTCTTTATTCATAGAACACCTGCCTTTCCCCGGTACCCTTTTTTTCCCCGTTCCACATCCCGCACCTCCCCCCCGGTTTCTCTTTCCAGAAAATCGAACTTTCCCCCCCATGGTTTCGAGCGAAAAAAACATCTTTTTTTTTCCAGATTTTCTTGTGTCCCGTGTGTAGTAGCTTACACTTCCGGTGGGAGGTCTTCCTCCCCCCTTCCAGTCAATTACCCCTTAATTTCGGAGTCTGTCCCCTGGGGACGGCCCCGAGTCGTTAGCCTACTTTCCCCCCCCCTTATCGAAACAACGCCTGTCTTTGAAGTTGCCTCACTTCCCTCCCTTCCCGCCGGATTGAAAGAATGGTACCCATTTTTTTTCCTCCTCTCCCTTTTCTAAACTTTTTCCAAAGGGGCTGCGCCGTCTTTTTCTTAAGCCTTCCCCCCTTTGCACGGAGGTAGGTTTGTTGTCCCGGTCCCTTCCTTTGACGGTGAAGCAAAAAAGCTTTTTTCTTGCATTAGCGCCATGTCCCCTCCCCCTTGGACGCCACTTCCTTTCCATTGCGATCCAATGTTCCCGGTGCGCGTAAAAGTCCAAGACCCTTCCCCTTCGCACTCACCCGCAGCCGGTTGCGTTTAAATGTTTTTGATTCCCTTTTTCCCTTCTTTTTTCAAAATGAAGCTCTATGTCCCCTTTTTTTTTTTTTTTTGGAGGCCAGGGATTGTTTTTTCCCCCCCCCCCCTTAAGCGATCCAAGCAGGGCTTTCGAAGCTTCTTTTTTTTTTTCCCCACAGGCCAAGGAACTTTTTTTTTCCCGGCGGCACTAATTTTGCTCCTTCTTCTTTTGAATGAAAAACACTTCTTCTCCCCCTCCCCAAGGCCCTTAAATAGAAGTAATATCCCCCCCCCCATTGGAGGCGGTTTTTTTTCCCCTTTTTCTTCCTTTCCCCTCTTGGACGAGGCTCGCGCCTTTTTTTTTTCCAAGCACGCAATCCTGGCGAACCCGTCCCTTTTTCCGCCCCTTTGCGCACTGGATTGCCTTACCTTTTTTTTTATTTTCCTTTTCCTATCAGCGCTGGCCCCCCCCCCCCTCAATAGCGATGAACTGAGCCCTCCCAACCCTCTTTCCCCTTTCAACGCCGAAGAATGTGCTTTCTTCAGTTTTTTTTCTCCCCCCCTCTTTCACGGAATTGCTTGCTTTTTTTTTCCCAAGATGGTTACTGTTTCTTCTATCCCCTTTTTTTTTTCTGGGCCCTTTAATTCCTCCCCCCCCCCCCTCAGGTTTTGGACTTCCTGGATATTTCGTTTTTTTTTTTGGTCCCCTTTCCCCCCCTTTTCCTCACGCGGACAGGTGACACCCCCTCCTTTTTTAAGTCAAACCGCGTCTCCCTTTTTCCTCCCACAATCGAGGAAAACAAAAAACCCTTTGGTTGTTGGCGGTTGCTTTTCCTTTTTTTTGTTGTCGCCAGTGGGTGGGCGTGCACCTTTTTTTTTTTTTCGCGGGCTGAAGGGAACCACTTTTTTTTTCTTCAAAGGAGACGCCTTCGAGCGGGCCCATTTTTCTTCCTTTCCCTTTATTTTTTTCCCGGTCACAGACGCCTTCCTCATCTAAGGGCAGTAGGGCGGCCCCCCTTGGGGTTCCCCTTCCTGCCCCGGCGACAATCCGCAACTGTCCCTTTTTTCCCCCCTCCTGGCCAAGGAACCGAGGCGCTTTTTTTCCCTCCGATTCAATCCCTTTTTTTCTTTTTCCCTTTCCTTGTACCCGGCCACCCCCTTTTTTTCCTTTTTTTTTCCCTCCGACGCGCTTACGCTTTTTCCCCCCTTTCCTCGGTACGAGTTTCTAGCCAATTAATTTTTCTTTTTCCTCCTTTTTTCTTTTTCCATCCCACGATTTCAACTTCCCCCTTTTCTTCTCGTTAAATGGAAATCCCCTCCTGCGGAGACAAAGCACTTCCCGCCTCAAGATTCCCTCTCCCCCACCTACCCCTTAGGCCTCTCGTGCACGCACACTTTCAACACTGAAAAGCGATTGTCCGATGTCCCTCTCTCTTGGCCCGGGTTCGCTTTTTTCCCCTTTATGTACGAATTGCTTTATTTCCCAAATTGAACAGGAGGTTGTCTTTGATCTTTTCCCCCTTTGCATCTATATATTTTCCTCCTCCCCTTGGTGGCCCCCGGGGTCGTTCACACCCCGCTTCCACCACAATTTTCCCATCAGTCCCCAAATTTTGGGCCTTTCCTCCTGGTATTTATTATTTTTTTTTCCCTGTCGAACCGGGCCCTCATAATCAAGTAGGCCCTTTTCCTTTCCTCTTCAGGGCTGGTTCCCACTTTGGTTTTGCGGTGGTGCGCTTTCCCTTCCCCCCCCCTTCTTGAGGATGGAACTCTTTTTTTCAAAATTGCCCTGTTTCCCTCCTGATGCGGCTTTTCCTCTTCCCTGAGAGGTAGCGGACCCCCCCAATCGGTGGGATGGTTGACTGACCCCCCCCTTTCGGACAGCGCCCTCCCTCCCCTTCCCTTTGCTCCGAAACTTCCTTTCGCGGAATCGCCCGTACCATTCGTAAGCGTCTTTTTTTTTTTTTTTTTTTCCCTATTCCCCCTACATGTGGCAGGTCCGTCCCTTTTCCCCCCTTATTGAAACACTCAGCGCCTCGTCATTTGGCAAGCGCCCATTGCATTGAGGCTGTCTCTTCCTTTTTCTTTTCTCCCCCTGCGCAAGAACGGACGTCTTTTTTTCTGGACCGTGAACGATCGCCCCCTTTGAAATGGGACGCTCGCGTAGGCGCTGCGATCCCCTCCCCTCTCCCCCTTCTCCCCTGCGAAAAAGAGCGGAAGCGCCGTGGCCCCCCCTTTCCCCCCTTAAGCCGCCAGCACCAATTTTTCTTCCTTCACGAGCGGCTCAGTGTGACTCCACCCGGTCTGGTTGGGCTTTTTTTTTCTCTTTCCCTTCATGCCGGGTTGCCAACGCCTTCCTCGACATAGTCCAAAACCTGCTTTTCTTGCGACCAGGAATAGCGTTGCGAACACCCCTTTTTCAGTCTCCACCCTTCTTTTTTTTTCATGAAGAGAAAGCACATTTTCTTTGGAAGACGATTTGCGGGGAGCAGGTCCTTTCTTTAAGATTGGCCATAGCGGCCTTTTCGCCCGTCTTTCTTTCCCCCCCCGGCAAAGGGAGTAGTGACTGTTTTTTCTCCAGATTGCTGCTTTATCCAGCCTCGGCCCAGGTTCCTCATGGACACCGAGGGTAGTTCTCTTCCTTTTCTTTTCTCTCTTAAGAAGGTTTAATGCCGCGGCTCTTCGTGCGCGAGATCTTCAAAACCTCTCACGTCTTCCTTCTTGCGCGCGCTTCTTCCCCAATCAAATGGCTTTCATCGCTTTTTTTTACGAGGGGATACCACCCTTTTTTGAGGCGCCGGGAAACTGTTCTTTTTCTATTGGACTGGTTTAAAGCCCTTGGCGGGTTTTTTTTTTTTTTTCCCCCCCCGGAAGAGGTTTTCTGCCCTTCTCCTTCTAGCAGAGGCTTTGCCGCACGTTCAATTTTTTCAGCAAACACAAAACATACCTCGTGTGGCGTTTTTTTCGATAGCCTTACAGACGGCCTTTCTCCCTTTTTAGAAAATGGCTCTTCTCCACGTTTTCAATCGCGGAGCATGGCGGAGTTCGCCTGAAGGCTTTTTCCCCCTTTGTCAGGATAACGACTCGTCCTTTCCCTCGAAATTAATTGCAAGGTCTTTTGTATTACGGTCTTTTTCTATTCCCAGAAAGACCGGGTTTTATCCCTACCCTACACAAGGGACAAATCGCCTTTGGTTTAGCTCGCCACGGCTTCTTATACGTACCTTTCTTCGATTTTCTTTCCGCTCGAGTTGACGGTGGCGGGGCTTTTTCCCTCAATGTTCTTTTCCAGGGTGTGCTATGGAATTGATCCTGAAGGGCGCGGATTTTGGTTTCCTTTTCAGAGCGGAATGGACTGTCCCCCTGGAAAACCTCCAAGAGCCCCCCCCCGAATTTCGACACCATCCCCTTATGTGCTGCATTTGTCCCTTTTTCCGAAAGACATTCCCTTGAAAAGCATCAAAAGGCGAGCGATAATCGCAGAATCCCCCCTCCACGTCCTTTTTTTCTTCGAAAACCCTCAATCTTTTGTCCCGCCGAACCCCCACTTTCGACGTTCACTTGCCGGAGACGTCGGTTTTCATTGGTAACTCCAATCCCTTAAACGGACCTCGGGGCTATTCTAGGCCGGCATGCATTCGCGGACTTTCTATTCGATTGCTTTTCCTTGATCACTTCCGCGACCTTTGAAGAGATGCTGCCGACCCCCCGGGAAGATATTCTCGCTCCATTAGTCTCCTCCGGAAGACTTTTAATCGGCGTGAAATTCCCCCCAGCCTTGGCTGACCATCTCCCCACAGAGCACGATGAACAGCAAGTCTTGGACCGTCGCCCCTGGTCCTCCCGCCATCTCTCTCTTTTCTCTAGCGAGATGGCGGAGGCCAGTCCTCCGTTGCTCTTTGGCAGAGATAGGTAGCCCCCTTTTTTCTTTCCAATCAGGAATTTAAAGCCTTTCTTGCAGCAAGATTGCTCCCACGTAATCTTCCTATCTTCACGTTCGAGAAAAGTTTTCCCACTGTCGCGCCTGAACGGCTCCCAGGCAGAAATCAGCCACCCCTTAATGCCATGACGGCTGCTCATGGTAATTAGTGACTCTTTCCTTTTTCTTTTCCCCATGCAAAAAAAGAAGCTCGCACGGTGAACGTATAAAGCCACTTTTTTTTGATTTTTCTTTTTGAGGGTTCGAAGACGCCTGTGACGTTTCTTTCCCCCGATTCCCTTTTCCTTTTCCTCCTTTTTTTCTCAGCTGATTTTTCAGTTAGTCACTTCTGGCTTTCGCAGGTCCGAGGTTGTTCACCTTTCGAAAATTAAGGTTTGTGTTATTTTTTTTTTCCATGGGTTTCGGAAACTTTTTCCCTTCTTTCTTCTTCCGCTTCAGGAAAAGACACCCCTTCCAGAAGAGCAATAAGATCATCACACCTGCCAGGGCACCTTTCTTCCCTTCTGTCTCTTAAATCCACGC
>Ga0179593_1392883_pt1 | contig 28977 bp, 26 predicted proteins | sample CZODoug2_1_08_16_FD_185931 | JGI IMG/M metagenome (GOLD analysis project Ga0179593, IMG submission 185931) | Vadose zone soil fungal communities from Angelo Coast Range Reserve, California, USA - CZODoug2_1_08_16fungal (PacBio error correction) | ecosystem: Environmental > Terrestrial > Soil >... | reverse complement strand
CTAGGATCATTTCCCTTTCGTTGTTTGAGATGATTTGCAAAATCTTTTTGAGGCTTCCCTTTCTTCCGCGGAAGAATAGAGACTCTAGTCCCCTTGACGATCGCTTCCCTTTTCTGTCCACATGAAAGACCTACTTGCTGGTGAAACTCCTATCCCTCCGATCAAAAATCTCTTTCTGCCACGCTTATTTCACGGTTTGTTTTTTTTTCTGAATACTTTTGGAAGTGTTCTCTCTTTTTCCCCGAAAGTCCCCCGGCCGTAACCACCCCCAGTGCAATTTTTCCTTTAACTACCTCTCCTTCCGAGTTTTTTCGTTCCCTCCCCCCGTGCCTTCGTCCAATTTTTGGCCCTCCCCCTTACAGGAAACTCATTTGACCCAAGAGCAGAGTCTTTTTTGTAATTCAGTGCTCCAAACCTGAGTTGTCTTTCTTTCTTTTCTAGTATTCCTCCCCCCCATGCGATTAATAGGTTTTTTCCTTCTGGCTTCAAAGAAGAGGGAAATCAGTTGTCACATCTTCCTTCTCCCGGAAGGTTTCCTCTGCTTTTTCTCTTTCTATCTTAGCTGTTCCCGCCTCCGGAGTCTTTCCTTTTCCAACTCCTTTCTTTTGCCGGACTGCTTGCGTTTTCTCAAAGGAATCGGACGCCCTTCACGACTTCGTTCTCTGTTTATTCAGGAGCCGCCCCTTTTTCCTTTTACCGAAGAAATTCAGGCTTAGGAGGACCCGTGGTTATCTTCGCCACACCTGAAGAGATCTAATCAGACCCGGTCCCCTGCTTATCTCCTACTTTTGGCATGGAGGGAAGTCTTGACGTTTCTCCACCACCCTCCCTTTTACCCTGATGTCGTTTTCCTCAAGCTCTATGTTGTACCCTCCAGCTCCTTTTCAAAGCCGCCGCGTGCTCTGTTTTTTTCTTTATTCTCGGGAAGAGAGGTCGGTCCTGCAAATCAACAGTTCTTCCCCTTAGTGAGGGCTCTTCGGCTCGCCAGGTGCTGGTCTTCCGCTTATTCCCCCCTAACGCGTCGCCCCCCCTCTTCCCTCCTTTTCCGCGTATACGAATGTGTCTTTCCTAACATGGCCGAGCGCCTCCCCCCTTAAAGCAGCAGGATGTTTTTCTTTATTTTTTGATCGACGTTCAATCGAAGTCGAGTCTTTACCCTCCCTTTCCTGCGTCCCCGGCCTCCCTCTGCCGATTCGTGATTTCCTTGAACTGAAAACAGTTTCCCTCTCGAGCAGTGCAGGATCCCCTCTGTAAGCACCCACCATCTTACCCACCTTCCGGCTATGCCGTCACGAATCGCAAGCCTTTTTTTTCCCCCCTTCGGAGAGGTGTACATCCTTTAGAAGGATTTTTCTTCTTCCCCCCCTTTTTGAGCGTCACATTGTTTATCGACTTTTTTCCTGGTCCTCGTTGTCGCTCCCCCGGCCTCTTTTTAGTTAGTCCGACTACCCCACCTCCCCTCCCCAAATCATTGAAGAAGGCATGTAGGCGTTCTTTTAAGGAATCGCGCTCCTTTTCCCAAATGCGCTTCCTCTCAACCTTGCTCAAGGACATTCTATTCCTGCAGCCCCGTTTCCCTAACCCTTATCCCCCCTCAGAATAAAAAACAGGCTTCGGGAAGGGAATCCATTGTCTCTTTCCCTGTTCTGGTTACTTGGCGCGTGAGAGCGGGATGCAGTTTTTGTTTCTTTCCTATAGATCCCCTGTGTCTTAGGTTCTCTCAGCGAGTTCCCTTTCCCCTCTTCAGTCCGCGACTTTTCTCTAATTGTTCATACACAGCCTTTTTTTCTGTTAGTTCGCCGCACCCCATTCAACTGCGCGAGAGACGCCATCCCCTCTAGGTTTTTCATCGGACCGCTCCTTTTGCGGTAAGTATACCCAGTCTTTCGCCTTTCTTTTAGTGAACGCTCCCGTCCTTCAGATATTTCCTTACTTTTTTTTTCCCCCCCGTTCCCCCACCTCTGCAGTTATCTGTCCTTCTCTTTTTCAAAGCTTGGAGACTTCCAGATTTTAGCCGCCTCGGTCCCCCTCTCCTTCCCTCACAATTGGATGATTCTTGTGCTTTATCCCTCTTCCTGAAACGTTTTCCCTTTCTGAACCCCCTCCCCCCCCTCACATCGGTCTTCCCCCCGGTTCCCCCCAATAATACAGTGTTCTTCCGAAAACGCAACCTGCGGCACTTAGATTCTTTTGACTCCCTCGAGCGTTCTGAAACTTCTCCCCCTCTCCTTTTCCCTTTCTTTGCAGTTGGGTGAAGCATGTGAGAAAGGAGCAATACTTCCCTTCTCCTTCTATGTTGACCCCCTCCTACGTTTTTGTTGTTTCTCTAGAACTTTTGCCCTCCTGTCACCAAAACTCCAACACGCCCTCTTGCTATTTTAACGAACTTTTGACTAAGGTTCCCAGAAAGACCTCTTCCTCCCAAGGTGGAGTGGTCCCCTCCCTGTATTATTGGTCGTTCATGGTGACCACCCTTTTCTCCCTGTCCTCATTCCCCCCTTTCCTTGATTATGGTACCTCAGCTATTACAAGGGCTCTTTCCGACTCCCCTGCTTCCCCCGAGCGGAGTGATTTTCCCTTCTTTTTGAAAAAACGATAATCCCTTCCGCCCGGATCCTGTGGACCCTTCTTCCTTGACAAAGTCGCCAGATACTTTTAAGCTTTTTCAGTACGGAATCAGAGTAACCTTCGAGCCCCCGTCGGCCCCCGCAAATAAGAAATCGTGTCCCACTCTTATTGCGGCTAAATCTTTTTTCCTGCTTCCCTATCCCATTGTATGTGTGGTTGCAGCCTCATACATGTTCCCTCTTGCATTTGATCCACAATGTCTTGATTTTGCACCCCCATGCAGCAGGGGAATCGCATTTTCCCCTCTTGTAGAGGTAGGAAATTACTCCCCGGTCTCCCCCCCTTCCTCCGATGAGTAGAAGTAAAAACCGATCCGTAAGTGATTCCCGCCCTTGGGACCAATTCTTCCATTTAAAAGCCTATATTCCCCGCTTCCTGTGGAGTTGTGTGTCCCCCTTTTATTTTCTGCTCCCCCAACCCACCCAAAAAACACCCACCCAAAACCCCCCCCAGGTGCTTCATGTAATTTATCTTTTAATTTGCTGACCCAGAAGTCCTTTAAGATCCTCCTCTATGGATTGATTGAAGTACATAACCATCTGCGATGATTGTTTATTTATAGTGAGGTTATCTTCCCCTCTAAGATTCCCTGAGTGTCCCCCGATTCAGATCCCTCTTTGTCAAGTGCCACGGTGAAGAGATCACTCGAGGTTATTCCAAAACCCCCCCCAACCAAACCCCCTGCCCCCCCCACCAACACCACCCCCAACAACCACACCCACCAACCCAACAACACCCCCCCCCCCCCCCCCCCCCCCCCACCCACCAACCCCCACCCCCCCCCAAACACCCACACAACACACCTAAAGATCAAAACAGTAAGTTATTAGTCGGAAGCTTATCCAGCATCCCTTCCTGTTTTGACTTATCTTTTCGGTTCTCAATCGTGATAAGTTTGCTCCTTTTCCCCTTTCCCGTGTACTCCCCTTAGGTCTTTTCCACCCGTCCCTTCATAGAGAGTGAACTGTTGCCCCCATTGACAACTTTAATCCGCTAGGCACGGATTCCCTTGATTCGGTCACCCGCCCTCTTCCTCTATGGAGATTCAGACCCCCAACCCTCCCCCAAACATCCGGCTTGAGAAGTCTTCTCTCTTTTTCTTACCGTGGATAGCTTGTCTTTCCAAGGAAGGACGCGGTCTTTATGATCCTCTGTTCCCAAACTCCCCCCCCCTCTTTTCCCAGACCTTTAGTTAGACGAAGTTAGTCCTCTTCACTTGTTGTTGTAGTGTTAAGTCTGCGTCTTTTTTTCATGACCAATGTAGCATCCTTCCTTTCTTACAGTCAGTTATGGCCTTTCTGTTCCAGCCGATATCGATTCGGTGTTCTGTACCCACAGACCCGGTCTTTTTGGTTGTACCGAAACTCATCCCCAAGAAATGCATCAACCCGTTCCCCCCCCTCTCCAGATAAGCCCCCATTGTCCTTTAGTCTTCCCCTCTATCTCTTGTCCCGAGAAGATACAAAGCCCCAGACTTTCATGAATTTACATGTATTGCGGCTGCACTTTAGTAAGAGATTTCTTTCCGTCTTCCCTTTTTAATATAAACCCCTCCGTCGGAATACACCAGATCTTATTTTCTAGACTGATTCATCGCTCTTAGAATTAGAGTTCAGTCCCGAAACCCCAATCCTACATTTTCCGGCAGTTTGACCCCAGCCAGGCCCCTTCTCCGATCCCGTGAAATGACTATGTCTACTCTTGTATCCGCAATAGCCTATAGTCATGGTTTTTTTTCCCCCTTTTCCCCCAGAATATACATAAGACTTCCTATCAATGGTTGGTATCACAGCTTTCTTATTGTAAGAAACCTTTCTTCCCCCTTTTTTCCCTTTGCTGTTAACCGTGACAGAGGCAACGAATTTTTGTTCTAGAGAGACGGTTAGTCGTACCCTCGATAGATGGTTCTTTCCTGCCTTCCGGCAAGTCGGGAATCTGCTCCATCCTTCCCCCCAAAGATTCTACACTTCCAACTCATATGCCCTCTTATCATTGCCAGCTCTCCAGTCGGTTTCCCATTTAGCTATTAGAAAAGGAGAGGCGTGAGCCCTTCTTAGAGACAGTTGGCCCCTCAGACTCCCCCCCCTTCCCTCCGTCAATCGGCGAGCCTTCTTCCCCACTAGTTATCCTCTCTCCCCCACGCGAATAGCTATTGAGGGTACCTCCTTAAGTTTGTTTGCATATCCTTTTTCGAGCGCGTTTCACTTTGTTTGTAGCTTTAACCTTTAAATGGCCCTCCCCCGATGGCCCCGTCAATCTCGGCCAATGATTCCTTCTCCTCGTCCTGGTCACTATGCTGTGCGGGACCTAACCTTACAAATCGATCCCTCTTCCGCTGAGTTCCGAAGACTCTGTCAATCGCTGTTTTTTTTCCATCTTTGGAGAGGATCTCTTTCACATTTTTCCCTCCCCTTTTTAAAAGAAACATTCCCGATTCCTTTTTTCCTAACGTTGCGCTCTTCCTTTTAACGCCCCCCTTTTCCCTCTTTTCATTTGAAAACAGCACTTACCTTCCCATTCGGGATGACAGTATGTCAGTGTCATGCCGCTCCTGTAGTGCTTAGATGAGTCTTCCCCTCAAGACCAATTTTGATCCAGACTCTTTTTCTGGATAAGGCACAGATTCCAGAGGAGGCACTGATTTCGATTGACTCCGGATTTCGGACGTAATGAGGTTAGCCTGTGCTGCAATACCTGCCGCTGATCTTCTCCCTGGAGAATCCTCTTTAGGTGTTTTCCCTTCCTCTGCGTCCTCGAAAATCCCTAGTTTTTCGTCTAGTGAGCATTGCCCCGTTAAAGGTGCATCCCCGTTTCAGCAATGCAGGAATCCTCCGGACCCTCACCCGTTCGCGTTCTTACCCCCTCGGTGCCATCCTTACTGGCTGATCGGCTGACCGTGAGGAGTTTCACCTTCGGTCCTTCTAAAGTGGCTGGCCCCCCCCCCCAGAGGCCATTGGTCGTTGTCCTCCACCCACGACGATTCCTAGTGTTTCTCACATCAGGACCACTTAACCGGCGCTCCTTGATCAATGGGGAATAGTTTAGATATTCCAGAGCGCGTTCCTCGCACCTACCCCCACACTTCAGAAGAGCGAGTGATGTCGCTGACCCCCCACAGTATTTTCAATAGGGCAACCTTCCCCACGCCATCTCGATTTTTATTCGGCTTTTCTAGAGGAATCGATGAGAGATGCCACTTATTCTGAGACCCCTAAAAGGTGCAAGTCCCCTTATGTTTTTTGTTGTATTTGATCTCGATCCCATTTCCCTGCGTGCGTCGAGTTGCAGCCTCTCCTAATAGGTTCTGGATTACCGTGTAATGGTACCTTTTCCCACCAGTTCCTCTGATGAGTTGCAGGATTCCCCCCCGACGGACGTACCCCCCTTCCCCCTTTTTAAAATCGCAAGTTCGTACAGTCCTCAACAACCCCCCCCCCCCCCGACCCTTCCTTTGAGTGTAACTTTCCTTAGCCTCCCCAGAAGAAGGAGGCTGGTCCCCGGTCTTTGTTGAGAGAGTCATGGCTGTCTCTGACAAGAGTTTGCTTGGGCCTGTGGGACGCTAAGGCTCGCGCCAAACCCTTATCCTAGTTTCTGTCCCTCCCATTTTCCAACCATACCATCGCTCTTCTTCCTGTATGAGTTCTTCTTTCTGGATCCGCTTTGGTCGTGAATGGACTTTCCTTTATAAGACCTTCGATGATATCTCAACCGGTGCTCCCCATTTAAACGTCCACCATCCGACTCCCCCTTGAACGTAGAGATTCAGTTTTTTTTTCACCTTCGAGGATGTTTAACCCTTTTCCGCCCCGGCTCTTTGCGCGGAGGGCTGTTTTTTTCCCTCTTCCTCTCATCAATTTTGCTTTCGTACTCCTCCCTCCCTTTCACCGAGAGGAAGTCGAGCTTTCTTTCCCCCTCATTGTGAATCCAATGGCTCCCAATTCTTTCGCGTATTTTCTCCTCACAACACATAAAACTTTGCCCTCTCCTCCTACGCCCTTTTTTTCAGGCCCCTCTGTTCCCATATTTGATTTGCGGGGTCCGTAGTCTCCTTTTCCTATTCTGTACTTGGCCCTGTACTCCAAGCTCTTGCCAGTAAGATATTTTCCCTTTTTTCCCCCCCCCAAATTCCGGATCTGACTGACCCTCCCCCCCCCCCCCCGGTGTCAAACTACTCCTCCTTTTGCGTCTGTCCGTCTGCCAAGAATCCGCCATTGAAGCGTGATTCCCCCCCCCTATTGAGTTCAAACGTTTTTTACTTTGTACCCCCTCCCACGACCCATTGCGGCCCCTTTACCCCTAGCCCCCCTGAGGTGAGGCGTTTCACGAACGCTACTCTTACGTTTAGTACCCCTTTCTTTGCATGTCGGCCTTTTTTTTTTTTCTCCTTTAGTGATACTCATACCACATAGAAGAGGCCGGTTTTGTTTCAACCCTGGAAAACTTTCTCCCCCTAATTTCCTTCTTCTCCTCTTAAACTCCCCCCTTTTTTTTTTCGAGAGATACTTCCCTTATTGTGCGCATAGTGGATCCCGCCAATTCCGCTATCCTTCTCTTTTTTTCCGACACCTTCCTTCCGGACATTTCCCCCGACCATAATTACTCCCCCGTTCAGGTTGGACTCAAACCCTTTGTCGAGTTTTAACTTTTTTTTTTTCCAACCACCTGCCCCCTGTTCTTTTTTTCTAGACTTCTCCCCTAGGCCCGGTACTCTTTTCCTCCTCTAAGAGGTTTCCGGCTTCTTTCTTCATCGGCGATCGGTTTCCCCTGGCATCTTTACAGTATAACTTGATAAATTGAATCTTCCCCCTCCCACGTCCTTTTCCCCAGATCTACCTCTCCCCTCTTTTTCCTTTCATTACTGAATTTCCCCTCAGCCCTTCCTGACGACTGACCTTCTGACCCTGACCCTTCAGCCCACGTGTTTCCCCGCGGTTTCCTGAACACAATACGTGTCTGTGATCTGCAGCATTCCTTGTTTTTTCGTAAATTTCTAGCAGTGTCCACTTCTTCCCCCCATTTGCTAAAAATTTTCTTGCTTTTTTCCAATTCCGCAGATTTCCTCCCCGGGTGCCCTCTTTTTTTTACAATTCCTTTAGCGAACGATTCTTGAAACCCCATTCTTTTTTTCCGCTCGCCCGACTTTTTTCCACCGCAAATGTCTTCATTGACATCTTCTTTTCCCTCCTTCCAATTCTTCTTATTTTTTTGCTTGGTTTTCTAGGGGTGAGTTCGACCGGTTTCTTCTTTTCTAGATTAATTTTCCTCTGTCCTTTTTGCGGCGTTAGAAGAGACCTTCCCCCCTTTAGAGGATTTTTGCTTCCTAACCGTTCTAAAGTCTACTATGATTTTGTCCCCCCTTTATTTCTCCCTAACGGCCGATTTTCGCTTCCTGAGAGTCAAAACCCTGATTTTTGCATCCCCCCCTCCTTTTAGACGTAACCTGATTGCTCCGTATTCCCCTCCCAAGAGAACAAGTCCATTTCCTCGGCGTTGAAGGACTCACGACATTTTTCCCTTTGCGCCATGTCCCCTTTTCACGGCATATCCGTGAAGAATTTAATGACGGTACGGCCGTAGGAGGTCCTCAGTCCCCTCGTGCAAATTCCTTCCCATTCCCCTCCCTTCTCTGATCTTGATAGAGGTCAAAAGTTTCGTACACCTCCTCCCTCCTCCCTGGCTAGTAGTCACCCCAATCCCAACCCTCGTTTTCCTTTTCTTGCCGTTTCGTGAGACTTAGTGGCTGAGCGCTTCCTCCCCTACGCATCGATGCTTACTCGTTTTTACTGACTCGCATGGCCCCAGCCTGTTCCCAACTGCCTCAAGAAGGCGCCTTCCAATTGTTTGTAGGCTCTTTTTCTTTTATCCTATTCTAGAGCCCTTTCCTTCCAGTTCTAAGCGTCTTCTCGTGAGTTTCCCCACCCCTAGTCGGTTTTCTCTACCCCTTTTCGTTTTCCCCAGGTGCCTCTTTTTTTGGGTTTCAAGACAAATGGTCCCTTCCTTTCCTCAATGAAACTCAAACACGTTTCGCTTCCTTCCATGGTAATGTAGGAGGTCTCTTTCCCTTTTTTAGAATCCCTTCTTCTCGTACTTTTTTTCCGAATTTTTACTTTTCTTTCGGGGTTTTGGTTTGACGGTATTTGATTGCTTCTCGCTGAATTTGAGAGATACTCCCCCTGAGTCCGATTAGTTCCTTCCTTTTTCTGCCCTGGTGTCGACAGCTACTCTCGAGCGCCCTCCCTCCTTCTGAACAGATAAACTGCCTTAAGGACCCATGTTCCTTCCTAGACGTACCTTTCCCTTTTCTTTTTTTCGTATTAGGTGCCCCTCCAGTTTTGAAGTTAATGTATCATTTTTTGCCCCCCCCGTCAATCATCTAATAGATACTACTTTTTAGTACTGCAGGACTTCCTCCCAGCCCACTATATAGTTACCTTATGTATTTTTTTTTCCCCCTGGCCGGAGGAATTTTCGTCCTCCACCTGAAGCATAGTCTACTTTCTTTACACTAGATTTCCGTCCGTTGACGTCATTCTTCCTCTTTTCCAATACTTTTCCCCCCCAAGTATCCCGGAACACCCCCGTTTTCCCTGAGGGTTATTGAAAGCTCTCCGCCGATGTTTCTTTTTTTTCGCTTTTAGTTAAGAAAAGTCTCTTGCCCTATTTCCTGACAGGCCTGGCTTTTTTCCTAATAAGTCCCCTCTCCCTTCCTTTTCCATGGGAGAGCCTCTGCACCCCCCCTATTTCTCAAACAGCTTTAAACGCTACTCAAACTCCCTCCTCCCCCGTGTTGGAGGCGAGCTCTTTCCTTTTTTTTCCATGCGTTGTGAGTTTCCACCCTATTTGCTCTTGCTCGTTTTCTTGCCGCGCTAACCATGCTGGCTTCGCGGCTTTTCCGCCTGGGCTCTGGCATTGCTGGAAACAAACCCTCCCTCGCGACCCTCTCATCGATTGTCCAATGATCGACCTGTAAATCCCCCCCGGTGTTTCCCTTTTTTTTTCATCTTTGGTTTTCTCCAGTTCTTTTTTTGATTTCCCAGTTACTTCTTTTTCTCCCCGACCAAAGGCCAATCTATTAGTAACCCGTGGCTCTTACCATCCGCCCCCTTGGTATTTTCCGGTTTCACACAGCCCCAGTAAACCCTCTTTTTCCCTAGAGGTGAGGTCATTCCTATCTCCCACCTTCCCTTTTCCTTTCGAGGTCTAGGATCTTCTTTTTTCCCCCTAAGACCTTTTGACGATCCAAGATTCCTTGAGGTAAAAGATTTTGAAATCTTTTGTAAGGGCCCTTTCTTCTCATTTTTACTCCTTCCCTTTTTTCCGGAAGGCCCTTTTTGATGTTTCTCTTTTTTTTTTTCCCGATTTGCCGGAAGATCCCCCCCAGCGGAGACAAACTTTCCAGATTCAGTTAGTGACGTGACGCCTTTTCTCTATTTTCGACCCGGTCCTTCTCTCAAGTCTCCTTTTCTCTGACAGAATGGTGTCTCCCCCCCCGGACACTTTGGTCCTCCCTTCCTTCCCCTCCTGAACTTGCTGCCATAAGGGAGTCTTTCTAAAACCTCCGCTTCGGTGCCCTCCTTTAACCCTTTCCTGTATCGGGCTAATTTTTCTTTCTCGAAGCTGATTAACTGTCCCCCCAAAGCGGCCCCCCCTTTTCTGGTTTTTGTACTCCCCCCCCCGAGATCGGGTTGGTAAACATAGCCCCCCCTCCGTCCCCACTTTCCCTCGTGAACTGGGGCATCTCTCGGCATCTTTTTTAGTACGGACCCCCAAACCTTCGAACGGAGCTCCCTCGCCTTTCTCCGAGGTGCTGCTTCCTCGCTCTGCCACGCCGACCCCCGTCCCCTCTGCGCTCTGCGTCCGGGTCGACGATTTGAGCGAATTCCACTAGCTTTTTCCCCCCCTTCCCCCCTTCAAGAACTCCGGATGTTTTGTTTTCTAAGCACGATCCATCGACTTCTTCTCTTTCCCCTTGGTGACCGGCATCTTTTTTTTTCCCCCCCTCTGGACTTTCTTTTCTTTTAATTTGCAACAGTTTAACGTTTGCATTGGAGATCCCCCTCCCCCGTTCTCTCCACATTACAGTCCCACACAATATCCCGGATTTTGCGTTTCCCTTTTTTTTCCCTCCCCCCTTCCAGACCGCCCCACCCCTTTCCCTCGGTTTTTAAATATAAGGCTGTCCGCGTCTTTCCTCAGGAAGATGTGTCTCTTGGCTTCCCCCGTTTTTTCCCCCCCCGTGTCCAAGAGCGACCGGAGTTTTTTTTTAATCCGGTCGACCTTTCTTTTCGTTTTTCCTGGCCTTCCTTCTTAGTCCGCAATATCCCCAAATCCCCCCTAGATCAGCTTGTAGGGGTTCCGTCACTCGGTTTTTTTTTTTGAAATGAGCTTCCTCCCCCTAAGTTCCCGGAGTTTCTCTTCTCTCCCTTCCGAAACCGGGCCGTGCCTTTTCAACAATGTTTACCCCCCAAAATTATTTTTCGGAGGACTGGTGACCCCTTTTCTTTCCGCCATTAAAGGGTGGTTCCTTCTTCTTTTTCCCCGCTGTTTTTGCAGGGGTCAGGTTGAATCTCTTCGCTACCGTTTCCGTTCATATACGCCGACGGGCCCCCGGCGTCTCTTTCACTCCCCCACCGACCGTCCTTCCTTTTTCTCCCCTCCCATTTTAGCGGATTTCTCCCTCACACCCCACATAATGCTTTTCTTTTTTCCCCCCCCCCACCTGCTCTTGTTTTCCGGCATACAGATTGCTTTTCTTAGTGATTTTTTTTTCTCGCGTCTTCTTTCCTTCATCTGTCAAGGCAGTTTCCTCTCCTTCCCTCTGGCGTATTCTTCTTCCCTTTTTGTGTCCAAACTTAAAATCCTCTCGCTAAGTTCTGCAGTTTTCCCCCGCACTCTTACCGCCCCTTTTCCTCCTTTCCCCGAAGCCGGACCCCATTTTCCTTCGTATGAAATTTCCCTTCTTCCAACGTTCTCCGCCCCGAAAAACTTTTTTTGCCACCGGTTTACCTCCTCCCTCCAGAGGGGAGGCTTGTAACGCACACTCCTTTTTTTTTCGTTTCTCTCACTTGGCTCCGGATTTAAGTGTGACCCCCCCTTACAGAAGAAGGGCTTTTTTTCTTTGGTGCATTATATTTAGCCAAAGGTCTAACGGAAGTTCCCTTCTCTCCTACTTTTTTTGTTGAGAGGTTAATTAAATGATTGTTTCCTCCTTTTTTTGACATATCTTCACAAACCTGATTTCCCCCCCACTATTAGTTGTGCTTGTTCTGCCCTCTAATCCGGTCACCTTTTGCCAAGAAACTCCCCGGCCCGCGCTGTTTTTTCCTTTAGTGGACCCTCCCCCCCCCCTTCTTCTTTATTGGGTTATTAATCCGGCATATCTTTTTCTTGACTCCGCTGTTGTTTTTGGTTCATTGTGACCCCCTCCCTCGGTTATGTCCCTTAGCCTTTTCCCCGTCATAGGGGACAGAATCCTAAATGTATTTTCCTTTTAAGCCGGCCTCGCTTCTCGGGATGAGCGAAAACCCTGCTACCCCCCAGTTTCTCGGATGGAATTTTGTCCCACCCCCCTAGAAAGCCCCCCTTACCGAGTTTGCCCTCAGTACATTCCCCTTCTTAAGTTGACAGCCTTCCCCGGTGAATTTGTCCTCCATAAGAAATAGTTGCCACTGTGGCTTCCTTTGAACCCTATCAGTGAGGATCGAATTACTGTGTTTTTCTTCTACTAAGAGATGTGTTTCCAACTTTTTTCTTCTACAATTTCGTGTGAGTTTTTTTGTTCCCTCGAGGCCTCCTTTTCCAGGTACTAGTTCCTTCTCGGAACTTATAAAAATTTTAGACCCCTCTCTCTTTCAGCATTTCTGCCAAGACCGACTCTACCCCTGACCGAATTGTCACCCCGGTCCTTAATAGGACATTGATTAAGTCATATTCCCTTTTTTTTCTATTCTTTTTTCAATGGGGTTGAGTTTTCCCCAGCCCCCCCCTTTTATGTCTGTTTTGAGAATTCATCTCCCCTTCGGCGCGAGTGCGCCTCTAGTAGCCGCGATTTCCCCGTCTCTTATGCCCTTGCAGAAGTCTCTCTCTTCCCTTTACTCTTTGTTTTCTACATTTTTGGCCTTTTTTTTTTCCTTTTTTCCGGTCAGTTCCCCCCCTTTCCTCGAAATACCTTTTTCTCGTGACCAAGGTGACTCGCTTCCCAGCTGAACTAAACATAGAACAGTTTTGCCTCGTCTCCCGAGTCGACCTTACCTTTTTTTTTTTTCAGATGTTGCGTTTTCTGCATAGAAGTTCTTGGGATTTCAGTGTTTCCTTTCTTTAGTTAGTCTGTTCCCTTTTCCCCCTGTGCTCTTCAAGAGGGAACTTTTCAAAGTTCCCCTCCATTCACGTTGAATCCTCCCTCTCCCCCTCATCTGCAAACTTTCCTTTCCCCTTCTCTCGTATTCGATTTAGCTTCGAGAAATAAATACGGCTTTGATTTCCCGTGTTTTTTCTCTCCTACCCAAGTTTCAATTGGCTTCCCCCTTTTTTCCTCGAAGTTACGACCGACAGAGAAGTCTTATGTTTTCCTTTTAACACACTCAATTCTTAGCAATCGCCCGGTCTTCCCTGCTCTGCAGGTTGTGGATGTGCTTCCTTTTTTCTGCTACGCTCCCTTTGAACAGTTTGCCGAGAGATTTAGTTAAGTTATTCTGTGACCACAGCTCTGTTTTGTAGGACCCTCCAGCACGGGGGGACGCTTTTTGTGTGCAGCAACGGTCCCCTCTATTACCGACCACATCGCCCTTTTCCCCCCGACATCCCGTTGTTCCCTGCTGGATGACCCCCTCCTTTGTCGACTCTTTTCACCCCTGATTCTACAGTTCGTTGGGTTTTTATGCCAACCCTTTTTACTTTCTCCCTGTCCTGTTTGCTTAATGATTCTATGACTGATCTGATGCCTTAATCCCCCCCCGCTTCACGAGGCCCCCTTAATTGATTTTTTTTTAGCCGTCTTCATTCAGGGGGCGCATCTTTTCAGCCATCATACCCCATCCCGACCCTTCTTTGCGTTCCGTCCCAACATGCCGCCTTTTCCCTTCTATCAGTGACGGTCTTCTTACCTTTTCGGTGCACGAAAAGAAGGTGCTCTTCATGTCGTGTCAATTGACTCTCCCCTTTTCGACCCGCAACTCATGGTTCACTGCCAAGGAATATTATAGCCTGTCAGCTTCTTTTTTCCTTTGTTAAGTTTCTTTTATTTTACCCCCCTGACAATACGGTTTTCCCCAAGCACTATCTCTCCCTTAGTACGACTCTTTTTTTTTATGTCGGTCGAGCCTTTTCTCTTTTTTTCCAAATAATCTCCCCCAATCTTCGTGCAACAAAAGAGATTTTAGAGGCTCTTCCTGCACCCCGAGGGCTCTATCTCTTTCTTCTTGTTCATTCTGAGTGAAAGATTCCGTCGACCTTTTGAGAGTGTTTCGTGGCCAGACTGGCTGGCTCGATACTTAGCCCTTTCATGAAGGATCTTCTCCCCTCGTTCCTTCAAGAGCAGAACTAATCCCCAGACCGCAAACACTCCCTTTGTGAAAATAAGTTGTTGTGAGATTTTCTATACATTTTAGAGTCTCTTCCATTTTTCTTAGATATGTGAGTTTCCCCACTCTTTCGAGGCTTTCCTTCTTTTCCCTGCGGACGCATAGTTGATTTTCCCCCTTTTCCTGCGCATTCCCTAGCTCCCTATATGTCTTTTGTTCCGAACGATACACAGGAGACCTTGATCTCTCTTTCTCTTCTGTCACACGTTTTTTTGGCCTTTAGAATTTTGGGCCGAGAGCGCCACTTTTTTTCCTAAGCCCCCTGCCTACGTTAAAAGAAACCCCCCATCGTCCAATCAAATTTCCCCTTTCTCTTTTCTTTCCCCCCCTAGGTTTCATGGCAGGTGGTTCCCCTTTTCCCCCCCCCCAGCTTACTTCCCCATACTTGCTGACACGAGATGAGGCTTCTTTTTTGCTCTTTTCAAACCATGAGGTTCTTTCTTTTTTCTTTTGAGAGTCGGGGGAAAGGCCAGGATTTTTCTCCGCATTCTTTTCCTGTTACTCCCAACTCCCAAGGTCACGTGCCGCAATGATAGTAGTGATCGAGAGGAATTTTTCGGCCTTCCTGTCGTAGCGTGTCTTATGAACTGATTGATTTTTCTTTCCTTTTTCAATCTTTTGTCCCCCCCTCAGATACGAGAGTTTTTTTGGAATGCGTCTTCCCCCCTCCCCCTTCAAGAGCGTCTCCCTTTTTTTTTACGGGTGAAGTTTTCCTAGTTTATTTACCGGTCAGCCTTTTTTCCTTTCACTGAGGCGAACCTGGTTCGGCTCTTCCCCCCTGCCTAGGTTCCAGAAAGCTCCCCTGGTCCGCATTTTTCTTGCGGATTTATGTCGTCAGCTGCTTTTTCTTTTTTTTTCACACACCCACCTTTTTTTTTTTTGTTTGCCGTCCCCCCCCCCCTCCGAGAGGGTTTTTTTACAGAGCCATAAGTCCACCCCCAAATTTCCTCCGCGCATTTTAGAACGGGGCAGGCAGCTCCTCCCTATCTTCAGTAAACTTTCACCTAAAAAGTGCCGTTTTTTTTTTGTCTTCTCTCATCCTTTCAGGTTCTTTTATCCCTCCCCCCCTTATGGCCCCCGAGGCATCGCACCTCATTGCCTTCTCTCTTCCGGTGATACCTTCTTTTGAATTGGCTCCGGACCTCCTAGGTAGTGATCTCGTCCCTCACCGTAAGAAGCCTATGTTTGATTTTTGATTGAAGTTTCTCTCCCCTTTTTTTGTAGAGTGACTTTTCCCCCCCTTGACTCTGAGAGATGCAGGAATTTCAGTTCGGAAATGGTGTACTGGCCCACCCCCTTTTCCCCAAGCTTTGCGAGCGTTTTTATTAAACTTCCAGTCTCAAACTCCCGGGGGATTACCCCCCCTCTAATTCTATGACGCCGCCCCAAGGGCCCAAACCCCTTTCTCCGGGTAGATATCCAGGTATTCTCTATGAGAATTATATGTATAGTTCAGAGTTTAGTGTCTCTCCCTACAATTTTTCCCCTTCCCTTCCCAGGAGTTGCTGCGAATCGTTTTTCTTTGCAGATTTTCTTTTACATCGAGTTAGCGCATCCCAAGAAAAACCCCATTCTTGGGGTTTTTGGGGTTTGGTTTTTCTTTTCTGGTTAGTAAAGCGGCTCTGTGCGATCTGCCCCTTCCTTTCCCTCCTACCCCTGAAGGACCGTTGTCCCGCAGAAACCATTTTCCCTCCCAACTCACTTCACCCCCTTCACGAAAAAAAGTTTTAAGGAGAGATTCCTTTCATCCTCTTGGACTATTAATTACACTGGTACGGTGTCCCGCCTCGGCTCGGAGGTCTTTTCGGTTACCTTTTTTCTTTCCCCTCTCTCTCTGGAGAGTTCTCTAAGAGAGGGACCCCTGCCCCTCTTTCCCTTCCAGAGCTAAATCCACTACAATTGTGATCCCCACCCTCCATGTCTTGAGTCCCCCCCCCCATGATCTTTATCTCCGCCCCCCCCCATAAATGTATTATAGAACGAACGCCTTTTTCCCTTTTTTCGGTCACTATGGTGGCAACCTTTTTGACTTTTCGGGACCCTCCCTTTTCCCACAGCTCCTTCCTTTTTCTTAGGGATACACACGACCTTTTCCCCTTTCAGATCTTTTCTACTTTGCTGCAACCCATTGTTAGAAGTTATTTTTCTACGTCGAATCCCCGTGCACTCACATTTCCGCGCTGGTGGTTCCGACCTTTCCTTCCCCCTCAGCCGGAAACGCCCTTCCTCGGTCTGAATTCCCCCCTCCTTGCAACGGTTATACTTCTTTTTCCCGAATCCCCGGAGCTTTCGGATTAGCCCCCTCCCCCCACCAGAGGTTGAGGTTTATTCCCCTCCCCCCCCTTGCCGATTTTTTTTTTTTCCTTAGATAATTTCTTGGATACTTGCTCGTTCCCTTCCCCCCTCCTGGATTTGCGGTTTAACTCCTCTGGCTGCCTGGACTTAATTTCCATCTCTTGCTCCCACTCCTTTGTTGTTGATCTCGAATAAAATATCCCTTTTTTTTTTTATCCCCCCAAACCTGACAAAATAAGTTTTATTTTTTCCTTTCAGATTCCTCAGGAAATTCAAAGACTTCACCCCAACCCGGCCGAGGAGTGGAGTTTCTTCCACTCCCCTGATGGGCCAGTCCTTTTTACAACGATCGTTTCTTCAGTATAACCGTTTCTTCCCCTCGGTGAATCTTCATACCACCTTTCGGTTTTCTTCCGACGTCCTTCCCCCTCTCGGAGAGTATTCCACGCTGCAACTCTACCTCGGCAGGATTGGAATTCTCAAAAAACTTCCTTCCACGAGCTTCCCCCCCCTAGTTCTGGTTCTTCCTTTTCCCTTTAAGATTGGGCACTCTCGAGGAACAGCCCCTTTTTTGCATACGTGGCCCATCGTCTGTCCTGACCAATATCACCCGTTTTGGTTCTTTTTTTTGCAGTTTATTCCTTTGTTTTCACGGGTTCCCCTCGAAAGTGGAGAGACGCTTCCTTCCAAGGTGTCTTAAATGCAGGATACTTAAAGAGGTGACCCTCTGGTCGAGGAATTGCCCCACTGTTAGAGAATAGACAGTCCCGCCCCTCCTAAAAGCGCCGCGCTCGGCGAAAGACCATTTAAATCGGACCAATGATTCTCCGTCATTCAGTCCCTTTTTTTTTTTCCGTGCACTTTGGGCGTTTTTTATTCGATTCCGTTGGCTCCTTCAGAGAGATATCTCTGTCCTTCCCTTCTTTCCCGAAGCCATGGCCAAGAGGTTTTTAGGCCGCGATGACCCCTGCCCCCCTTCTTTTAGTCTAGAATCATTGGTTTCTTTATCTTGTTTTGACAATCTAGTCCGATTGACCTCTTGAGTCCACCAGATTTCTCCGAACTAGATTTCTCCCCTTGACGCAAAGAACGCACCTCGAAGACGAACTCTTCCCCTTTTTTCCTAATCGCGTTTTTCCTGTAACGAGTCCCCGTTTTCCCCCCCATGTTAGGCCCATGTATTTTCTTTCCCTCTTTCTTTTCTCTATGTTGTAATCTTTGATTCTTAGATTTTCCCCCTGAACTGCACATAAACGTTAATGTGTAAATTTTCCCCCATTCCCCTCCCGGTTAATACCCTCTCTTAGTAAACCTTTTCTTTTCTCCCTCGGAGAATTGTTTTCGTAAGAACTCCCCCCTTTATGATTGGCCCTTCTTTTTCTTGCGCTCCCTCCTACCTTTTGCACTTTTCCCACTTCTTACTTCCTTCTTTCCCGGCGACACGAGCGTATTCCTTCTTATCTGGAATACCCCTTAAACATTTTTCCGGACCCTGTCCTGTCCCCCTTTCGCGCTTCGTAACTTGTCTTTTTGAGAGCTTTTCTTTTTGATACTCTGCCCCTTTTTCTGACCGCCGCTTTTTCTCTCTCTTTGTCTGACCCCCCCCCCCCCCCCAACCGACTTTTTTTTTTTACAACACCAGTTTTTGCCGATTTGGCCCCCTTTCAATGACTCCAGCTTCCCGCCATGCCCTCCCCCCTATCGAACTCTCCTCCCGTGGGATTTTCTTCCCCCCGGATCCGTTTCCCTCAGTTCGCTTCCTTCCCTAAGTTTCCGGAATGGCTTTCCGTTATTAACCGGGGCCTTTGTTTAGTGAACTCCTCTCCTTGCATTAGCTCCCCCCCTTTGGATGACAACAAGAGTTCGTCCACGATGATGTCTTTTTTTTTTTCCTTTTTTAAGCTTGCGCTCTCATTATCGTTTTCCCCTCCGGGCGCTACATATGCCCTCCTTCCCCCATGGGTTTATAGCTCCCTTCCTCCTCCTCTATATGTGAATGGTCCCCCCAGTAATAGTTCTCTTTTTTTATTTCCCCAAATAATTCATCAGCTCCTCCCGTTTAATGTTAGTTATCTGCTTTTAATATTGTCCTCCCAGATGTGAGTAATCCTTTTTTGTTTTTAAAAGTGAAGCTCCCCACAAGGGGGTGGGTATGTCCCCCCTTTTCCTTCTCGTCGACGTTAGTCCGTTTTCCTCGTTATGTACCTGCCTGATCTTCTCTTGAAACACTCTTCCTTTTTCTTCCCATAGCACGGCCCCAACACCAGCAAGATGGAACGATTGAGAGTTCGCTTTTTTTTTTTCCGCGATTTGTTTCCCGCACGGATTTTGATTTTGACCGAGGCATGATTGAACGAGCGCTCCCACAGATCTCAGAGAGAGAGGACGCTGATTTTCTTCCCTTCATCAACAGACCTTTCCTATTATTATCTTTTTCCTCCATAGTTGTTTTGAGCGCTTTCTACCCTTTTTAGCGTGGGTCGCTTTTTTAGTGACTGGCATCTTTTCCTTTCTTTGTCCGCGAAGCATAGATATGCCCCCCCCCATTTTGCTCCGCAGCCTCTTTTTTTCCCTTTTTTTGGCCGGACACTCACAGAGACACCTAGGTTTTTGTCAATGATCCTCTGTCATCGCCCCCCCCCTGGTGGGGCTGTTGAATCTTTGGGTACAGTCTCTCCTTTCCTTTTCAGACCCTCCGGCCTTTCCCAGCCTTCCCATCGAGTCTTCTAATCTGATATTTCCCTGGTAAAATCGCTTTTTTTTTGCACTGTGAAAAAGACACTTTCCTTAGGTTATGCTGATTTTTTCTTTAGGTTGTAGCTCCCACATGCTTTGTCCTTCCTTTGTCTCTTCCAGACCCTCTTCTCCCAGTGTTATGATTTGCACAGGAAAAAGATTGAACCAGATTTTTTCCCCCGAATCGTCGTTGTGAAAGTATTTTTCGGCCTGCCTCAGTGTCGGAGTTTTTTCCGGGTTGCAACCTCCCTTCATGCGGCGACGTCCTTCTTGCTGGCCCCCATGCTTCCAGCGAGGTGATTCTCTGGATTCAGTCTTTCCCCCTTTCCAAGACTAGAGATACCCCGCGAGTTCAGGTGTTTTTCAGCGCGGACAAGTTTTACAGGGCCCCACCCCATCCCCCTGAAGCGGTACCTTTGATTTCTTCCGAAAAACTGGATAAGGTGCCCCCCCCTTTACTGCTGGATCGGGCTTCCCTGTGGAGGCCATGTCTTAATGATTTTTTTTTTTGGCACCCCCTGGCCCCCCCTTTTTTTGGTCCGACACACGCCGATCTTCTCAGACGCCATCCTCCTTCATCAAGCTCCTGGTGCAACTTGTTCTATTCCCAGAGCTTTGCTCGTTCTTTTCCCACGACACACCTGAAGCCTCTCCCCTTTTTTATAGTGGCGAACGACCATTTTTTTTCTTCCATCGCTTTTTGTAATTCCCCCACTCACGGGGTCCTCCTCTTTCGTCAGGTCTATTGACCTAGGAATTCCCTTCCAGAGTCTGGGACCTCACCCGGCCCTCCCCTCCGATTTTTTTTTGAGTTTTCTTTTTCGCCCTCCCCAATCCCCTTCCCTTCGCTGCGAGTGACAGAATATTTTGCGGCGCGGCTATTACCCTTTTTTTCTGAATGTGTCCACTTGTTTCCCGCGTTATGAGCCGTGTTTGCCGATTTTAACTTACGGTCCCCCACCTAGAACACTGCTTCACATAGACCTCCCCTTTTTTCAAAACTGTTCGTCGTGTAATATCCCTGTTACGCGAATTATCTGTTCTATGTTGCTTTCCTCGGTCGTAGAGAGTCAACTTTTTAGAACCGTTTGCTGCGGGAATCCGTTACGCCGGAGAAGCTTCACTCTTTCTCCCTATACCCTCCCCCCCCCCCCCCCCCCATCAGAGAAGAATTGTTATTCCTTTTCATCGCGTCGGTTTCATCGTGCAAAATTTACGACGACAATGCAAACAGCTTTCTGTTTCCCTCCTCACGGTGCTTCTCCCTCCCCTTGCCCCCCCCAGAATACACAAGCCTTTTTTCCTTTTTTAGGGGAAATCAGCATTTCCTCTGAAGGACTGTTTTTTTTTAGCTCGCGAGTGCGCGCTGCTTTTTCTTTCTTTTTTCCGCATCTCTCAGTTCCGTAGTTCTTCGCCGTTGCCTTTCTAGTAAGTCCGTCCCTCCATTTCCATTCACGTTCCCAGGTCAGCCTTCCCCTTGCCACTGCTTTCTTCTCGCACAACCCCTACCTGTCCGAGAGCGCGTTCTTTTCTTGAATAATGGCCCTATTTTTTTTTTCTGATTTTCTGGCGTCTTTTCAGCTGGCTGACTTCCCTTGGCCGTATGAAATTCTTCAAAAGAACTTTCTTTTTCTGCCCAAATTACCTTCTGTCATCTGTATAAATTTTTTCACGATTTGCCTTTTCCCGAGCTTCTTGACGTCCTCCCGGAAAATCCTCTAAAAGACAATTGTCCGCCTTTGAACTCCCTTTAACGGAAAACGGTGACTTCTGAGACCAGAAACGACCAGTAAACTGTCATGCCCCCCCCTACAGAGTAGTTTTTAGCATTTTCCAACTAGAAGTGTGAATTTCGAGATTTCTGGGCCTTCGGCTTTAAGCTTCACCCCCCCCCCCCTCCCAGTGAGCCTTTTCTTTCCAGTTTTGAATCTTCTGTAGTGCAAGGACCGGGATGTCTCCTTTCGCTCTGAATAATTACTTTTTTGGAGAGATATCCCTCCTCCTTTTGGCCATAGTGATTAACCCCCCCACCTGTCCCAATCCGTTTAGTGTTCCCCCTCCTGCTCCGTTAAATCCCCTTTCCCTCCTCTTAAGTACTAAAAGGGTTTTTTTCTTTTCCCTTTCGAATCCCCACCCTCTTACTTAGGTGGAGCCCGAGCCCTTCTGTTCGGACATGGTTTACAACCCCCGAACGGTTAGTTACAGTCTCAGTAGTTTAACGGCCCCATTTTTTCAATATTAAGACTCTCTTACCAAACTTGACGTCTTTTTCAATTTTCGATTCGTGAGTTCTCCCGGGTGTGACAGACCTTTCTCTAACACACTCGGATGTTAATTTTGCACAGCCAACCAAGGCGCAAATCCTCTCCCCCTTGCAAAGTTGGGATTACGGCTTTCCCATCTCAGGGACAGCTTCTTACGGGTCCCCCCTCCCATGTAACACCCTTTCCATCGATGAATTTTGCACCATAAGTGGGGGGTCCTTCTTCCGTGTGCCCTCGAACTCCCTCTCCGTTGAGCAAGTCTTCCTTTGATAAACAAGTTTAGGTCCCCTCTGAAGTCCCTTTTGGTGCCCTCGGTTAGGAACTGACTCAATTTCTCCGAATAGATGAGATTCAGCAGTTAATGCAGGCCAATCCTCTAAATCGCCGAGGCCCCCCAATCCCCTTCTTAATCGGCCATTTTATTCTAAGTGCCCGCTTTTTCTTAGTCTTTCCCCTTTCTTATTCGGTGGAATGAATTTCATTTCGAGTCTAATGTAATTTTACAGTCCTTCTCCTCCCCCCCCGTGCCCATGCAACGTTTTACAGAACCTCGGTTGTCAGCACCTCTTTGAGAACCTTGTTTTTTTTCCCCCCCCCTACAACGTATGAGTATTTTTTCTTTTTTGAGTGCCTACTTTTTTTCCTTTATTGCGCTTTTTCCGGCGTTGTACCCCAATTCTACGAAATCCTTGCCTGCTTTCCCCTTTTTTTCGCTCAAGCAAGATTTGGACTTTTACCATAGTTTTAACCTCTCATTATTAACGTCGCCTTCTTATTTCTTTCATTCAACCCTTCCTGCATGGATGTCTATGGTGACGGCATAGGTCCTCCCTTTTTTTGTACATCCCTTAAGTTTTTATGTCGGTGGGTGGGAACTTCCCTGTCTCAAGTTTTTTTAAACTGTTCTTTTCCACCCCAACGACTCCCCCCTTTTTTCTGAGTTCAGTATTCGCGGTCACCCTTCTGTTCAATAGCCGCCTCCTCTGCTAAAATACCTTCCCCCCACACCGTGCTTTTTTCCCTTTGATAGAAGGTACGGGCACCTCGCGACAATTCCCCGATAATCTCGACCCGTCCGACTCTTCCTCTACTTTTTCTATTCCTTGCCTCCGATTTTCCTTCCCCCCCTCCCGGTAGAGAAGATTTTGCAAGAACGGTTCTTTTCCCTTTTTTTTTTGGTTGCGCGGGAATATCCCCCCCTCTTGCCGACTCCCTCTGACCAAACGCTTCGTTTTCCTTCCGTACGGACTGGATTGTGACCATCCCTCTCTTTTGTCGGACCCGACAACATTTCCTGTTTTGGGTTCCCTTCCCTACCTACCTTACCGCCTTAGAAAAACAGTCCGCAAGTTTTACCCTGGATTCCCCCCGCATAGGAAGTTTGGACTTTTTTGCCCCCCATTCATGAATTGGGAATGTGCTCTTAACTGCTTCCCCCCTCCTACGTTTATGGAGCTACGCCCTTTAACTCCCCTTTTTTTTTCCTTCCTTTGTTCCTTCAGATCTTTGATTTTTTTTTTTCGCTTCAGCAGGGAGTTTTTCATTCTCTTCCTCCCCTTGAAACAGCTCCGACCCTCCGGACCGGAAACCATTTTCATCCTGATCCCTGCAGCTGAGTAATCCCCTTGTGATCCGAAAGAAGACATTGTGATTCTAAACCCCCAGATCGACCGCACTCATGGGTTCCCCCCCTCATTGCAAGGACCCCCCTCCCCGGCCGGGAGGTACCTTTTTCCCTTTGGATTTTACACCTTGCCCCCTTCCCCCTTTCTTTATGTGAAAGAAAGCTCCGCACATGTTAGCCTTTTTCCCTTTTTTGTTCCCGGCCGGAGAAGTCTTATGCTGTCTCTTAAAACCTCTAAAAGTCCAAACTCATTTTTCTCCTCCCTTTCTTTTCCACGCTAGATAGAGGGTATAGCGGGCCCCCTCGTTTCGGGATAGGGTCCGAGTTTTTCTTTTCCGAAGCCGGAGGCTCCTTTTTTTTTACTAATAAAGATCACGCGGAAGCTTCCCTTGACTGTTGTTTTCCTTCCTCTGAATTAATCCATCACTAAGATTCCCTCGCGGAAAAGCTTTCTTCTCTTTTTTTCTCCCTTTCATAGTTGTTTGTGAGATACTTTTTTCCTCTGACGTTTATCGCGATTAGTCCCCCCGGAGATGATCTCCCGTGCATTGGCACTCTGATTCATCCTCTCTTTCTTTAACCTGGAAGGCTCAGCCGTCTTTTTCCCCTCCAATCTCGCGTGACTCCAGAACATTCTCCCATCGCTCTCTGAGTGCAACTGATAGCCCCTTCTTTAATCGCGTTTTGAAGGTTCCTTCCTCAGGAGTTTCCCCTCTTTTTCCAAGTGACTCCCTGCCGGAACACACCCCCCGGCAAGTTGTACCCGACTATGCCTTTTCACTCCGCTTTGCCGCTTTTGGAAAACGCCCCCTTTATCATAGTGGCCCTAGTCTCCTTTTCTTTTTCCCTGTCCTTGCAGTCGCTCCCACCCCCTGAGTACGGTCTAGGTTCTTCGCGTAAACTCTCCATGCTCTACTCTGCTTCTTTTTTCCGGCACAGTAGGGAACTAAGAGGCTTCCCTCTAGAATTTTTTCTTCTTGTGGAGCTGTTTCGATGTTCTGAACTTAATCAGAGCTCTCCTTCCCCTCGGAGAAAAATGAACGTTTAAGAGAGTGGATTCCGCTTTTTTTTCCCTTTTATAGAAAAGGATCGTCTCTAACGAGAGTCTACGCTGTTCTCTAGCAATGCAAAACGTTTGACCCTGTTTTTCCTTTTCCCCCCTTAAAGAGGAGTCCCCCTATTGTCGGACACCATGGACGACCGTTTTCAGACTTTCCCTGGATCGGTTCGACCCCTTTTTCTCTTCCGGGGGAAGCTGCTTTTTACCTGCACCCCACTTTCTTTTGTGTCGTTTGTCCTCCCCAGACGAGTATTGCAGGAAGCCCCCTCCGTACGGCCCAATCGATCTTGCGAACTGGGGAAGGTCCCTCTGCGGTCCCTCTCCCCAAAAACCCGTCCTCCTGCGCAGTGCTGGCTCTTCTCGTCATTTTTCAATCGTCTCTGCGAGTACCATCCAGACTGGGATAGATTTTTTTTTCGTCAGAGTCCCTCCCTTGGGAAGCCACGGGAGTAGTGCCCCTCCCACTAACCGGTCAGCACTGAGATTTGAGTCCTCCTCTCCATGACAGGTTTTTTTCCCTTTCTTCCCTTAATCAGACCGCGCCCCCTTCCCCGAGATTTAAATTTATTTCCCCCTAACAGTTTGGCAGGGAAGGGATTCACCTCACCGACTGGCCTTCCCCCGGTGATCCCACCAATCCATCCTTTCACCGAAATAGACCCTTCCCTTTGGCCCCCCCCCAGATGAGGTCGTAATATCCTTTTTGAAGATCTCGTTATTAGGCCTTCCTCTTTTTTTGCTTCTTTCGACTCCCCTTAGCCCCCATTGGCTGCGGGCCCCCAGGCTACGTCTTTATCTACTAATTCTCTTCTTCAGTCCTCTTTCCCCTTCCCACAATCTCGAGAAGACGGCTTTCTTCAGTTTTGCTTCCTCCGGCCTGCGGCTTTCTTCCTTCTAGACCGACTAGGACCCCTGTAGATATCTGCATGCCAAAACGCGGACTAGACCTCAACTACCAGCCCTTGATCCAACTAGGGACGAGATTTCGTTCCGATAACGCATTGGAATGTGAAGGACCGGCCGGCCGCGGGCGGCAGGTTCTCGTCATTCCCGTACTGTAGTCCCTCATTGCCAATGCTCTACCCAGCGCCCTTTTATCTCCCTGACAAACAGCAGTCTTTTTTCCCTGCTCTGTCTTTCGCTTCAAATTACACCAGATGCCGCTGATTTGGATATCCTAACCACGCGCATAAACAGCGAGCAAGCTTTTTTTGCCACGTGAAAATTTAGCTTCCACAATTACGTCTCCTACGTTCTGAACTAGCCGGGATCCGTTGAGCAAGAGGAGCCTGCCATCGTGAAACGATCTCCCTTCGACTTATCTTGAATTTTTTTTTACGCTCGCCCCATCTTAGCTTTCGTAGAAGGATGAGTCCCGGTGTACCCTCCCCGCGCTTATGTAGTCAATACCTCACCCAACGCATTGTTTTGAATTGGCTTCTTTTCCTGCTACTCCATGGAATCCAGCGCACGGGTATATTAGTTTCACACCCCCGAAGAGGACAGGGTGCAATCAAAACTTGAAGCCCTCCAACCGGGTCATGAAACTTCCGACAGCGCCTCCCCAGCCAATGATGACGAGAGGGTTGGAATGATGCCGCAGACGACGGAGAAATCCTCCCCTCGTTGATCTAGGCGAATATAATCTGAGTGAAAAAGAAGATATATCGCTCCGAGAACAAGACCGTCATGGTAAGACAGAAGAAGAACGCGTAAAGTATTGGAAAGAGGGGCATAGACCACGTCCTCTCCTGTTGGGGGTCTGTTCAATACACATCATGTCCGGGAGGCTCCCCCTCTTCTACTATACTAGTAAACTTTCCCCCCCCCCCCTCTTGCCACCCCCCCCCTCCGTTGGTTGTAAGATTTTTAGATGAGAGGTAAGAGTACCGTTCTTAGCCCTTCTTCCCCCTTCCACCTCATACACTTCTTTATTGATCCTTTTCTAATCCCCTCCCCCTGAATTCTCTAATCCTACCCGGCCGCTTGGGCGTTCTGTGTCCCCCCCCCTCTGTATGTATTGGGCGAGGTTTACCTGTTCCCCCCGCCCCTTCGTTTCTTGAAGTAACTTTCCTGGAAGATCAGACTCCATTGCTTCGCTTCGGGCGCTTTCCCGGCCTGGAGAGTGTGACCTCTTTGACACGAATACCACACTCCCAACGTGAATTTTTCCCAGTCTCAAAGTGATTTCGTGCCCGATATTTCAGTACTGCTTCCCTTACTTTAAGAACCTCTTAGTCAGCTCCCCGCCCTTCCTCAAGGGGACCCCTCCCCGGACAACTTCGGTCTGTTTCCTCCTCCCTTTGGTGTTTCGACCTTTTGAAATCCCCTCCAAGACTGCTTGATTTCCCCATTCTGTGTGGAAAATGCAGCGACTTATCGGCCACCGTCCTCGTGAGTAGCTTTACTGCACCCACATGTAGCGAATCGAGTTCAGGCCACCTGTCTCCCCGAGGAAGAGCGGTTTTCCACATCCCTTAACTATAGAGCACTGCTGATTACCCTTCTCCTACATGATTTTTTGTCTTATGTGGCAACCCGGTTTTGTCATAGCCTTTGGCGGGTAATCGAATTATCATGTTTCTGCCTGTGAGTCTGAGTTGACCGATCAGCCGTGATTCCCCGTATTCGACCTGACAACCACTTCCTTTTCGGACTATGAGTGTCTGATGGAATAATTCCTTTGACGATGCCCCCCTATAAGAGATTCCCCCGTTTCATTTCGAACATAAGTTGGTCTCTAACTGTTTTGACTCTTCTCCCGAGGGGAACCTTGCAACGAGAACTCTTTTTCATCTCTGTTTCCGGTATTACGACAGACATTACAGGTCGGGTCCCAGGCCGTTCTTTTTTTCATAGCCGTTGCATCGAATTGTCCGGTTTCAAGGGGGCCGTCCCCCCCTCGGTGAGGGTGACCCCCCCCTGACCCTGATCTTACTTCACTTTGACCCTTTACCCCTGCAAGGAATCAGGTCCCCCTCTCTCTGATCTCGTACCCCTGTTCTGTCCCTACCTCCTCGAATTAGATGTTTTGTTATTCGAAAATTACAACTTCCCCCAAACTTCTCTTGCTTGCCCTCGTACGCGCTCTATACTGTAGTCTGAACACCAACCAAGCGACATCCTTTCCCCTCCCGTAACGACATATCTCTGACTTCTGGCTCCTATGGCAAGGCGCATTTCCTCCCCCCACCTTTCTTTTCGCCGGCCCGAGGTTCTCGCTTACGTGTAGTTGGCGTTTGAACTACATCGAGATATCTGCCCAGTTCGACCCCCAACCCCCTTCCCTAATATTTCGTACGTATAGTGCTTCCTTGACACATCTAGTCGTGTTTATTTTCCCAAGAAAAGGGTTTGCCTCCTTGGGGAAACCCCCCCCCCCCCAACGGAAAAATAATCTCATGAATACCACCCCGTTAGAGCCGGAAAGCCTGAAATTGATGGCAAAGCCTTACCAGTTTGTCGAAGACTCTACTACCCAGTACTTACTGTGTTTTTTTCAGGTGAACACCTTGCCCGGAGCATCAAGTGATTCCAGCGGTCCTTTTTGAGCTCGATTATTCCGCGCATTTCCTAACGCTTCCCTATGCCTCACGCTCTCTCTGTGGTCTCGCTGAAGATCATTCGTTTTATTCCGTTACCTGCCCTGCCCAAAAAAATCATTCCACATCTTTTCCGGACGTTCCATTCGGATTAATCGGATATTTTCCTGAGTTCCCATTGCCTGGGTGATCAAGAACGGCATCTGTTACCTTGTTTTTTGATGAAAAGACCCTCCTCAGCCTAGCCCCCTCCCCCCTGTGTTGGGACCCTCACGAAGTGCCCCATTGTCAGCCCACCCTATGTTTGTAAAGTGTCGTTTTTTCCCGTCCCGGCCCCAACCGCGTTTATGCCCCCCGCCCTAGCGGACGTTTCTACCTATATTGAAGGTTCTTTTTTTAACGATGTGATCGAATTAGTGGACAAACTTCCTTAACAAAGATTCGACCGTCACCCACTGAGATACCTCTTCCGCTTGAACTTTCACGATCTCGGTTTTTATAGAGTTTTTTTTCTGATTTCGTCCGGATTTAGTTTCCAGATGTCTGCTGACCCTCCTCTTCTCCCTTTGGCCATCCAGACTCGATGCTCCGTGGACATGAAGTAGGCCCCGATATTCACATCACTCGGAACCCGAAGAGACTTATCTCAGTCCCCCTTTCCGCCCTATGTTGTTTGTGTCTAAAATTCGGCGAGTCCTTTCGCCTGAGTTAGCTATCAGAGGTCGTATACTTTCGCTGATACTCTTGCAGGCAAAGGCGAGCTCCCCCCGTTTCTTAACCATGCCTCGTAACTAAATAAGTTCTGTTTGAAAATCTTGCGATACTTCGTAAGGTGCACTGATTCCCTATGTCACACATTTGCCGGTTTTTTCCTCCGTTGAAGAGTAGCACAGCGCTCCCGGCGAACAGAACCCTAACGAGTTTCTTACTCCTAGGCCTTTGTTTAACTCGACGGTTGCCTCTGGCCCTGCAGACACGTTCATGACCTGCTGTCTAAAGAGTGACTCTGTTTAGGTCTGTCCCTCTCTTCCACCACTGTGCGGTTGAGGTGAGCTCGTCCGGTTCCCCGAAGCATGACCCCTTTCGCTGATCACCCACATACTTGACCAGTTCCATTGCGATCGTAGATTTTATCCTGCCGGTTAGGAAGAGCCTGGAGATTTGTTTCGCTGATTAATGATGCGAGAATTTCTCACCCCACACAAAAAGTTCAGTCAGAGTTTGGACGGCCCTTGTCACTCGGAGATTG
>Ga0179593_1494805_pt1 | contig 28979 bp, 26 predicted proteins | sample CZODoug2_1_08_16_FD_185931 | JGI IMG/M metagenome (GOLD analysis project Ga0179593, IMG submission 185931) | Vadose zone soil fungal communities from Angelo Coast Range Reserve, California, USA - CZODoug2_1_08_16fungal (PacBio error correction) | ecosystem: Environmental > Terrestrial > Soil >... | reverse complement strand
CTACTGCTTCTGGTTTGTCCCCGACAAGATTGCTCCGGTCCCACAGCGGTTTCTTCCGTTTTTCTTTGCTTTAAGGAGAGTTTTCGCAAACTTTTGCCCCAACTTCTGCGAGTAAATTTTTCTTTCAAGTGCTCCTTCTTTTTAAACCCCCCCCCCCCCCCCCCCCCCCCCCCCCCCCCCCTCCCCCCCCCCCCCCCCAATGGAAAATAGTGAGCGCTGCTTCTCAGGACCAACCCTTCTACCCTGCCTTAAAAACTTCCTTCATGCACAGAAAGCCAGAAAAGACGTGCTCTCCTCGGATACGCTGCTCCGGTTCTTCTTTGTTATATGTTGACTTTTTCATCCCGCCTGGACCACATCATTACACGAGACAACCCCCATGGCTTTTCCCAGCTCCCCCCCCTCCCTCCCAGGACCGCCTCCCGAGGGATATCCTTGGCTATTCGGACCCCGGCCGTCCCTTGGACGCTTCCGGGTATCCCCTATCGATTTTTTTGGCTCTCCCCCCCCCTCCCCTTTATTCATGATCCAACCGTCAACATTGCCCCACACTATCACCATCGTCCATCAAGGGGATGCGGTCCTGGTGCAGCAAAGGATTTGACGGACTCTCTTCCTCTTTATTTCGCATTTCTCTTCCTCTGCTCCCCTTCCCCCAATTTTTCCCCTGATATTGGTGCACGGCCTCGATATTGACTCGTCGGGTGGAAACACAAAACTTTCAAACGATGCGAGTTGATTATACGGTTCCCCGTGTGTATGTATGGCTTGGGGACCCCTGAACCTTCCTTTTTAAAACTTTTTTTATATTTTGCTCCCATACCCTTCTCTTCGGCTTTTCAGTGTGATCCATTCCTACTTTTTATTCATTTTCTTCCCCCTCACATACCATGACCCGGTTTTAACTCCTTCTCCGCCCCCCTCCCAGATGGTCCCCCCGGGATTTTACACCCCCCTTCCTTTTTGAAAAACAAGCTTTTTCCAGCCTACTATTTTTCCAACCCCCGGTTCGTGCTGCCACGCTCATACCATGTATGAGCTCAACCTCATAATCCGAAACTTTAGACGCGGCCCTTTTCCCCCCACAGTTAATTTATGGATGTGTTTTCAAGTGCTATTCTGTTTCCAATAAGGGTTTTCGTGAATTACGATTGCATAATCGGTTTCCCCCTGGGCCGCCTAGTTCACCGCTTCTACCCTCAAATCTCAGCGGTCCTTTTTTGGTTTTTTAATGAGGAGAGCCCCTAGGCCCAGCTTATCTTCGCACCTATTGAGCAAAACTGCGCTGACCCCTCTCTCCTAGAGGAAATGCCTATTTCGCCCGCCGCTTCCCTCACCCCACAAACAGCTATTAAAGTTTCATGTTCTGCCTTTCGAGCCCCCTCGTCTCTCTCGCCCGGCGGCCCGTGAAGGATTTTTACAAACAGTGCATTAAGAACCCCCCTCGTCATATTGCTTTTTAAACCCCTTTTTCGCCCGAATGAACCAGATTGTGTTTTTGTCGATTTGTTTGCGTTCCTCCTGTTCCCAGCCGATTCAGGTCTGTCCCGTATTTGAGGTCTGTTTTTGCAGCCAGCCCCTTCTTTCCAACGTGACGGGGCTCAGCTCAGTCTTTTTTTCCCCGTCCCTCTTGAGATTTGTCCCCACGTCAATTCGGCCTTCCGTCAACTTTAATGCCCTTATCGGGTCAAACAACCCTCCACCTCACTCACCCTCGCGGTTCTGCTTTTATTTTTTTCATCGACACCCTGATTCGACTATCTTCCCTGTTTTTGATTTCTTTATCCTATTGGTTGTAGTCTTTCTTTCTTCCAGATGGACATCTATCCACAAGATAGAACAGCATACTTTTCCTCCCCCCTTCCAGGTCGCTCCCAGGGACTTTTTTCCCGGAAACGTTCCCTCCGTTAGTCGAAATCCCAGAGAGTCCGGCGCGTCCCCGATTTCTATTAACGGGTGGTTCCTGGGTGACTTTTCTTTTTAACACATTTGGGTTTTTTTGTCTAACTTTTCCAGTGGCTTTTCTCTTTTCCCCTTTCCCGCAGCCTTGACGGGAGATCGGCCTCCTCCCCTGCCTAGATTCTCCTGGGGTTATCTCCGTCGGTTTTTGTCTTGAACTTCGAGGATTTGGCCCACGGATCCCACCTTTCAGCTCTGAAGTCCTCCTACCACCCTCTGACGCTCTTTAGACATTGTTTTTATTCGGCCTTGTGCCTTATTTTTTTTCCCCCTCGCCTCGACCAAGTGCTGGCCGTTCCCCCCTCGACTGTTAAAACAGAATCTCCTCTTCCACTGACCTTGTTGTGGCCCTTCTCCTTTGACTTGCGATTGAGATGAACTTTCCCCCATACATCCCATTCCTTGTAGCTCTCCTCCGTTTTTTCCTCACACATTTTTTGAGGAGCGCAGGATTTGACTGGCCCTTCTCACAGAGGCTTCCCTTTATTTCCCCGTCTCTTATCAATGGGAGTAAGTGGAGGTGTGAGAGTGGAATCCTTTTCGCGGCTCAGGCCCCAGTCCCTTCTACCAGCAGCAACTCCAATGTGCTTCGCCCCGTGACACGGTGGTCTTAATGCATTTGCCCTTTTGGTCCGACCGGACTCTGGCTGTGTGGCAAAAGGTTCTTAGTCCCCACGTCTCTTTTTCCTGCAAGCGGATTAATAGTTCTTCTCCCTCTTTTCCCTGACTCTGCTCCCTCCACACACTTCCCCCTGCGCGAGGCCTCGGATCTTTCAAACCTCTGGTATTCGGCACAGAGTATCGGTATCCTCCGCTCATCCCATTTTTTCAGGTTTTTTTCAGGCCCCCCCCCAAACCCTTTCCAACACACGCTCCGCCGAGTTCGGATACGTGCCCCCCCCCCTCCGGCCCTGAAAATAGGTCAATACCTTCTCTTTTTTCCTTTTTTTTTTTGGTTGAGATCTCTGACTATTTCCTCCCGGCTTTGCCGTCCCTACCTCGTCGTTTTTGAATCTTTGCCCGAAATCACATTTCCCTTTTTGGATTTTAGCCTTCTAGTGGCTCCTAGCCCCTTCTCTTCCATTGGAAACGCGTGTGCACATCTTCTCCTTAAATCTGTTGTTGCGGATTAGTTGGTCGACCTTTGTCCCCACTTTTCTTTTCTCATTCGTTTTCATCTTCGCTTTTTCTCTACGACCTGGGGCACCCATTTCTACGACCACCCTCTTCCCCCCCTTTCCTTCCTGAAGACCACCCCGGCACGTATCTATTCACATTTCTATTATTTCATCAAGCGGGTGGGCCCTGAGCCTTGACTTTCTCGCCCCTTTTTCCCCCCCTAATGCCTATCCAAAAGGTCATCCCGATCGTTTAGCTCCCCGGTAGAGGGTGGCCTCCTCAATAAGCGTCCTCCCCCCCCCCCCCCCCTGCTTTTTCATGACCCCCTTGCCCGAACTCTTTTGCTGATGGCAACGTCGCTTCATCTGGCCCGTTTTCCTCCAACTTTTTTTCAGACGTCCTTTTTTCAAGTAGTTTGGGACTCCGGAACTTACGTTTATTTTGGACCTCCCCCATGGCCCAAGTGCCGCCTTGTCCCCTCCCTTGCCCCATGGAGACCACTCTGAGTCGATAGTGTCATATGGAGATTCCTCTACCCTGGCTATGGTATTTGTTGCCCCCCATGTCCATTCCCTTCCAACCTACTAAGGCGCTCCCCTTTTTACATCCCATTTTCTTAGCATTTCCTTCTCTGTACCCCATGCTGGGCCTTTCCCTCCCCTCCTTTCCCGTTTCCGGCTTTCCTCCCCCTTTTTACCCCACATCCCAAACCCGCACAATCGTCACCACCGGTCCCTTGGACTCGCATTTTCGAGTTTCGCCCTCCCTTCTCTTTCCCCCGGTTTTAAGGACTCCGTTCCTTTCCCCCTTTTCCGATTTTCAGCAGTCTTTGCGTATATCTAGAGTGACCCCGATGAGAGAAATAGACACCGCTCCGGTCTCCTTTATCCCCCCTGGCTTTCTCTTTCGAGGGTGTTTTTCAAGTGTAGCTTAATTTCACCTCCTCTAGGTTTGGGCTTTTCGAGTTTTGAGTTGCACTCTCCTTTATTTCTTTTCCTGTTCCTTGAATTGTTCCGAATTGTGTTTTTTTCCACTCACCACTTTCGCCACCTTCTTTCTTGAGTCCCCGTCATTTCTGGCCTTCGGCAACCCGCCAAAGTTTTCACCCGGGACTACTGAATCCCTTCATCCACCGAGAAAAGCCCCCCCCTCCCCCTCCAGAAGAAAATTGATGACTTCCCTACGTCAAAAACCCATGGTTTGGCCCGCCCCCCTCTCTTTGATGTGTTTTTTGAGTCCTGTTTTGAAAATCCGATTGCTTTTTTTCTTATTCTACCGCTTTCTTCCGCTACGACAGGATTTCGTCCTTTTTGTGTGGTCGCCGCGGCTAGGTTTCCCCATTTCCGTCGTAGTTGCGTTCTCTCCTGCCGATCGAATCGTGGCGCCAGCTTTTTGCTAAGTCCCCTGATTCAGCGTTTAGATCCGTTTCTTTTCTAACCCCCCAAGCCCCGTCTTTTTTCGGGGTCTTTTAATTCCTGTTTCTTCAGCTCGTCCTTGAAATCTCCCATTAGTCACCTTTGAAAGTCCTGTCCTTTTTCTTGGCCAAGTCCCTTCGCGAGGCCCCCAATAACCCCCAGGCCACTTCCCCTCCTCAACCACTAAGTTCGGTCTTCGGTTTTGGTAACGTTGTTTGCATATTTGTCCGGGCGCGACGCTGAGATTTTCAGCTTTCAAAGAACGTTTTGACCCTCGTTATTTTTTCGACCCTTTTGTTAACCAACTTGTTATGGTTAGTCGCACTTTTTTCGGCTTTAGGTCCCCCCTTCCGTTCCCCTCCACTCAAAGAGGTAGAGACTTCTTTCGAGTCGCCCCACTCAACTGATAGTTCCCCCCCTTATTGCGGTACCAGCATAAATCCCCATTCCTCGACCTCTCCCCTGCATCTGATTTTGTTCCCCCACTTTTCTTTTTTTCGTAGGACTTTCCTGCACCCATACCTCTCCCATTCTCATTCGATGGCAGATGGATTCTGCTACTTTCTGCTCTCGATGTCATTTCGCTGCCACCCCCCCTGACTTCCTACCCCCCTTAGTCCTGACATGTTGTTTTTCACTTCAATGTTTTATTCCCTTCGGGCAGAGAGAATAGTGCATGCCCCAATAATCGCCGCCCTGAGTACGAAGTTCCCAGATTCTATATTGGCCGTCGGTCCGCAGGGTGTGATTGGATTTGTCTGTCCTCTTCATTGGTCTGTTGCTTCTGGAGTGTCCGGCTTATGGTATGATCAGAGTTTCCAAGGTCCTCCCCCCCTTATACAGCGTTCTTCCCCCCTTTGGAGCCGCCTTTTTCCCCCCTTGGACTTGATTGTTCGCGTTGTTTTCCTTTTGGTCTAGTCCCGTCGGGTTTTCGATTGGGTCCTTTGGTAGCTTACGAAGGAGCTTAAAGTCTTCGTCTCTCAGCTCTTTTCCGTTTTGCGCGAGACCCTCTCTTTTTCTGTAAACCCCTTACACCCCTCGAATTTGACCCCGCTGTGTTCCCCTTTTCTCTCTGTTTGGGTAAAACCCGATATTACTTCTCGCATGTTCCTCCTCCTCCGTGTTGGTTTTTTTTTCTATCCCTCACTCATTACTGTTGACCCCCCTTCCCCCTATCGCCGTAACCCACCCCTCTTTTTTTTCCGGGTTTTGGCTTTCTACCCTGAGCGTTCTTCTCTACCCCTCCTGCAGTCTTTGCAGCTAATTAACGGTCTCTTGGAGTACGATACGCCATTACTTTTCTCTTCCCTTCTTGCCTGAAGGACCCCCCCTCCCCTTTTTTACCCAAGCGTTGCTTGACAAACTCAAGAAACTCGTCGGCCTATGTGGCTCCCGCTGAATCTTTGGAGTTTGCCTGCAGTCTGTCTTGCTGCAGCCTCTGAACCAATCATCCCACAAACTCCCTGGTCTTTGCTTCCCCCGACATCCCCCCAATAAGCTTCCTTTTTTCATTAGGTGATCGCTCTTACAGCCTTCGCCACCCATTCCCCCAAGTTCGTTTTTTTTTCCCTTTGGCATTACCGACACTCTTGTTTGCTCTTCATCAGTTCCCTCCCCCCATTATTACCCTACCGTTAAACAGTAACTAGTACCTTTTATGTTTTTCCCTGGGTCTGCGGAAAATGATCCCCTCATCCCGATTTTTCCTCCCCTCCTTCCTAATCGCCAGCTGCCCATTGCAACAGCGAAACCCGTCCCAATTTGGGCGCTCTGTGGGGCCATGGGAAGGAGCTTCCGCCGTCTTTTTCTAACCCCAACGCAACGATGGCCGGTTCTAAGTTTTTTTTTTCGTTGAAGGTATTGATTGGTCCCCTTTCCCAAAATTTTTGCCTTTTTTTCCTCCTCTTGGGAAGTAATAACCCCCTTTATCTACCGGCTGCAGTGAGGCTTTCTTCCCGTTTCCGCCTTGAAGTTTGCTTGTTGGAAACCCACCATGTCCCGTTTTCCACCTCTCGTACGTGCATGCCACTGAGGGACGGGAATCCCCCCCCCCCCTCTAAAACTTCCTTTTCCGCAGCCCCGTTACACTTTCTGACACGTTTGCCCTTTACCATGTTTCTCCCCGCCCTCAAGAACTTAGGGACTCTCTTGCAGACCTTTATGGATGTGGATTCCGGGCGCGAAGTTCACCATAAGTCTTTTGTTTTGCCATTCTGACCCCCTTGAATAACCCCGTATTTCACCCTCCTCTACGATCTTCAACTCCAACTAAGTCTTTCATTTGGTTGCGAAGGAGAGCAATTGTCTGCCCGTATCTGTGCCCCCCCCTCGGGCCCTCACTTTTTTTTGCGATCTCGTTTTCCACGCTCCTCCCCCCGGCAATGATTGTTTGACCTTTAGGCGCAACCCCCCCCCCCCTTAGTCCTCTCTTTTTCTATGTACTACGCGTGCCCCCTCGTTATATCGCTTTTGATCCCACCGTTGCCGGATTTTCCAAAACAGTTTCCCTCCCCAAGAACAACGTAGTCATCTTGCGGGGCGCAACTTACCGTTTTCCCCTCCTCCCAATTGAAGATCATTTGCTGCGGGTTTTGTTTGTTCCCTGGTTTTCCTACTTTTCCCAGTTTTTTTTTGTTCCCGCGGTTCTCCTTGTGCCTGTTTGTTTGTTCTCCTCAAGATTCCTTACTTTGATTTCCCCCTCGCTGAGTCCTCTGGGAACCCTCTGTGAGCCTGTCAAAGCCTCCCTTTTCGGCCGTCATTTGACCCCCTCAGTTCCTGTATCGTTGCACTCCAACTTAAACTCCAAGACTAGCCGGCTGTTCCTTGCGTATCACTTTCCATCTTTTCTTCGGCCCTGGACTGATTCCGATCGCTGTGTTGTCGTCTTCTCAATCGATGCCCTTCTCTCTACTAGCACGCCGGGGCCTTGCTTCCCCTTACGGTATCGCTTTAACCGCCCTCCACGGACCTCCATCTTCTTTCTCCCAGCGTCCTTTGCGATGCCTCCGGTGTTACGATGGTTTTTTGGAGGTTGTTGTCAAACCAACCTTTTTTGGGGACGTTTCTTTAACGTTCTTTAGTTCTTATTGGTACCCTGACTCCACCGAATTGACGAGCTCGTCCCTCTCTTTTTGGTAAATGTTTTGCTGTTTAGCCTGTGGAGGTGGACGTTTTAGATTTATTGGCACCGTACCTTTTCCCTACTTGAAGATATGCACTCGTTTTTCCCCACAGCTAGTTACTTATTTGGAGCCCCTTGGCATATTCTGTTCACCTTGGCACCTTTTTTGCTCCCCCCGAGCCTGCCATTCCGGATGACTCCTTTTCTAACCTTTCAAAGCCCATTAATTAAAGGTGTGGTGGTATTAGGTTGCGGTCCCGATTGCTCTCTACTTGAAAATACGCATCCGTGTGCCCTGCTTCATGTCCCCCCAGCTTTTGGAGGCGTTCCTGATTCTTTCCCGGCATTTCGTTCCCGTAAGCGAAGATTCACTTCGAGTGATTTCGTAGATACTTCGTTTTCGCGCGGCGTTTAACTTTTTTCGCGTTGTCCCCATCTTATACCTGACTCGCCCGCCGACAGTGACGGAGATTACGTGAACCCGGTGGTCTTGTTGAGGTTGTCTGTTTGTTCGGACTATTGACCGGTTTTCAGTTTCTTCCGCCCCCTCCGCTATGGGCATACAGTTAATCAGCTCCTTTTTCACAATCCCGCTCTCACTGCCCTCCGCCCACATTTGCATGCCACCTTCTCTTCGGCGTGCACAACGCGCGACCTTTTTTGCCCGGTCAGTTTTCGTTTTGCCCCAAAGTCTTATCCCAGCTGTTCAGATGTGATTCTTGTCCCAACAGACAAAAACACAATGCCCCCTTATGCGGATCCGTTCCCCTTTTGAAATTGGCACTTTTCCTCATCCCGTTTTTGTCCTTTTAGATAAAGTGCCTCTTTCGACGTATCCCGTCCACTCGCTTAGCGTTGTTGAAGTTTGCTACCCCCCCATCTGACCCTTCTTTGACGAGCCTTTGTTACCTGCCTGACTCGGACTCATGTGAATTTTTTCCCCCTTTTGCACCCTAGTCCTCGCTGTTCATTGTTGCATTGCAGGTTGTCGGAACGTTTTGACACACGAGCGTTCATTAATTCCTTGGGCCCAATGTGTGTTTTGTATTCATGGGGGTCACACCTCTTTTGAGTACGGCTCGACAAAAAAGTCCGTTTTTGCCTCTGTTTCCTTTCCCCCACTTGTTCACAGGACTCGTTCCATTTTCCTGCTTTTATGGTTTACCCTTCCCTAACATTTACCGCTACCCCCTCCCTTCAGATAACCATTTCACTCCGCTCGGTTGAAGTCTTCTCCCCCCTTTAGAGCACGTTTTTGATTCCCCCCCCTTCGTTTATACCCTTTGCTGTGTGTGCATTTCTAGCACGGTTGCTGTCTGGGACTTCTTTCTGACGCGGCCCTTCACACTTCCCAAACCTTTTCCGGAAGTTGTTCTTTTTTTCCATTCGCTTGGACTAGGAATTATTGTTTTCCCCGAACCCAATGGACCACTTCCATGCTGTTCTCCATGGTCTTACAACGCGTTCAGTCTCTTCGATTGCGTCCGGAGATGTTCCTCCCCGTTGGGACCCCATCCTAGCAAGTTTCCCCCACCTCCTCCGGCGCCCCCAGCCTTCTCCCCCATGTTCACGTCGCGCTCCGTCTTTCCAATGGTTCCTCATAAAAATCAGTTGTTTTCCTCCACTTTCAACGTGTTACCCCCCCCTACACCCGACAAATCACCCCGTTGAAGGGCCTAGCCCCCCTGCCTGGCCCTTCTCCTCGCCCACTTGCAGCGGTTCTTTCCCTTTGTCCATCGTCGTTCCCCTGGCTGACCTGACCTATTTTCAAGTCCGACTTTTTATATATTTGTTCCTCATCTTTTTTCTTGAGCTTGAAGCCGGCCACCCTCTTTTTCCCTTTACAAGGGTTTTATTTTCTTTCCATAGTGGGCATAAAGTTCACGCCGCCGCCGCGCTTGTTTTCTTGCTTTGAGTTGTTATACCTTTTTAGGTCGAGTCCTTCCCCCCTTTTGCCTCTCCTTAGTTGGTTCACTTTTTTCACCTCTTGCAGGGCAACCATCATTCGTTTTTTGAGTCCCTACGTAGGACCATCTTTTTTTTCTCACATCACGATCAACGACTTTGTCAGGTTCCTCCCCCCCCCACATTAGGACGGACCCCAGAACAGATCCCCCTTCCTCACATCGCTCTCCCCCAGGATAGAAAAACGTCCATGGTTGTTCCTATACTGTTACTCCGTTGTTTTTTGTGAACTTTTTAACCTATCCCTTGTTTCCCCACTGGCGCTCCGACCCGTTTTTTCAGTACCTGACTCTTCACTTGTTTTCTGATCTTTTGTGTGCGTTCGAAGCCCCCGTTGCGACGTAAATAAGTTAGTCTTTTTCTATTGAATATCCCCCCCTCGTGGTGTTATTTTTTTTTTATTTTGCTACTGATCCGGTCTTCCTGGTGATAAGTCCAACCCCCCTACGGCTTGCCCTGTCTTGCCCTCGCCAGCCGTGGTTTCCTCTATCGCCATTTTGCCCCTCTTTTTTTATTCAAGCCTCCTCCATTTTCATATTTGTTTTTCACCTTTCTTCCCCTTAACCCCCCTCCATCCTTTCACCCCGTTTTATCCCTACTTATTTCTTTTGTTGATTCTTCTTTTACATTTTTTCCGTGCCCTTTTTAGCTTTAGGGCTGCGACGCGGAGAGTTTTAATTGATATGGGTTAAATACCGTGTTGATGTTGGCCCGGAGTCCCAACTGTCGGGTTTAACCCCGTTTCTTTTATGTCGCGCCATGTTCTGCGTGTAGGCGGTAGGATCCTCCACCCCCCCCAACCGCAGGTAGAGAATGTATTGTTTCTAGCCCCCCTCCCTAGTTCAAACGTGATGATCTGCTTTAGACTTCCCGCGTCCAGTTAGAACGCCTTAACGTCCTTGTTGGGGTCGACATCCGCCTGTTCTACCCCCCCCCCCGTGCACAACCGACCCACCCCATGTTTGCCTGCTTCGCTGGCTCTGCGAGCTGCTATTTCCGTCGAAGGAGTTTCTCGCCTTTTAGTAACTTTCCCCTGTCCCCCCCCTTTCTGTCTGTTCCTCTTTGATATTGTTTCCGTTCTTGGGACTGGTTAGGCCAGGATTTGTTACTAGCAGTCCCACGATTTGATTCCCCCAATCTCCTTAGCGTGCTGAAGGCGCCCGTTTTCCCTTCCTTGGGTGTTTGATTTTTTGCGGGGACCAGTCCCCACAGACATTGGGCGTTTTGATTTTGATTTTTTTTGTGTCATCATCCCTTTTCTAAATCCTCCAAACCCTGTTCTCTTTCTCATCTTGCGTTTCTCTTTCTTGACCCATCGAAAGGCTTTGTTCTGGTTATTCTCAGGTTTTTTTTCTTACCTCAATTTCCCCTTTTATTTTGTTGGATGTCCCCCCTTTAGCGGCCACCCTTTTTTGCTTTTTTTTCCCCCTGGGGATGTTACTTCTCGATCTCCGGTTTTTTTCAGTTTAGTACTAAGCGATTTTTGAAAAATCAGACCCACCCTTTTCCTCACTTGCTGTTCTTTTTTTCGGGCAGCTTTGTATGTTTGTCTTATTCCGTGAGAATCTCTCTTTTCCATCCCCCGGTGTTGTTTTCTAGATCTTTCACCGGCATAATAGTTTTTGACCCAACCCCATCTTTCAGCGCCCTAGTCAACCGCGGGTTTTCTTCCTGTGGTTTTCTTTCGCTAGCTTTTCGCTAAACGTCTTTCAGCCGATCTTCGATCGTTACAATCCTGCCATTTTCCTTTTCGCCTTTTCTTTTCGCTACCCTGCCTTCCACTCTTTTTCTGACCGTCCCCCTATGCTTTCTGACCTTGGTCCCCCCCCCTACCCACTTTTTTCACCTTTCGATTGCCAAGAACTAAGACAAATCTTGCCCCCGAGGCTTATACATTTGATGATACGTTGGCCTTTGTTATTCTTTGATTTTTCCCCGCGAAGTTCCATATTCCAGATAATAACCCCTGGCGTTATTCCCACTAAACTCCTGATGTTTCCCGGAGACCCGAGCGGATCGTCGTCCAGACCCCTCCTCCTTTAAGATTCCGATGTATATGGTTCCCCGAGCGTATGCTTCTTTCCCCACCCGTTTTCCATGTTACTTTCCCCCCCAACACTTCCAAACTATCAAATCGTTCTCACCGACAAGGGTATTGTACTTGTAATTTTTGGCCTTTCGGACCCAGTTCCACAAGCGTTCCTTTTTATAATCCTTTTCCCTCATATTCGTCGCCTTGTCGCCCCCGGCAATTTCTTGTTGCTTTTTGGCCAGTTTTCAATTGCTCTCTGGTTTTTTTTTAAACCAAACTCAGTTTCTTCTTGAAGACGGTGGAATTCTCTGTTGTCCCTGAACCACATGTCCCTTTTTTTTCCTTTTGTTGTTACTTCCCCCCCCATCACCTATCTAAAGCTTTTGCCCTTGGGCTTAGCCCTGCACCCCCGCCAGCCCTGTCCTTCGTAAACACCATGACCCTTTTTTTTTTTTTAACCCCGCCCGTTTTTTTCCTTTATTTTCGAGGGCAAACCGTTTTCTCCCCAACATGAAACCCTTTCGCAGTCATAGATAACACCCCTTTTCCTTTCCACTTCCCCGTCCCATTCTGTCACCCCTCTCCCTCATCTTTTAGCCTTCTGCTCCCCAATTTTGGAGGTGCATCTTTCACTCGCCGACTTTTCCCCTTTTGGTTTATGTACTTCGATTTTCTAAGACGCTAATGCCTTACTCCGCTCCCACTGCCTTGTTGATACCAAGTACAAATTCACGTTTTTATTTTTTACCATTCCGGCTTTTGAAGTTCATCTCCTGCTGGCGCAACGCTTCTTCTGCCCCCGATATCCCCGACGGGTCCCCCTTCTCTAAATTTTGCGACGGAGAAACAAACAAACCCCCCTCTCAGTTCTAGCGGACCTCTGCAAACTTTTATATCGGCCCCGCAGGCAAGCGAAGGATTTTCCCCCCACCTTTCCCACCTCCCCAGTAGTAACCCCTTATTCCTTTTTTCTCCCAAAACTCCTTTTTTTTATCTCTTTATCTTTTCCCTTTTTTCGGTAGATGGTGGTTTCTTTTTGGATTTAAGTGATAAGTATGTACTTCCGGTTGACATTCTGGTGATGACTTTTGATTCATCCTCCTGACGGTCCTCCCTTCCGATTTTTGTTCGTTCCACTTGGCCTGTCTAGGCCCGCTTCAATTAGTCCCTTCAAGGTACACCTCGCCCACCTCCGTATGTTCCCCCTACAACTATGACCCCCCCCCAACCCCCCCCTGTGATTCGCTTATACTTAGGCAAACACTTGATTCTGACGAGGATGTCCCCCTGGATATGATCTCGCTGGGTTTTTCCTCCCCCCCTCTGCAATCTACACACAGCTCCCCCCCCCTTCTACTGTCCCACTTTCTTTTTTTCGCAGGGGCCCACGACGGATCTAACCGATTTCCCCAAGTCTTTGCGACCCCCCCCCAGATAGTTTCTGATCCCCCTTGTGTGCACTTTTTTTTTGTGTGGTAACCCATGGGGGACCTTTCCTTTCCTTGGCCCCGTCCTTGCTTGATGCGGTCCCCTTGAGCCCTCCTATATGACGGGATCGGAACCTGCTCCGTTTTTCTGGTGTACTTTTGGTCTGTGTTTTTCGTGAGTGCGTGGAGGGAAATTAGGATGTGTCCCCCCCCCGGAACTGACCATCCGGTCTTTTGCGAATAAACACCCCGCTCTGACTTTTTGGCCCTTAACTCGGCCTTTGCCATTGGCTCAGCCGCTACCGCCCCCAGCCGTTCAGGATAAGCCCCTTTTTGGACCGTTTTTCCAACTAAAGCATATCCTTCCCTTGGTGTTTCCGGGCGGGCCCTTTCTCTTGAGCCTTTCCCCCTACTTCATGTGAGGCTTAAGTCCTTCCCCAGTTTTTTAGCGCCCCGTTTGGAGCGGCCCGGCTCGAGAAACTCTTCCAGTATTATGACCTTGGGCTCTGATTTTTCTTCAGAATTTAGCGGATGGACAACATCTTATTTCCAGATTTCCCCTTGACTAAGGAGATCCCTTTTTCACAACCGTGGTATTTGACATGCCTTTCCCTTCTGTTTCGATCTCATCGTTAGTGTGGAAAATGCCTCCGCGTCCGACTTTGGACTCCATTTTGATAATCAAGATATTTTCCCCACCAATCGTTCAGGCCCGACCTGCCTCCTCCACATGACCAACAATGTGCGCCTAGGATTATTCCCCCCCCTTCGTTTGCCCGGACCGGTTTGGCCCCATTCTCCGGCTCATCCCCTCTGTTTCCGATGTTATTTAGGAACCCCTTCCAACCCCCTCTATTTCTATATATGTCCCCGGTGAAATCGTTCCCTCTCCCTCTTTTCCGTTTTTTGTTGCGCTGAAGCTCCGGCAGCTGAAAACCTCCTCTCTTAGCAGGGACTTCTGTTTGCCTCCATAATTGCGCTGTTGAGCCGTGAGATGTTTAGTCCCTCTTCTTTTCGCGCGGACGCGTAATCCTAGTAGAGATTAACTTGGGCGGAGGACGTTTTCTGGTCTGACACTATTGACCCCAGAGATGATCATCCTTCCCAAGCTTTCGGCGTTGATGGCGCCCTGCTTCCGGATAGACACCAACCTAAGTGCCCTGCTCAGCAGTCCCCCCTGTTTTCACAGTCTTCACGTTCTTGAGCCTTTATCACTAGCCTCTTATCGCGACCCAATCTTTCAGTACCCAAAGGATTATCTCTCTCCCCGTGTGTCAGTCTGGTATCTCCCGTTTATCTTCCCTCCCCACACTTTCTGTGTGATGGACGGATCCCCACGGCCTGTAGGTTTTTTTCATTTCGAATCCTCTTTCCCTCACGTTGAAGTTCTCCGTCCACCCAAAGCTTTTTTCCTGGATCTCGTGTCGTTGCTGGTAACACAACCCAACCACCAAAACCCCCCCCCCAAACCACGCCCTTTTTTCTCTCTGTAAGACAAGCTCTGACGTTTTTATGGCTACAACCCTGAGTAGAGAGCCTGTTATTCTCTTGCGATCGGAGATGTTTTCATTCCCGTGTGTCTTTCTCTCACACCAATTTAACAAGCGTCCCTTCCTCAGTTCCGTCTCGATTCCCCCAATGATGCTTTCCTTTTAAATAATCAGCGCCACTGCCCCGTTCCTCCCTGTTCCCCCCCACCCATTCCAAATTTCCCCCCAATGCCAATCCCCCCCCCTTTCCTTTTTTCCGCCGTTATCTGCTGCCCGACCCTCCAAAAAAAAATTTCTTTTTTTCCCGTTTAGTAGTGACTCCGTCGTTTGCAATGGCGCTTACCTTCTAAGCCAGTGCCCCCCGGCTTCTTGGTGTCTCCCCCCCCCTTCGAACACGGAAAGAACCCTCTCATCGGCTAACAGGGCTCCTCTGTCTCATTTCACATAAATTTGCTACGCGGAATTCTGCGAGGTCGATTGCTACCTTACAGTTCGAGTTACTGTCAGGAGAATGATTTTGGTCCCCCTTCTCCCCCCTGTGCCCAGTTGCGCATTCCCTTGCGTGATTCTAAATTGGATCTTTTTTGAAACCCCCCATCACAGTCGACTTTGAAGTACTTCACCTAGACACCCGACACCAAGCCCGCCAATCTGCATGATTCTTACACACCACGTCCTTGTTTTGCAAAGACTCGCGACTTTTCTGTGCGCATTTCAATCATTAATTCCTTCTTCGATCCCTCGTTTTTTGCCTTGATACTTCTTCAAGATAGTCAACTTTTTTGTGTTTCGCCGCACTTACGATTCGTCATTCCCTTTTGAGGGGTTGCGTAACTTCTAGCAGTGTTTTCATTCTCCTTCATCCCCCGGCTCTTTTGATCTCAATCCCCCCCTTCCCGGAGATTTGTCTTGCTCGCGACGTCTGGTTCTATAAGGAATTGAAAATCACCTTCCGTAACTCGTGATTTTGCGTCGCGCCCGAGGTCACAATCAACTTCCTTCCCCTTAGATACCTAAGTTCGGTTTCTTCCCTGTTGCTTGACTGTCAATTGTTTTGCCGATTTTTAATTATCTTGCAGGAACTTGATCTTCGGATAGGTAATCCGGTTGCCATTTTTCCAGTAGCCACCGGGCTTGTGTAACCCTTGGTGGTTCATCCCTTCCAGGGCTTCTGGGGGAGGCATAGGACTCCCTCCACTTCAAAGAGTAGAGATTGCTTCTGCGTCAAAATGATCTTTTCCCCCCCGGGTTGTTGCTGTTTTTTACCCAGAATAAGGAAAACGTTCCCTTCCTAATAGCCGTCATCTTTGACTTTTGGTCAACTCCTAGCGTACTTTCCCCTTCCAACATAGCCCGCCTGATCATTCCGATGCGACATGCTCTCTGACGATGATCCCTTATTATTCGCTCTTGGACCCTTTTCCTCCCCTTCCCACCTGCCCGTCCCCTTGTCTGGACGACTTTGTTGGTCACGTATGTTACGCCCTGATGTTGGGGAAAGAGCAGTCCTTCCTTTCTTCTCCAGCCTCACGTTCCATTTCTATACAATCGATACCGATTGGCGGCGGCCTGGTTCTTCTTTCACGCACCTCCCCTTTGGATTATTGGTATTATCCTCCTTGCTGTCTGGTTTTTCATCTACCGTCAATAAAATCTCCCCCTCTCCTAATTTCTCCTCCTTCTTTCTTTGCCCCCCATGAGAAGCGGGCTCCCTTTTTTGTCTTCACGCTCTTTTCTCTCGATTTGACTGGTAGACTGGCACTCCTTTTTTACTTACTTTAATATCCCCCCCTGCTGAGGACTTTTAGACGCCGCTTCATAGTCAAAAAGCCATAACCCTTATAAACGTTCCGGCTTTTCTTCATTGTATGGGTCCCAACATTTCCCTATCTTTTACTCGTTTTTTGTGACTCTAATGCCTCATAGGGGTGGGAACGTAAACTCGTCCTCCTCCTGCCACGAGGTTCTTCTGTTCTTGCTTTTTCTCCCTTTCGTCTCCAAAAGCCGCCCGCTCTTGCTCTGCGTCTCATGATTTCCATTTTCCCGTAGTTACACGCTCCATTCCAGTGACTCCCCCCCCTCCCTCCGGCTTCATTCCCAACCCTTACCCCACTCCCGTCGAATGAAAAGCCCCTGGACTAATTGATCCTGAATCGGTTGATTCTGTCGCTCTTCCCCCTCCCTCCCACGATCCCCCCAAATTGTTCTAGCTTCCCCCAATTCCGAGCCAGAAAGGGTTAGCTTTTTCCCTGCCCCCTTCGCAATCCGGCTAATAGGTTCCTCCCATAGATGCCTTATATCCCCCACAAAGCGCCATTATTCGTTGCCCACCAATTCTTCCATTACATGGGTCCTGCTTTTTTCCTTCAATGAACCTCGACTCTTCTCGCCTTTGAATCTGACCCTAGACTATCAATGCAATTGTGTCTGTCTTATGTGGGGGCACTTTTTCCGACGTCTTTATCCCCCCCCACCACTTCTGCTGCTTCTTACGTTCGCATTGGCGGGGAATTCGTTCCCGGTCACCCTTGTACCTCCCTTTTTGCTCAGCCTCCCCTCTACAGTTCCTTAGGATACTCCTGACCACCAGTCCTGCCTTTCCCCTTGACCTCCCCCCCTTTTGTAACCCCTCCCTGCTCTGCCCCGAAACCTTGATTTAAGATCTTCCTTCAAATCTCCTTTTCTCCACCTTCCTTCTGATTCCCCACGTCTTTCTCCCCTCCACCGAAATTGGTATCCTCCTTTCCTCAGTTATGTATTTTTCCTCGGTCTTCAATCATCCTCCCTTCGATTATTCTTTATATCGCCTCCTTAGGCTCGATCACAATACCCACATCCTTATTTGGTTAGCATCTGAGCTTTCCGCTGTGGAACCCATGAGGGCGTACCAATTGGCTGATCTTCTTCTCTCTTCACCTTCTCTCATAGCTCGTCCGAACCCAAAAAGAGACAATGTTCCCTAGTCAGTGAAGAGAACCAATAGTTTCTAGAGAGAAAGGCAATCTTACTTCTTTGCAAACAACCATTTCGCACCAAGTCTTCCCGTTCTGGGGTTAAAACCTTTTTTTGAAGAAATGGATTTTCCTGTGGTGACTTTTCTCTTTGGAATGGCAGATTCAGTCTGTCCCTTCGTATCTTTGGCTTGCAGGACCTCTTTAAATCTCAGCGTTCCTTCCGGCAGTCACGAATACTCCTCCCAGTCCACCTCTTAAGGCCTTTCAATTACATCGCCTTTTCCTCCTTCTCGTTTCCCCAACCCCCCCCTCCAACTCGCCTGTCCTGTTAACTCACTTTTGGCTCTACCTGAAGAGGTCTCCCTTGGAGATGATACGATAAGGTTTTCTTTTTCTTTTTCTTCTTTTTTACAATAGATCCCTCTATGTCCACTATACTTCCTTCTTCAAATTCCTGTCTCTCCAGGAAGACCGCTTACTAACAGAACATCTTTCTGTAACGGGAAACTCTCTGTCCCTTGCGTCTTCCCCTTCCGTTGTTGCCTCTGGGCATGGTGGATGTTGTTACCACCTTTTTTTTCCAATTGGATTACGTTTCCGTGAGATGGATTTATTTCTCAAATGTCCAAGGTCATTTTACTTATCGAGTGGCGAGGTGGTAACATTTATTTAATCCTTGTTTTTAGATATTTCTGCTTTCACACTTTAGGCCCCCCAAATGCCCCTTCTCCGTCTAGAATCTTAACCTACCACCTCTATCTCTCTTGTAGAATTCCAATTATTTCAAGTTTTGATGCGATCCCAAAGTTTCGGACTTCCCCTCTCACTGTCACGAAATATCCTTTCTAATTTTGGACCTTATTCGGTCAGTTCTCTCTTATTGGCGAAACCATCTTTTCACTTTGTTACCCACCCCTATTTGGGGAGGAGACGAGTTCGGTCTGTGCCCCTGCCCCCGTAAAGAATCCATCCCCTATCTATGATGATTCTGTGAATGTTTAGCGGGAATGAATTTTTTCTGCCTCGGCCCTCTACCCCCAGCCGCACGTCCCTGAGATACTTTACCCCGGTCTTAAGAAGTTCAGGCTCCTGTTTGTTCGACGGTACTCCCCCCCTTCACTGTTTTTCCCCGTCGTCCGCCGACACTGTCTTAACTGTTAAGATCCTTTCCTCTTTCATTATACCCCCCAAAGATGAAAACTGCAGTATCTTCCCACAGTCGTTCCTCCGACATCTTTCGCGGACACTCTCTTCTAATAAACTTTTTCTTATTTCTTCAAAGTCCACCCATTCCTCTAGTTAGGATTACTTGTCCCCCCTCGGAAGACCGGTATTTCTTCTCTTTTCATACTATAAGTTTTTTTTTTTTTGTTTTGCTACACGATTACGGAAGCTTGGCACTATCCTGCCGAGCTGTAGTCTTTTCCCTATGACCCGATGTGGATGAGCGAGATGTCCTTTTCACTCTGGCCTTAGCGTCATTAACTTGACATTGTGTTCCTCGTTCTCCCTTTTTAATCTGTTTGCGGCACTGGCTCATTTGTCCCACCGACGCTGATTCATCCTTGAGGCAAAATATACTTTTTCTTCTTCCTCCCTCACCCCTCCGAGTCTTAAGACCCACACCGGGCACTTTGCCCCTTCACCCACCACTATATAAAGGCCTAGGAGCTTTCATTCTAAGACTTCGAGCCGCGAACCTTTTCCGCTCAAACACATTCCCTTTTCATCCCAAGGGACGAATCTTGAGAGGTATCGCAGGTTACGATACCGTTCTCCTAATAAAAAAGCGTTGACCGGAGAGACTGTCCACTTTATGTGCGTCCCTCTCTTTCATGCCCGTCTACGTCAAACACCTTCCCTGTTAAGAGATCTTTCGTGTCACCAATTTCGATCCCCCCTCCCCCTTCGTTCGAGAGGAGCACATTTCCAAGCCCTCCTGACGACGCTCACACCTGCGTAAGATCCGATTTTTGTATTAGAATTGACTCTTCCGGTCGCTGTCGTTCTTGGGCACATTTCTAAGTTTCCTGCCCACATAGGCTACAAGCTATACGCCTGTTCCAGTCCCAAGACTCTTCCCTTGCCAATGGGACGCACTAAACTAGTCCACTGCCCTTTCCAAGTCCCCACTTTTAAAAAAAATACCATGCCCCCCCATTTGTCACCAATGGAAGGTGCATCGCCCGGCCCGGCAGCCTCAAGAAGATGTGTTCCTAGATCCTTCTTGCACTGTCTTCCCTCTTTGATAGCATTTCGCCGGTTTTTTCTTTGCATAGAGTAGATTGCTCTACCTACCCCCCTCTCATGTTCTCTCCATATTAATCCCTGTTTTTCATTAACTTTATACATTCACCGAAGGTTGTTAGGTTTGTCGGTTGAATCAGTATTAGTTCTCGTTATGAAGGCCCGCAGAGGCGTTGCCAGGCTCCCACATCGTCCCCGTGAACCCCACTGTGCGGTAGTCCCCCTTCAAGGTTTGAACTCCTGTTCTAACCCCCAACGCCAAAGATCACATTCCATGAATAAGGCCACTTCACCCCCCCACCAATGAAGAAGCATTCTCCCTGATAGGACACGTAATGGTTGCGCCCCTGCCCTGACTTTTTGATTGTGGGAGAATGTTTTTCCCTTTTACAGACTTTTTGATCCTATTCATCCAGAGTTATTCCTCTTCCATTGCCGGATCTTCGGTTTTTTCGCCTCAGGTTCTACTATTCCGGTCCCCTTGATTCTGTGAGCTGAGAAGCTCGCAAGTTTTTCCCTAAAGCGGTGCTCATGCTTCTTCTCTCTTAATTTCCCCCCCCCAAAAGGCTTTCCTTGACTCGAAGTCGCTATATCCCTTGACCGCAGTCTATTCATCTTCCCCCTCCCCCCCCCCTTTGATTTGCACGTCTCCGCCGCCCCAAACTTAGCCAGCTATCCCCCATTCTGCCCGGTTTATTTCAGACTGTTAACGTTTTTCCGTGTCAAGGGCTTTCCTTCGGGCTTCGTCCTGCTTTTTCATCTTTTGTTAACATCCCCCCCTTGTTGACCGTTTTCGTACTTCCCAACTTTTTTTTTCACGTGCATTGTTTATTGCGATCATTATTCGCTTAGTGAGATTTAATCCCAGATGTAGGTCGGAGGAGCCCCCCCTTTCCCCACACAGTTCCCTTTTTATTCCTCTTTCCCCCCTTTTTCACGTAGCCCAGGCCGCCGGTATTTACTTTTTTGGTTTTTTATAAGACGCGCGTTCCCCTTGCCCCCCACAGATCGACCCTCACATCTTCCAATTTCCGCCCTTCCTCATCTGGATGATATCCTGCATCCTCACAGCACTCACATCTGGGACTATTTGATTACTTGCTGTTGTACTTCTGCTTGGGCGGCACGGTTAGGTTTATGAGGCATTTCATTGTTTTAACCCTCGACCAGCTTCCGGTGAGTGAGAAGGCAGGCCAAGTTTCCCCGATTCGGCGGCCGCTTAGTGGGCTGATTCTTTGTGCAAGCAACAATGGAGGCTTTGATGGTTCTTGCTTGGTGCAGCCTCAGGCAAACTTCCACCGAGCCCTGATTCTCAATTGCCGTCTTTCGTTGCCCATTTTCTCGTAGAGTTTGTGTCCTTCAGCATCGCTGTTCCCCTTTTGTGGTCATGCGTTTTTTTGAACCTTTCCGCGTAAAGTTCATTCTGTACGCTCGGACTGCTTTTCCTTTTGCCACGATCAGCGCTTTATTTTCCCCCCCCCCCCCTCCCCCGGTTTTAAGACATGCTGTTTTTTTTTTCGATTTTTGTCCACCGATGCCCCTTTCCCCCAGTGTTTTTGTGAGAATATCTCACTGACCTATAGTGGTGTGTTTCCAACAGCCCCCTTTTTCTTCCGCACTTACGGAAACACAGCGGGTTTTCGCAGGTTCTGGTTCCCGCGGAGTTTTTCCTTTTACGCCCTCTACTTTCCCTGCGATTACTTCAATTAGATGCGTTACTGCCCCGCACTCGAGTTTCAGAGTCTGTCCTTTCCATTACACTTTTACACCCTCCAGTATGCACAGCCAAAACGCGTCGCTCGGATTTGACGCCTTATGCGGTTTGGCTTTTGCCTTTTTTCTGATGCTTTTCAGCAGCGGCTCCTCATCCCCTTCCCATTCTTGCCGGCTCACCCCTCTGCCGGACCGCCGTCGGCAGCTTCCCTCCCTCGCCCTTTGCGTTGCTGATGGATATTTTTGGTCCCAAATCGCTTGTCTCCCCCCGTTTGTCCGCCATGTCTACCGTACAACGCCACCCCCCCGTCAGTCCTTTGATGCGGTTTTGTATTTCGTCAAATGTCCTCACCGCAATCCCCTTTAGAATCACCTGTCTACCCATTAGTCATTCCCATTCTCAATATGCAAGGATTATCGACTGTTGTCTGGGTCGTGCGCTAGTGTATGGAGACCAACGCCCACGGTTCACGCTTTTTCTATGGGACGCCGGGTTGCTTTTTTTATTTTTCTCCCCCTGCCTTTCAGTTCAGTTTTCTCATCCACATTCTCGTTCTTCTTTTAGTGGGGGGATCTACTGCCTACGCCTCGGTACGGGCGAACTCCATTTTTTTCCCCCACGCACTTTGAGACGGCTCGATTTCCCACCCGGGTTTCCAACCTGAAACTCTCCTCGTCGAAGCCACCCGTCCAAAGGCTTTGCTGAACTTCCACGGTAACATCTGATTCCCTCTCTAACACGAACTTTTATCGCGGGTTCTTTCTGTGGTGGCATCGTTTTTTTTCGTTTGACGTACATCAGTTTTCCTTCTGGTCCTCTCGTTCCCCATTTACCCCATTATACGCCTCCTGGTTCCCCCAAGCGCGTTTTCCGGGTATTTGACATGAGGCGAGCGTGACCAGCGGATCATTTTTCTCAACCTTCTGGCCCACGCGCTTCCTTGGCCCTCTTTCGGTCCCCCCCTCATTATCTCGTTGCCGTCACACCCCCCCCAAGATCGAGACTGTAAGAGTAGGTCGCTCAAATCTATTATTCTTCGCGCCAGGAGTAACCTTGTTCTTTAGGTTTCAAACCTTTACACCCCCGCGTTCCTTTGGGAGAACCCTTAGTTTTTCGATTCTTAATTCCTTTCTTGTTGCTGCTGGGAGCTTTTTTTTTCGGTTTGCCTGATTTACCGTTGTCCTTTTTCCTGTTTGCCTGTTCAGTCCCCTCTTCCATTCAACGTGGACGTTTCTCCTCGACACTATGAGTTTGCCCCTTGGCAGTATTGAGCCGTTACCCCCCCCCCTGATCCAAGGAAACTCGCCCCCTTAAATCCCTTCCTGGTTTTGCCCCTTCCCCCCACTCCGACAACCCCTCAAGATCGCGTCGTTTGAATTCCGTATCACTCGACACACTGATTCGGATTGTCTTTTCTCTGATCGATTCTTTTTTATTTCTCTACACTTCTTTCCCCTCCGTTCACCACAATACTGGAAGCGGGCGACAAATTCAGTTTCCCCCCTAATTTCCCGACGGTCCCCTTTCCCCACCCTTCTTTGCCTTCGTGTAAAACCCTTTGCGTTCGGTTTATGGAACTTCCCGGTGGTGACATATTTTTCCTTTGACTGTGGGTCCCCCCCTTTTGGGAACTTTGGATTTACTTTCAGGCGCTGTTCTTTATTGCGATTTGCCGCACGCCCTTGCCGGAGAGCTCAAATATGCGAAGTGTCCACTTGGTCTTCATATCCTTTGATTATGCAATGCGTTAGTTGGCCTTTAACTTGTCTCTTGTTTAAATTACACTGACATAATGAGATCCTGCCCTTAAGCACCCTCCTCTTCTGCCTCTGTTTATCCCCCTTTTGACCGGTGATTCTGGCCCTTTTTTCTACGCGACGACCAGTTCAATTTTTTACTTTTTCCCCCCCCCCCCCCCCCCCCCCCCCCCCCCCCCCTCCCCTCCCCCCCCCCCCCCCCCCCCCCCCCCCCCCCCCCCCCCCCCCCCCCCCCCCCCCCCCCCCCTGCTGTACAAGAATTCCTTTCGACTTGTGTTTTTTTAGACGGGACTTTGGCTATCTGAGAGCGCGTGCCCATAAAGTCCCCCTCTGGATCCGCGCTCACACAGCTTTTGTGTCGTGCGCGCCACTGCCCGGTTTTCGAGAAACTGATCCCCCTCTCTGTTACTGAGTACGGCAGTTATTTTTTTTTCACTTTACCATCCCTTTCGCCGCTTTAACCCTATATAAAGTCCGTACAGTCTGACCGGCCTATCTGTGAAAAGTGTGGTTCTTCCTCCGAATCTTCGTGTTTGTCGACTTCCTTGACTGTCCTTGTGTTTTCAGGTCGTTACCCACTCTCCCTGCTATGCACTGCTTAACTCAGACTTTCCCTACCCCTAGGACTCAGACCCCCCAGATACACTGAGGATGATCGTTCACCTCGTCGTTTTAATGTTCTGACCCCCGTTCGATTCGATTCCCCATCAATTCACCCCCCCTCTTTCAGACGTGATTTCTGACATCTCTCCCCCAAAGATAAGCGAGTTATTGGCATTGCAAGAGAACGAACTCCCCCCTTTTCTCTCTCCTGTTTACATCTCCTCTTTTTTTTTTTTCTTAGTCTGAAACTGACCCCTTTTTCCCTTACCGCACTCGTTGATTTGAAGGTTGTTCCTTTTTAAACCACATTTTTTTTTGAACAGCTGTGTGATTAGGCCGGCTGATGGAATAGAAATAAACCTGCTTCCTCGGCAGACTTCACTTTGTCTATCCGATGCGCGCATTCATCTGTTGGTTCTTTTCTGGCTTACACTATTTGTTAAAAGATTGTAGTAATCAGCAGTGCCCAAAGATCTCTTTTATTTAGGAATGAAATTTTCCACACCTCGCTTCCTTATTGAAACACAGAAGGGCAGCCTTCGGGTGCAAGAAACACAGTTTTAACCGTATCTCGCCCCTTCCCCGGTTTTTTATCAGATTTGCCTGACTCGACCCAGTCCCGGAAAAAACTGCCGTCCTCACCCAGCGACGCCTCTCTCGTTGAAGCTTCTCGTATCTCCGTTTCCTCTCCCTTTCGATGCCTCCCCAATCTGTGTGACACCTTCTCGAGATGGGCGGGTCAATTCGCTCTAATATAGAAACCTTTCTACTTCCCCCCTTTAATTGAAGCTTATCTTTTCTTGTACCACTCTTCGAGGCTCCCTTACATTTATGCTCAACCCATTCCAATTAATCTTTAGTCCTCCCCCTGTCTACAACTCGTGATCGCGGTGGTATTAGTTTAGTCATTAAGCCGAATTTGTTAAGTTAATTGGGAACCCTCCTTCTAAATCCTGGCCCTCCTTCCTTCTCTCAAAAGAAGTCCATTATCCATTTCCACTTCTCTATTATATTCCTTCCACTTCTCCGGCCATTTGACGCAATAATCCCGCTCCACATGCCTTAAGTTCCCCCCAACTTTGTTAACAAAACTGCCCAATTCGTCACCAAAGGGATTTTTTTTTGCCTTTCGCCATGAGAAACCTTCTTTTTTTTTCGCATAATTCAGTTCTTTTCCTTACCAAGGAAAGTAGTCCCTTTTTCTCTACCTTACTAAGAACTTCCCCTCTTCTTTTTATTGTTCATTTATATTTCATCAGATTTATATACTTCTCCCCCTTCCGGATCCTATCCGGGATTTCTCTAATCTTTTCTTCTAAAGTGATAAGAATCCACTCCTAGTTATTGGAGTTTAGTTTTTCTTTTCCTGCTCCATGTGAGATTCTATAATGAAGTTCCTATTCTACGGCGTTGACAATTCTTTTCAACATCGTGCCAGTTGTCGACAAATAGGCTTCTGCTTTCCAGTTTCTCTTTAACCCTTTAGAACTTCCCCCAACTATTTTCAACAGGACTTCATCTGTAATCACCTTTAATCAAAGCTTCAACTCTACCCATGACTCCCTATCCCCTCTTTCTTTTTTAATTAGAAAAACAATTGTTTGCCCGCAAATATGACGTGTGATAGTTCTCCCCCCCTTTTTTTTCCCCTCTCACGTATTTGAGCTCGATCTCACTATTTTTCTGTCCTCCTCTAAGATTATCTTTTTTTTTTTGGGGTTCGAGGGCGAGTTCTATTTTCCCTTCCGTTCAGGCGTGATCCGCTGGAAGACACTTTTTTCTCCTACATTTAATGTTCCTTCTTTCATCGTTTTCCTAATTTTCCCACATTACCTCTTTCTAGTCTATTTTATATTCAAGTCTTTTTTTCTTCGATATTTCATTGCATTTCCTCGAATTTCTTTTCATCTCATTCACGACCATTGTAAACCTTCTTAAAGAGGACCTCCACCCATCTTCCCCCTTCCTCCAATCCTCTTGGTTTAGGCGTTTCTTCTCTTGCCTTATTAAAGTGGGTCTTTCCCCCCACAGAGAATACTTTTTGCTGCGCCCTTTGAGCGTTCCTTCTCTGGTCTAAACCCCTTTTTCCCCTCGTGGAGGCCGTACACCCCCATTTTTTCCCACACCATTTCGCCCTTTCCCAGGGAGGCGTGACAGTAGGAAGCCTACAATAAACTCCTTCTATGAATTATTGGAGTAGAGCCCCCCCCACTGAAGCGGTTCCCCCAAGTTTGACTTTTCTTCCCCTCATACCTCCCACCTTACGAATCTCAGTAATAGTTGATTGTTGGTTTTCCCCCGAGAGCACGACTTCCCCCTGCCCCAAAGATCCCCATCCCCTCTGAATTCATGGTCCGATGGAGTCTCGTATCCCCGAGACGGTAGATTTTCGCTTTCGTTCTATTCTCCCCCTCCACATGGACCGGCCCCTCCCTGCTGGGACTCTCTTTACAGTTGTGTGTCCCGGTTTTAATCTGGGAGTTCAGGAGGTTAAGTCAGCCCCTCTCTGTGCCCATATCCTCTGCCGGATGCGTCCCCCTTTTCCCCTTCTCCCTCTGGCGGCGGACTCTGAGTGGTGAGGGCTTGGGCCCAGGACAGCTTGTCTTCTAGGTGATGATGTTCGGTCATTCCCTATATGTTTGATAACCTAGACCCCCCTTCAACCCTTCCTTTCCGCGGATCTCATCGCTCTTAGGAGTTTTTTTTTCCTTGAAACCTGAGGCTTTTCTGCTTAGCCTTTGTTTCTCAGCCGACGCTGGTTTCCCTTAGTTGACTTGCCTTAGCTTCCCCCCTGCCCGCTTAAGTAAGGATCCGTCTCGCCTCTTCCTCTTTGGGTTTGCTATGACAGATCTCGTTGTTAGAAAACGCCAGAACCCCTTGAATCCCATCACCCGATGTTTTTTTCTGCTTCTAGATTGTACTTTCCACCACCCCCCCTATCTGCAGTGCGATTTCTTTCATCTCTTTTTTTTTTTGAGATACTCACGGCATCCCGTGTGGGTGACACCATACAAGATCGCCTCCCCCGCTTGGGAACCCAATTTGTTTTCGTGTTCTGGCTTTTACCCTTCTGAGCTCATGTCGCTCAACTCGACTCTGATATGAGCGCATCCGACCTTTTCCCCCCTGCTTATTTCTTTCCGTTTCCGCCTCCTTTCTCCGCCCTCTCCTGTGCAGGCACCCCATTCTCCCTCCCCCCCTCCCTCTTTCTCCATGCAAGACCGTCCCAGAGGAGCGATTCTTTTGCCTCCGCGAGCTTTTCTTCCGGTGATTTGTGCACCCTCCTTCCCTCTCCTCAAAGATTTTACCTCAAATGGATTGTTTCCATTCTCCCATCGTCGCCGCCATTTTTGATCTGGGAAAACTCTTTTAGCCCGCTTTTTAGTTTATATGGTGCTCCAAGATTTGTGCTACCCCCCCCTTCCGTTGCCGCCCCTGATCCCTCACAACAGAACCAAAATATAAACCTCTCCAGACAGTTCTAGTGCAGCCTTTCCCCTTCCCTAACAGCGCATCTAATAAGGACTATCAGCTCAGCAGCCTTTCTTTAATACCTGCAATGGATTTGTCCCTTTTGATGTGGTTTTTCACTGGGATTTCTCTCCCCGTCTTTTTTGATCCCCCACCTTCAACTCAGGCTCCGGTTCTACTTTTCTTGGTGTTACTTCTCTGGACCCCTCCACTGTTTTGGGGAAACTCTCGGTCCGACGCCCCCCCCCCTCCTTGCTCGGATCCCTGCCTTCCCCACGCGTCTGGGTTTCGAGCTCCCCCATGACCCTGTTTAAAAAAGCCTTGAGCTTACTTCCTGAAGTAGGGTCCCCCTGGATTTTTACCCCCAACTTGCTCTACGCCTTCCCGCAGCTAAAAAAGGTTCGCACCGTACGACCATGTTTTCCCCCCGCCCCTAAAAACCCGTATGATCTCCCTCCGGCCTCCTTTGGATTGGCATCGGGCGCTCCGATTAATTTTTTCTTTGCTTCGTCATTTCCCCCAGGCGCTTCAAGCCTATCTTAGCTCCCCTCTTTTCAGAATATAAAGACCCCATCACTTCCTTTTTTTTCTGTCAATATGAGATAATCGTCCTCCTGAAAACTGTTCTTCCCCACGCTTGCTCTTTTCTCTCTTCACTCCTAAGAAGTACATTATTCTCCCCCGCCTGAGACACACAACCAAATAGAAGCTCCTTCAGAGTAGAGGTCTCCCAACCTCTTTCCCCTGAGACTCCCCTTCTGCAACTATTTCCCAACTTGATCCCAAGAACCCTTTTTGCTCTTCGCCCCCCCCCTCCTTTCATCAGCAATGAAGCCGTGCTGGGCGTCGTTTATTGTGGACCTGAATGACTGTCTTCTTTGTTTCTCTTTGGCTGGTTGGCCAGTCCCCCTGATCCCGCTTGAAGGTGGACCCCGCCCCCGCCAGTGAGTTAGCGACGATTTTCTTAGCGTCACCCTCCCCCTCCCCCCCATTTCTTCCTTCTTCACTGACTCCCACTCAATGTCTTCCTTTCCCCGCAACAGCCCGAAATACCGAAATCGGCGGTGGAATTCTCCTTGATGACCCACGATTATCGGAGCCCAAGGATTGATTCCCCCTCTCCCCTTTCTGTCGTATCTACAAATCCTCTCCCTATTCCCCCAATAACCTCCGGAGTGGCATGGATTCCCCTTCCCCTCCGGTTGCCCCCTTTTCACATCCCCTTCCCCCACAGTAAAATTCGTTCCCGGAGAACTCAGTTTTATTTTTCGGCCCCACTTCCCCCCCCCCAGGTTTTGACGATCCTGATTTTTTTTTTGGTTCCCCCCCGGCCATTTTTCCTTGCAAGAGTTGGGGTTCTTTATGCCGTCCGCAGTTCTAGCAACCGAGACGTGTCCCTGGTATATTTTTCACGGGTTGGTATTTCTTCGTTGGCCGTTTTTTTCAAATTTAGGTGTTGTTAAACTTCCCTCACCCTCTCCGGAAGACCCCCCAGATCCTCCCCCCCTCCCTCTGTTATACGCATTTATTTCTTTCATTACGGCTTGCGAGGTCCCTGACCTTGTTTCTTTAGTCTTCCGACCTAAAGTTCCCTTCTCCTGAGAAACTCCCCCCTCCTCCCCCTCTTTACCCTTTCACTTTTTTTGGAATTAGAGGTGGAAGTTTCCTTATGAGAGAAACGCCCATCCCTCAATACAGTTGTGAG
>Ga0179593_1655894_pt1 | contig 28982 bp, 36 predicted proteins | sample CZODoug2_1_08_16_FD_185931 | JGI IMG/M metagenome (GOLD analysis project Ga0179593, IMG submission 185931) | Vadose zone soil fungal communities from Angelo Coast Range Reserve, California, USA - CZODoug2_1_08_16fungal (PacBio error correction) | ecosystem: Environmental > Terrestrial > Soil >... | reverse complement strand
GCTGGTTCCTAACTGGGAGAACCCCGGACGCTCGCGCCTCAATGAACTTCCGGCGACACCCTTTCGAACAAAGCATTGTCATGGGGTCTTTCCCCCTCCCGTTGCCATGAATTTGTCCACCTCGGCACGATGACACATCAGCGTTCCCTCTTCCCCAACGTATCCTAAGATCCTTTCACCCCCCCCGCCACAGCTAAGGGGAAGTTTTTGAGCCCCTCTTCCCCGTTCTTATTCACAGTCTCTGATCCGTTTCCTCTTCTGAAAATTCTCGCTTCTCTAGCCCTTCTTCTCTGTCTGACGCCCTCAATTTAGTCTTTCCACTTATAGTCTTTGCTGAAGACCCAACTCTGCCCTACCCGATGAATTCTCCATATCTCTCACTCTGCCAATGAGTCGTTTCTCACCACCTATCAGCGAAAACCCCTCAGGGAACTCCTCGTCCGTGCCCTTTTTGGAAATTTTGATAGTCTCCCCCTCACTGGATTGCCACATCCAAACGTCACCCCCACCTTTTTTTCCGAACCCCTCTTTAGCGACCCAAGACCCCGAATGCACAAGGCCCGATCTGGCGTACCCTTGACTTCCTCCCCACCAACGTGTCTATTAACCCTCACTTTTTTCCCACCTCAGCCTTCGATCACCCTTTTGGTTAATCCCAGTCCCATCCTTCGTCCTCTTTTTCTTGCTCCAGTACTGACTAGCCGCATTCAATGAGGATGAAGGCGAGCAGCCCTTATTCCCCCCCGTCCGTCAGTCCTGTTCCTTCCCCAATTGTACCCCGCTACCCCCGAGTAGCCCCTTCCCCCATCGTTCTTACCGTGATGGAGTTCTTTCCCAAATAGGAAGGGGCTTTTTTTGACGCTTGCTTTTGCCCCCATTTCAGGCTCTATGACGCTATTCTTTCAATGGACTCCTCGATGGGTAATTTGCCCCCCAGTTTTTCCATAGAGCGTGTCTGTGCTTAAGTTTCCGATGACCTTTGAAGACCACCTCCCTTCCCCTTTACGTGCCCCGACTTCCTTAGCGGTAGAACGCCTGACTGCCTCTCCTGGTACTGCCTGAGGATTTTTCCTCCCCTCCTTGTCGCTAGGCGGAACGACGTTGCGCCAAATCCCCTTTCATTTTAAGGCAGAGGAGTGTGTGTGCGTCTTTGGTCCCTCCTCCCCCGTGTTTTTTCCCCACCTCCGTAATAGCGAAAACATTTCTTCTTCCCCCCTCTTGAATTTATCCCTCTCCTCTGTTTTGAGATAATTTTCCCCTTCCCAGATGATGCTTCCTTGTGTCGCTGATTAGTCCTGGACTCCCAGTCAATGGTGCTTCCCGTTACCCAACTCCTCCTTAATCCTTCCTTTCCCGGTCAAGTGAAGCTGATGGAAAGTCGTTTCCCTCTTCGGGGACCCGCCCAGACGATCCCATATGCCGTCAGTGTTCGCCTTTTTCCCTTGAGAGCCCCTCGCGATGTTCTCCTCCGGTTTTTCTTGCACTTCGCCAGTCTCGACATACTCTCGATGCCTCCCTTCATACGCCCCCCCCACCTCCTTCGTTAGAGTCTTCTCGTGTCACCTTCGCTGCATCTCCCTGCACTCAACCATGACACCCTTCTTCTTTTGAAGCCTCCATCGGTCCCGAATCGATGCTGCGATCGCGATCTTGCCCTTGCTTTGATGTCGTCTGCTCCCCTTTTCTTTCCCTATGCTCGGCCTCTCCCGCCGTCAGTTCCCTCTTTTGCGATGCCCGCTCCTTCAGTACCTTCGTGTCCGAACAGAAGGCGCTTCTTTTCCTGTTCTGTCATTCCCATCTGCTAGGTGCGAAGGTATTGCGTATTGTACTTTAATTTGCCAGATCACGCACGGCAATACTTCCCGCTCCTTGGTTATTCCATTCTTGAGTTTGCAAGACTCGGTTCGAACCCTTTCCCTTTTGTTAGCTTTTTGGACTTGTGCACGGTTTCTACGTCCTTGTCACCTTCCTATTGTTGGTCCTGATTTTCGCCTGATCGTTTTAGTCCTTTCCCCTTGCCGAACTTTTTGAATGCGATGTCGGTTACCCCCAGTTTCAGAAGATCTTGTCTGCGAAATTTTTCTTGCAAAAGCCGCCCTCCAGAGTAACGAATATATCTGATTGAGTGGGAGACATATTCTCGCTTTCTTCTGGAGCGCCCAAGGAATTTCTCATAGCCGGGACGCTCCCCATTGCCTTTAGTCGCAACGGTAGAATTCCTTCCTTTTTTGGTTGCTGATCGATTCTTTATTTCCTTTGTTTTTCATCGCAGCATGAATCTGTTTTCATAAGTTTGTGACGATGGTCTGTGTTAAAGGTCTTTCCCGTGAAAGTTTTCCCCACCCACTTGCCCGTGCCGCTAAGGGTGTCGTTGATCGAGTCTTGCGTTCGTACTAGTAGTCTTGTTTAAACCTCACCAGCTTACCTATCTTTCCTATCCTTGTTTTGTTGACTCCTATTTTTTCCCTTTTTCCCTGAGGACCCTCCTCCAGTGCCTACGAAAATTGGCCGATGACACCCAGACCCTTATCGAAAGGTGTGTGGCCCCTGTAGTCCATCCTTTCCTTCCCCAAGACTCTGGCACGCTGAGGTCTTCCCACGAGGCGTCTGTCTCAACCTCAGTCTCTGTTAGCTTCCAACCCTAATCTGGAGTCCTTCTTCCTTTTGAATCTAAATTTTTTGGGGGCTTTGCTTCGATTGTCTTCCATTTCCAATCTTTCTCTTCAGCGCAAGGCAGTTCCTCTCTGCTCCACAATCAACTTTACACTCTTTTCCGGTGCGCATCTGCCATTCCCAAGACTTTCTGTCCCCCCTCCCCCCTATCCAACTTTCCCTTTTTCCTATCGCCGAGCACATGGTCAATTGCGTTCTCGCCACTAGCCCCTAGTCTTTCCGTTAAGCCATTTTGACTTTGGCCTTCGCCCCGGTACACTATTGAACATACAACATCCAAACCCCTTTTCCGTCCTTAGCCCCCTCAGATCTTAGCCGCCCTCAAGAACCATGGCGCTTACACCTGTGCTCCGCCCCCCCCCCCCCCCTTCGGTTTCTAGCCAACCCAAACCCCTATTACCTCGATCCCCCCACCCACTTCCCTCCAACTGACTTTTTGAGGATTTTTGACCCTTACGCCCCTCCCACCCGGCGCTTATTTCCTAGAGTACTGACTTGTCATATCGCTGAGAATTTGAGCTAGCAGCCCTATTCTCTTTTATTTCATCCTGGTCTCCAATCAACGGCTTATCGTCCAAGTCATCTCGCAGCACATCGCCCGCTCGGGCCTTTCTTGAGTGCTATTGGAATAAATAGCTTTTTTCTTTTCTTTTTCTTTCTTTCCACATCTGCCCATCTGAGCGCTCTCTCTATGTGTGTACAGACATCCATACTTTTGTAACGGAGGCCTTCCATCCGCTCGATCTTCTTCCTGTGTTCCGATTTCCCGCCCCCCGGAGACCCGGGCGGTACGAAAATCGCTCGTGCGTATGACTCCCTTCTCAGCCTTCTGATACCTTCTTTGTACTCGGGTTCCCCCTTGCCTTTTTAGCATCCGGCTTAAGACGTCTCTTCAATATTTCCTTTCGCGAGGGTTGTGTGCTCATGCTTTAACATCTTTTCTTAGCCTCATCCCTTGAATCGCTCAAACACTCACCTCTGATGCCCGGTAACGTGGATATCCCCTTGTTTTTTCCTCCTCTTTTTCCCTGTTGTATGGTTCTCCCGATGATAGAATGTCTCTTCGCCGATGTCCTTTCCTTTTTTTCCTACCCCCTTCCTTCCCCTTGTACAAAATCCCAAGCTCATATGCCCGACCTTCATTGTGATTTCACCCGTTCCCCTCGATTTTCACCGGGGGAAGTGCCGCTCTCAAGAGGGGTTCCCCCTCTTCTTGAGGCACAGTTCACTCTTCCCTTCATCCCGAGCGCCGTCGTTCCTGAACCCCCTTGGTTTTCTCCGTGGACTCGGGCATCTTCACTTCTTACCCTCTCTTCCCCCTGCCCCGATCCGCCCCGATCCGTTTTCCCTCCTGTATAGTCCCTTAAGGCGCTCGAGGACGTTAGACCAAAGCTCCCCCCCCTTCCTCCCATAGTCCGACCTCCTATATTCCCGATATCCCTCCTCCATCTTTCCCGACTCTGATTTTCGCGCTTTGGGTATCCACTAAGGTCCCACATTTCCTTGATGACCAGGCGAGCGCAGGGGATGTGACATATGTTCTTTTTCCCCGCGTCCTCCCATCTCTGCCTCATCTCCCCCGTCCAACAAGGCGCCGGTTTTCCCTTCATTTAAATTCATCAAGTCTCATTATCTTCTCGCCTTGGTAATCGTTTCAGATAGTTCCACTTGTCCGTATCCAATGTATCCTATGACCAACGCCTGGTGCATATTTTCCCCCTTACGACATAGGTCTACGTACACAACTTTTTGTGGTATTGTGGATGTGTTTTTTTTTCCCGTGCTAAAGCAGCGTCTACCTGAGGATCTTTCCAGTCTTGCCCAGTTTTGCTCCTTCAGTTGTGTTCTGAAACCTAATACTCGCCTAGTTTTTGAGTCGGCCCGTGATCTCAGTTCATCTCTGGCCCGAAGTGGTGCGCTTTAAACCGGCTCGCAACTCTTCGACGCTGTTAACAGCTGCTTATGATTATTCGACCATGAGCTTGAATGGAGGCGCTAGTCCGTGATCTTACGGACGATCATCCCCCACTTTTGCGCAGGACCTTGATATTCCAGAACTAAAATTCACTGACATTTTTTCGGTTGACCTGGAGTTGAGACCCTCCGCTTTTTTCATCCTTTCGCCCTCTTCCGATGGTCTTTGGCCCGTGCCGCGCAAATTTCCCTTTTTTCCCCCCCCTTGAACTGCGATCAGTTCCAAGGCGTCTTACCTCGTTCGTTAGTTTCAGTTTTCCTCTTTTCCCCCCCCAGACCACCTCTCAATCTCGCTTTCATCCTTCCCCGTTTTGTGTTTTTCGAGGCTTGAAGCTTTTGTTTTTTTTTTTCCCCTCGACTACGCAGTTCGCTCGCCACTGGCCTTTTTGCAAGCGAATCCTCCCACATCCAATTTTGGCCCTCACTGTTCCTCTGGCCCCAATCCCCTCCGCCTTTTTCTCCGGCTTTTCAGCAGGTGGCCCCCTATGCATCCCCAACTCCCCCTAGACCGAAGCAAACGCCCCCCTCCTTCAGGGAGTTCTTCTTCCTTTTTCAGACTCCCAAGGTGCGCAAACTTTTTGAGTGAGGCGTCCGGCGCTGAATCCCTTCCCTAGCCTCTCGCCTCCTGCCAAGTGATTCGCCACTCCCCCCCCCTCTCTATTTTTTTCCAGCTTTTTGAGAGGCTTGGCTCTTTGTTGCCCCCTTCCCCCCCCTCTCTTTCTGGCCCAAACGAACCTTCCAGCGCCGTCATCGCGTATCCCTCTGTTCAATGGTGTTTTACTCCAGGTCAACTCTCCCTTTGTAAAACGGATGTACCGTCCTTTTCCCCTTTGTTTTGACTTTGGCGACTCCCTGGTCCGAGACACCCCCAAAATCTACAAACCTCCCGTTAGAACCACTAGCTTTGCGACAAGAATGACGCAGGTCTTCTCTCTCCTTCTTTGACCCCCCCACCCCAAAGTTCTTGACCACCCTACCTCTCGATCATCCCCCCTCTCACTTGAAGCTGTTCCGACTACCCACCCGGCACTCCCCCCAAGATTTTTTTCTCAAGTTGAAGGAGCATGAATAGCCTTTCGCAGATCTTCTTCACGAGAGCAGCCCCGAGTACTTTTCCCATCCCCTTTTCCCCAGTTCTTATCCCCGGCCTTTCTCTCGACCACATAGATCCCGCCCATCGAACACCTCTTTTCCGCGGTTAGTGCTATCAGGTCCATCCCCAAGGTCGGGCGCGGCTTTCACATCTCTCCTGCCTTCTCTCAGATGAAGGACCTATGCATGTTTTTTCCCCTGATCGGGGATCTCATCTTAATTGCTTCCCTTTTTCCCCCGATGACAGGCTCACTGAGAAAAACGGTCCGTTCCACTCTCGTTTCTGTCGTCCGATTCCTTGCATTCTGTTTTTCCCTTCCTCCGATGTATCGGCGTTGTCAGCCGCAATTTTGAAGCTTTTCCGGAAATCCGTTGACCATCGAATTATCCAGTATTTTACTCCGAGCTTTCATTGGGTCCCAGCCCAAATTTCTCCAGGAAGCCCATAGCCCAACCTTCTCATCAGTGATGTACCTGGTTTTATCCTATTTTCTCCTTTGTTGTTGTCGATAGATCTTACCGGTAACTTTCTCTAGAAGTTTTTCGCCCTTGGCCTTGAGCGGCCCCATCCCTTTCCTTGAACCACTTCCCCCCTTTTCTCTGCATGCAGGGATTGTCCATTTGTTGGCCCTCTTTCTCCGATGCTTCACTGGGCCTCGGTTTAATGTTTCTTCATAGGTTTCGGGAATCATTGAGATTTGCAGTTCGCGACTATCAACCAGAGCGCTGAGCGACCCTGCAACTGCTTTTCTTGTAGCTGCGGAATCGGAAAGCGATCCACCCTTTCCGCTCTGCTTGATTACGCCACGCGTACCCCCTCCTTTCGAGGTATTCACTAGAATCAGGCCGCGCGAGTACAAACTTATGCAACTTCAAATCCCCATCTTTGCCCCCGATCCGATAGCACCATCCATCCGGGCACGAATTGCGTTTCTTTTCTCGCCTTATGTGGGAGCGATAGTCCCCCCTTTTCTTTCAACTTCTTCTTCTGATTGAATAATAGATCTTGGTTTCTCATTCATTCTACGGTCATTGAGGTTATGTCGCTCCCCTCCCGCCCGTTTTGTTCCTTGCCCCAACTTCCAGCTCAAGTGATCGAAAGTTCTTTCGAGTACCTTCACGCAGCTGGTGTGCCTTCCGACGTATTACAGACCTGCGCTGGCATTCTTCAGTCACCTGATTTTACTATCCCCCCCCGTAACATTTGGTGTTGTAGCTTTTGTCTTGTGGCCCGGCCTTCTGACCGCCGGTGCCTTTGGACTATTTTTCCTCCTTTTCCTTCTCAGAATAGTTGGGTTTGAAATTCCCCCCTTTCGCATGTGTTTTGCTCGCGATCCGCATTGTCAGCATTTCTTCTCTTATCCCAGAAAGCTCTTTTTTTTTACGTCTCCCCTGCTCAATTCCCCCCCAGAAAGCGTGAACTCAGACTCTTGCTGAGTTTCCTACCCGAGTCTGCATTGGGCTTTCCGAGCGCCTCCCCCCGCCGGACGTTATCTCATCTCGCCCACTTTTCCTCCGTTCTTCCCCGAAGTTTCACTTTCCTGCGCTTTTCCTTTTTTCAGATCTGCGGTGATTAGAAACTTCCCCTCCCTGTCCTTCCGCGTGCAGAGGAATTCCACTCCTTTCCAAGGGAAAGTGCCACCCTGACCTCCCCTTTGATGTTGGGGGTACCTCGGGACTGATCTTTCTTGCTATTCGCATTACTGTTTTTTTACATCTTTTCCCCCCCAACACCCAAGTCCTTCTCCCCTGTTGTTGGTGAGACGAGATTGTGCATGCGTGTTCCTCACCCCCCCTTCTTACCTACGCCGCTCGAATCGCCACAACGCTTTATTGCCTCTGCCCTCCCATTTGCGTCAAACTGATTAATCAGTTTCCCCAATCCGTTGCCAGAATTCCCTTTGCTCCCCCCAGAGCACCTTGAGAACGTGTTCCAACAGGATATTGTCCCCTCCCTGCAGCCTCCCTCCTTCAACTCATCCTATACAACCCTAAAGCCCCCTTTTCGTTCTATTTTTACGACTAATATCTGTTCGAAACATTGGGCGAGAGCTCTTCTGTCCGGCGGAGAAAATCCTTTCGTCTCCCTCCCCCCATGGCCCTTTCTCTAGTCGTCTCCCACTCAATCATATGATCCAAGCTGAGAGGGCATGCAGCGCCTTGTTGCCATCTTTTGCAGAACTCTCCCCCCTATCCCAGCGATACTTCAGGACCGTCAAGCCCCTGCGTCCCGGATTGGTTTCTCTGCCAAAATTTTTTTTTTAGACAGCCTGCCAACGGTCTCCGTGCTCCTCCGCCCGTGGCATTGTCCCCCCACCGTTCCACGTGATATCCACCCATCACACACCCCCATTCCGACGTTTTCCTCACCAGAATCCCCCTCTTTCTTTATTTGTCAACTTTCCATAAGGCCTTGTCTTCGTGCGCCCTTAACCCCCCCCTTCTTGCATCTTCCCCATGTACCTCTAGTCACAGACTTCGATCCCTTGCGCTGGTAGATTTTCGCACTTCAGTCCCCCGACGGCGCCTTAGTTTGTATCGTCATAGCTGCACTCACGTCTTCAAAATCCTGCGGAGCAAGCCGAGCCTACTTCTCCCCCATCCCCCCAGTTTCGGCTCTCCCAACCAAATGGGTGGCCTGACCACTCCTCTATACACAGTTTTCGGCCTTCTTTATTCCGCTATCGGAACCCCAGTGCAGGTGCCGCGACGATGGGATAGTGATCTTTCCATTTTATTGGCCTCTCCTCCTGATTCCGCGCCTACATCTGCTCCCTTTTGGACGTGATTCGGGTCGATTGCCTCCTGGATATGGTTTCCAGAGCCCGGACCAAACCTCCATTGCCTTAAGGGGAAAATAGCTCGTGCTTGGGGTGACTCCCTGCCGGATCCCGTACAGATGTCTCCTTAATTCCCCTCTACGACCAAGACGTTACCCCTCAAATTCAATCCGGCATTCCTTCCTCTGAGCTTTCTGAAAGGCCTTTTTCGCCACATGAAGCCATACGCAGCATGAAACCCATTCTCCCCGAGTTCGACGACCCTGTTGAGATTTTTCTCTTCTACTATACGTTTTTTCCGACGAGATTATTACCCGTCTTACGCTGCGATCTTGCCTCCGCCGGCGCGCCAGCAAATGGGCTCTGACCCCAAGGAGCACAAAGCTCCATGATTTCCCTTTTCTTTGTTCAACGTCGCCCTGACGATGCTGAGTTTGTCTCCACGCGATCATCTGGCTCCGGATACTTAGGCTGCAGTTTTCCTAATCCCTTTGAGCGTATGTTTTCTCTCCCCCTTCCTCGTCCCCCATTCGGAAACTCAGTTTCGAATCTTTCTTTTGCAGATCCGCCCGATCGTTCACCATTATTGAGGATGTCTAGAATCCAGGCGCTCGGGCAGACCTGGCCGATCAACCTTCAAACCAATTTCTTCTTCCTTACGATTCCCCCCCCTCCATCCCCCCCCGGTCAATAGGTGCGATGCTGCGATCCTTTAGCCCCTTCCCCCCTGCTTTGAGGAACTTGACTAGCGCAGGACAAATCATATGCCGGGCTGTAGCGCACCTCATGCAGATGAAGCCTTCCCTTCTTCGCCCCAACCCTGAGCCTTTGAGTTTCATTATTCTCCCAGCGTCAAGGCATGCCTCTAGCTTTTCTTACCGTTTGAAGATAGAAGAAAGTTTTTTAGGGCTTCAAGGACGCCCCTACAATCGCATGGTTGAGTCTTCCTTCTATTCGGTTTTCCGTCGGTTCAACGTGTTTTGTAGCTTTGATGTGCTCAGGGGGTGTGCCCGTTCCTGTCCGCCGGCCCTCTGACTCCGTTTTCCCTTGATCGAATATTTGGCCACATCCCCCCTTTTTTCAGTTTTGCCGAGCGACCCTGAGCTGAAGTCCCTCGGTCCATTAGCTTGTTTGTCTGCCACAGGCTGCGCTAGAAAGCGTTTTTCCTCCCTTTTTTATTGCTTGTGATTGTCGACGACAGTTTGTCCTTTTTTCCGCGAAGAATTTTCATCGCAGGACTGACCCCCAACTTTTTTCCTCCTATATTCTGTCTCCAAAGAAAGATAACCTGCATTGCTTGTGTCTGAGAGATTAGGTATGCGGTTCATCCTCTCCCCCCTGTTTCATCAGCTTTGTAGTGGACTCTGATCATTCTTCAAGTGTGGCCCCACCACTTTTTCCTAATCCCCCTTTCTTCTGTTGTCAGCGGCTTGCTTCCCTTTCCGCGCGGGTTTCTCTTTTTTCCCTCCCCCCCCTCTTCAATATCTCTTTTTTTTCCTCATCTATTTTTTAGCGAGAAGGTGTATTTTCCGCCCACTTCTTCCCCCCTAACTCTCTGCTGAATCCAACGAACGCTCTGGTTTCTACACCCTTCAGCGAACCCCGAACTTTCTTGGCCCCAACTCCCGTTGCCACTGATTTTCCAAGTAAACAGTATATCTGGGCCTAGCTCACAGTAATCCCTTTTTAGACCCCCCGACTCCTCAGGAAGTTCTCTTTCTTTTTTATATCTGCAACCATGGTCGAGGCGATCCTTTTCGCGATAAATTCTCTGCGCCGGCCAGTGCTCTTTTCGCCATCAATCAATTTCAGCTCTCTTAGTTACGCTGTCGGTAGAGAATTCTCTTTTTAGATTCGTGCACCAAGATCTTTCTGTGCATTTTCTCTCCCGCCATGCCCCTATTGCGCAGGGGTTCCCGGTCCCCCAGACCTCGAAAACTTTTTACTTAATCTTTCATCCCTTTGACCGTGCGGTTCCATTTTCCCCCGGGACGTGAGCACATCAAAGCCCACCCAATGTTTACCCCGTTCTCGCAGAACCTCCCTTGCGGAGATTGATCGTGGTGTATTTTGACTCCCTTGCCACCACCCTTTACTGAACCCCCCCCCCCCTCCTCCCGACCCTAATCTACTTTCCTATCACCTGGAGTTTTAGGAAATCGCCCCGCAAACAGCTCCGTGATCTTAATTTACTTTTTTCCTTTTCACCGCATCCCGCCAGAATGATGAACTGGGATTCGTTTTTCCTCCGTTTTCATAGTTTCATCCCAGTGAAATCGTTACCTCCAATGTCGTATGAGACCCCCGAAAGATCGCATTCAGATTCTTTCCCTTCCTTAGTGCGATCGGTTTAAAATAGGCAGTTCCCTATGGGGTTTTGCCATTTTACGTTTCACGATCGCCATAGCCTGTCCCCCCGAGATCTAACGGATAGGGGTCATCGTCTTATGGCGATTGGGCCTTCTTTCTACCCCGATTTCTGACACACCAGGTGGCTACTTCCCCCCATTTCTGTTTCCCCCCTTTTCTGGGATGAAGTCGCGAACTGCAGCCTGATCCTGCATTTTCGGTTTAGCCTGCCAATGGCCTGCATTCGAAACGATCCGAAATTTCATCCTTCAGCAGATTTTTTTCGATTTTTCCCTGAAGCCCCCCTTGGGGTCTTCAGCCATCTCCGCCCCTTCTCATCAGCGGAGAACGGTACCGGGAAGTTAATCCCCCTTTTTTGAGTAGAAGATCGGTACCCTGTTCCCCGTGTCTATTGTTTTCGCCCCGCTGGCGTCCGTTTCGTCCCCCCTCCCCTGTCGCAACAATTCCTTCCGTAAAAGTGAATGGATTTTTCATTTCTGCTCACCTTCGTTCGTCCCGTCATGCTGAACAGGCTTGCGGCTGCGCACCTTCCCCATTTCTTTCCCCATGAGAGTTGCTGAAGTTAGATGATTTTCTACGAGAGTTGTCCGTACCCCCTGAGGGGTGCGGGCACTCAGCCTCCCTTCCCTGACTCTCTCTGAAGATAAGCCCCTCTTTCACCATGACTCCGTATGATGTCTTTCATCTTATTTTCCCTCGGACTCTTTCCTTCTTCTTCGATCCCCCTTTTCAAATCACATATCCTTTTGCCTCATTTGATTCCATCCAGAATCTCCAGGTCCCTTGTGCCTTTTAAGCTTCCTTTGTCGCGAATTCCCTGACCGCCGCGGAACTTATTGACATAATATGTTTGTGCTTTTTTTTCCAATCGTGGCCCCCGATGACCGCTTCACCTTTCGCATATACAAAATAGCCGGCTGTTGTCCACCTCCCCCCTTTCCAGGTTTCTCTCCTCTCTTTCTTTCGCCTGGTCAGTTCATCAAGCAACGTTGGGGGCAATTTTTGAGTCCCCCTCTCAGCCCTGGACCCGAGCATGGGCATTCTTCCTTCTAAAGATCTTTGAAACCCGGTAAATTGGTTAGAGTTTTTTGGGCTAAGTTTCCTGGTGCGCCGTTCGCCCGGAGGTCTCCAATGCAGCTCTTTTTTCCGTTCCCCCCTACGAATAGTTGGGCACACCCCTCCTTGCGAATATGCTCGCGATGGTTTTTCCCTTCATCCTCTCCGATCTTGTTTTCCTCCTTCGGCAACAGGCCTCCCTACCTTCCCCCCCTTTTTTCTCCCCGGAGATTATTGATGAGGGCGACGACAGCTTCTGTTTTTTCCCCCATCGCGAGAATTTTCGAACTTGAATGATCCCTCAACCCGCTCTCGTGATAAAGAGTAATCCTTCCTTTCTTTTTTTTCTGCTATCCCCTCCGGTGGATGCGTTGTCAATCGCAGCTGAAAATTCATCCCTCCCTTGGTCTTTAAAGGGCCAGGATTCATTGCGTAACGTTGGTGTCGCCAACTGTTCTCCGTTTCGCTGTCTGTCTTGCCCTTCTAGTTCGTGCCCCCTCTTCTCCTAACCCCCCCCCCCCCCCCCCCCCCCCCCCCCCCCCACCCAAACCCCTTCGTAGGTCCCCCTTGGGCTGACACCTTTACGCTAATATCTCGCTTTTTATCGCTTGTTGAGAAGTTCCTTTGCCCTTTTCCTTCTGTTCACGACAGGGAATCCCCGTCCCTTATGCAGTCCCTTCTTCAGCAATTCGACTTTTCCCGTGTTCACTTCCGTTTCTCATATTTCCCCTTTTTCGGAACGTCTTTCAAAAAGGATTTTTCATTTTACTTTCCAGTTACCAATCGAGATCCCCCCTCAATTCATTTCAGTTCTCTTCTTTGCTCAATCAGGCTTTTCCAAGTGGCAGAGCGATCCGTCCTTCGTTTAGCCCTCCTCGCGCCCCAAGGTGCAGAAAGATCCTTTCTGCAACTCCATCACACCGCTAGAAGCTTCCCTCTTTCTACTGATTTCGCATCCTTTGCAGACAGTTCGCACCTTTAGTTTCCTAAGCGCTTCCTCAGAGCATCGCGAGCCCATACTTTTTTTTCCTTTTGGGATCCGGCCCAACATTCATTTCCTCCCCCCCTGTCCCTGCGCGAGTTCGCCATCCCCGGCGATGCACCCTGACAGTCTGCACCAATTATCCCACCACCCAAATTTTATTTCTCCCCCCCTCCTTCTGTTAGCGCACTCAAGAATCCTTTTGTGTCGGCGTGAGGTTGACCCACCTTCTCTGTCCCTACTCGATTCCCCCCCCGTTCCCAGCTATCTCTCACGACGCTGGTCTGGGATTTAGAAAATGATCCGCCACTCACCCTTTTTCGTGTGTCTTCGATACTTAGTTGCCTCTGCTCTCCCTTTGTCACTGGACTTTTTTCTGCCCTTCATTTCTTCAATCCCAAAGTGATTCCTTTCCCGTCCCCATATGCGGGCGGAACCCGACATGAACTATTTCCCTAAAGACCTTCCCCCCTCCGTGGACGATGGAGATCCTAATAAATAGGCATTTCCCTCTTAGTTTTTTCTCTTCCTTTCCCACCCCCCCTCCCGCTGATTCTGATGAAGACACATCTCCGAGACTTTGAATCCCCTTTTTTTTTCACGTCCTGGCGCTTAGTTTTTCTCGGGAAAGTGAGAACAACTCCATTTTTGTTTCCAGTTGACCATATTTGCTCGTTTCCCTCCTTTTCCTTCCGTTTCAGCGAAATGCATTCTCTCTTGTTCCTTGCTCCCAGACCGGTTTTCATCAAGCCAATTCTTGAAGGAATCGCGTAACGTTCCTGTACCCCATCCGAACATCGCTTTCAGAGGAGCTTGAATTGGGACGTCCTTTTTCGTAATTCAGTTCTCCCCTCTTCCTCTTGCGCATTTCTTAATAATCGGGGCCCCGGGGAACGGGAAGACTCCCTCTCGCATACTTTTTTGGTGTGATCTTCCAGCCGTTTCCGCTTATTCGTGAATTCTCGATTTCTCGATTGCTTACTGGTATTCTCCCGAAACTGTTTTGTTTTGACCCAATCTCCATTCCCCCATTTCCATGCCTTTTTCCCCTTCCCTTCGGATGGTCAACGTGCCGCCTCATTCTACGTTTTGCCTGGCCTTTTCCCCATCTGGGCTTCCAAGGAGAGGATGATTTGAATTCCCCCCTCGGCCCTCCTATCGCGACCGCCCTTTTCTTTTTCTCGTTACTTCCGGGAATCTCTCAAGAATGATCTCTGACGCGCCTATCTTCTTCCGCCCTTTCTTTCAATGATCCCGAGTCTGAATCTTCGCTCCTATGGGCCCCCGCACAATGTCCCAGATTCATAATTCCGCCCATCAGCAACACTGTCCCTCTTCCTACTTTATCACTCCCCATCGGGCTTGAATTTGCTGGCCTTCTTTAGGTGGGTCGCCTACCTTGATATTGAGGCGGCTCATGCGCACCACATATTGCTGCGTCCGTCATTCTTCCTTTTTTCCCCGTCTCGATCTTTCCCCGTCAGTACACTTCAGATAAAAATAAGGCCGCCGGCTTTTGGTCCCCCCCTCAAGCCGTCAGGTGATCGTCCCGTATATGTTCGTTCGCAGTCAGATCACGTGGGCGTGCTTTTCAAGCCGTCGTACCCCGTGAACTCGCCTTTTCATTCTTGGAGTTAAGATTGCTTTTCGTTTGTTTTTTTTTTCCCCCCATTTTTTAGATTTTGGATGTTCAGTTTTGTTGCCTCTGTAGGTCAAATGCTGTTTGCCTTCCTGAATTCTGGCCAGGAGCACCCTTGACGTTCCCAATTCTGTTTGATCGTCCATGTCGGCGCTGCGTCCTATTCTCCGAAAGATGCGTGACGCGTTTTGCACCTGGTTTGCTCAGCCGCTGAACGGTCTTGGAGTTCTGACGACCTCTCTGCCCCCCCTTCGCGTAAGCCGATTTCTCATCGCTATTTTGCTCTTGAGAATGGCATTGATATGTCAACAGAATGACCTTCCCTGACGTGCTTTTCTTTTTGCTGCCCTTTATGTTTGAGATCTGTCATCCTCCCTGTTAATCGCGTGCCGATGTTGGCCGGTTATGAATAAACGGGTGTTTGATTCCCCCACGCCTCAGACGAGTTTCGTCCTGGGTGTCTTTTCACATTTTTTTTCAGATACTGCGTCATGTAGGGTCTCCTGGGGACCGACAAAATCACTTCCCCTCTATTTGAATAATATCAGTTTTTTTTTTCAGTTGTAGATTAAGTCGTGTTTTTTTCTGACCCTTTTTTCGCCTCCTAAGCGGTAGCTCCACTCGCACACGCCGTATGGCAGCGCTGGACGCCCCCCCTCTAACCCTAAACTTCCCAATGCCTCACTTTCCCGTGAATGTCATCCTGGCCTTGCCAATGTCTAGTTTTCCCCAGGATGATCCCATAAACAGTCTTTCAAGCGTGCGATGTCACACTCCGGCCCTAGATCTATCAGCCCTCCCAAGACAGGGGAAGTTCGTAGTCTTCCCTTCCTCCCACAGTAGGGTCAAGAGCGACCGGGCCCGTTCTCCTCTTTCGCCGCTCACTAGTGCCCACCTTCCTTCTTGTGCGTCGACACAGATCAACTCAATCAGCTTTTCTTTTTCACCTTTTTCGGTCTGGAGAGATGGCGAAGCTGCATACCTCAACGATCTTTCTGGCCCTTATCAATTCAGCTCCCGACATCGATTGCACTATTGCGGTCCTTCTTTGATTTCTCCGGACCACTCTTCGTCATCACCTGCAGTACGCCGCCCGCTTTTCTCAATTAGGGCCACGTTTTCCCACCAGTTCCCCCCCCCCCCCAAATTTACCGACGTTGACCGTTTAAGATTCTCTTCCCCTAAATCATTGCAAGGAGATGTGCCTGTGACGGCTTGAATCCCTACCCAACGTTTCTGGACCCCTATACCCTACGACCATGTTTCACTGACTCTGGAGGCTAGAAATGACGCACGCCCCAAAGCCTTTTTTTTTCTCTTTTTCGAAAGTAGTTCATCGCATCGCCCACTCATGCTGAGAATGCTGTTTCTCTCCGAGCCCTTATTTATCCTCTTCGCTTGTCGGTCTCAAAACCCATTTTTTCTGCAACGCCCAGAAAGCTCGCCGCCATCTCACCCATAAGGACCGGCTTGGTTATACTCAGTCACCTAGGCAGGGGCGTCCCATGATCTTCTTCTTGCATTTTACGGCCATCGAGCTCCTCTCTAGATTTCTCATATCCGAGATCTTTTTTTCGGTTTTCTCCCCCCCATACCCCAGTCATGGCGATATTTCGATGCGGACTCCCCACCTAAAGGTGGCCCTTCCCTCTCTGAGCTTTCCTGACTTCAGCGAAGCAGCCCCTTAAAGGCCCTCTTATCTTGTCAGCATCAATTCTGCCCCCCGGCCGTTACGTTAAAATCCTCACTCCGCAGTTTTCTGTGCGCCTTTGTCCTCCCTAAGCCCCCTTTTCCGCATCCCTTCCTGCATCTCGCATCGCGAACACAATTCTTCATCGCGCTTTTCCAACTTTCCTATTCTTCCTATACAGCAAGTTGTTGTTCTATTACTTCCCCTTAACTGCATGAGATGTTCTCGATTCGTGGTCGTTCGCCCAGCAATTTTCGTCAGTGCCCCCCCCTTCGTCCCCCCATCTCTGCTGATTTCACGGTGCGTCAACGTCCTGATCTTTTTTCCTTTTTTATTTCCACGCGACCCTGTTTATGGTGAATCCAGTGCCAGTCGTGATTATACCCGTGAGCCCTTCGATTTCCCCTCCCCCATTTTGCTTTTCTCCCGTGCTTTCTCTTGAAACTTCAGACAGATTCCAGGACGCTCGATGACTCCGACTTCTCGGTCCATATATCGGTTCATTCGCTTTCCCCCGGCGCTTTGCGAATGGCAAGCCCCAAATCAAATCCCATCGTCGCGTGCCCCGTGATTCCTCCTCCTCCCTCCGCGTCACCTATCGGTGCCCCTTGCCTCCTATTTTCGATAGCCCGGGACCCAGTATTGCTCCAAGGTATTTGCCAACTTTTTCCTATGCTTCTGTCTCCCCCTCATTCGTGATGCGATGCATTCCCCCCATACTCGCATCCCAAATAAGGCGCCGGCTGTTGCTCTGTCTTCTTCCCTTCTCCCTTTTTCTCACGTCTTTTAGTATCCTTAGGTTTTTAGATAGTCTCCCTTTTCCCTTCTTACTACTTGCGGACAATAGCCTTGCATCTTGAGTTCGCTATTTTTTTCTCGTGTCCAATTTGATTTTTTCAAGCCTATGTGCTCAGGCGTGTGCGTCACTTAAATTCCATGTTTCCCCCCCCCTGGGTCGGGCGTACTGACTTTTGATTTGTAATCTTTGCCGGAGACACCCTCCTGCCTGTTTTGCAGCGATTACGCATTCTATAGGCCCCCGACACCGCCTTTTTTTGCAATTTGCAAAAGGCCCTCCGAAATGAAACGAAGAGAGCCTTGCTTTTTTTTCCAGACTTCGATTGGAAGGCTCGAGGCGCACTACCCCATTATCACCCCCCCACCCCCCCCCCCCCCCCCCCCCCCCCCCAACCCCCCCCCCCCACCCCCCTCCCCCCCAAACCCCCAACCCCCCCCCCAACCCCCACCCCCCCCCACACCCCCCCCCCCCCCCCCCCCCCCATTCCTCGTTTCTCGCGCGCCACTGGCGAGCCTTGATATTTTAAGACCCTCTTTTATTCCTGCTTTTTGATGGTCGATCTTTATTCTTAGCATCGTTCAATCCTTCCCCTTTGACCTATGTTTTTCCTTCTATATGGCACGGGAAAGTTGTCGGGCACTTTGTTTTCTCAGTTCTCAGGGTGTTCAGCTTGCCCATGTCATAGGCGTTGCCCGCTAAATGATGTTGACTCCAGATTCATATATATTCATAATACTTTCTTTTGATCTTGATTGTTTACAGCGTGTCTTTGTTAACACCTCTCTTTTGTAGTTCTGTCAATTTCCAGTCCCGAAAGCTATGCAGGCCGCTGACACCTTCGCTCCGATTCAGGTGGCCCAACTTTCCCGTTTCCTCTTGCTGCCACTACCTCTTGCACGCGATGTGCCAAACTTCTTTTTTTCTTTAACTCCCTAAGATCTGCTAAACCTCCTTTGATCAGAGTTATCTTTCTTCTCTGCTACTTTTTTCCTCAACATGGACTCTTAGGTCTTCCGTTCCGATGAGTTGACCTCTTCTTCTAGCCCACAAGGCAAAGGTTCTATTTTCTCCCCCACAGACCTCAGTAAGTTCCCTTGATAGGCAGTGGAGAATTTTTTGCCCCTCACTTCCGAAACAAGATCTTTTTTTGAACTTTTTTGACTTCACCCTTGCCCTCGAGAAACTCGATTTTCTGCTTTCGGGTTCTCAGGCACATCCGATCAGCAACCCGGTCAGGCGCCCTAAGCTTGACTTTTTTCCGTTAGAAAGGGCAACCGCTCCCCAAAAGATCACCCAAATTTACCGTTCTTTCTTTTCCCCCCTATCTGCGAACTCAGAATTCCTCGATGGTCCTGGTTATCCGGTAATCACAATGGCTTCCCCTTACCCCTCTCTCTCCACAAGATACTTTCGTGAATTTTTCTCCTTCGACATTAACGAGCCAACAGCCCGTTCGTTTGATTCCCTCTGGAGCTGTCCCTTGCATTCGCACGAATGACTTTCCCACAGAGCGGCGAGGCTACCTAACCAGATTTTCATCTCGTCTTTTCCCCCAATCAACTTTTTGCCTATAGTCCCCTTAATGCTTCGTTCCCCCCCCCACAGATTCGGGGAGGATGGAGGAGTGAGATCGGGAATCAAAGATTTCGCGACCCTCTTTTTATTTTGTCTTGTTTTACTACGACTAGACATCGATTTTCACGGCCTTTTTTAGTCCTCCACCTATCGTCATGTTCTGGCTGCCGTTCTTAAAGGCCTTCTTCCAAAACTTGGCGGTCGGAAAATAGCTCGCGGGATTTCTCGCCGAACCAGGCCTCCCTTTGGTGTCGAGCCGCATTTTCCAAACGTTAGTCATGATTAACGAGTTGTACATGGCCCTCCCTTCATCGGCAGAGGAGCGTTTGAGTTGTTTCCAATTAGAGCCCCAGTTGCTGGGCGCACCCCAGCCCGAAACCCATCCCCTCTGTTCCCCCTTAGGACTCCTCTCCTCATCCGTTGGTTGTTGTTTTTTTCTATGGGTTTTTTCTCTTCGGGGAACTGTTATCCTCTTTGGCTTTTTCGCCAGCAAATGTGGCGTCACCCCCCCCTGCGCAAAGCTACCGCCGTAAAATGCTTCTTCCATTTTCCAACTCGTCCCCCGACGATTTTACGGGCTTCGGAATGGCTTTACCATTCTCCTTACCAGGAGGAGGCTGCCTTCCTTGCCTTATCCCCCCCCTCTCTCACGAGCTATGTTCCTTTTCCAAATGTCTGAGACTAAGGAACTGACTCCTTACGCCTTTGAAGATCCCCGATCCGTTCTTTTCTTTATCGATCATAAGGCGCCTTTTGCGGACATTACCCTCGTCGCGATGTTTGCTTCCCTATCTCACCCTCCCCCCGGGCCCGTTTGCTGGCGATGCTGCGATCTGTGGGTGCGAGAGGCCCTTTAGCCCTTTCCCTTTTCCCCATGTCCGTTGAAATAATATGCTCTTGTCTCTTTCCGTTCCTGTGCAGATGGCTCCGTCTTCTCAGATTCACCCCTACTTCCTCGTGGCGTTGCTGTCATTTCTAAATCCCAGTCCCCTTTTTACTCAAGTAGATGGCTGTCTTCTATTATTGGTTTCGAACTTTTCTGGCTTCGCGACAGTCCCCCCCCGCCCTTTTTCTCTTCTTTCCAATTCTCTTTTACGAAGTCTGAAATTTGGGTGTTAGCTGCCCTTTTTTTTCCACGTTCCCAACCTTTCCTTGGAGTTCTTATTCGCTTGATAGATCACCTTTTGCTCTCTCGGCGTTTTGTCACCCTAGGCCAGTCATATCTTTTTGGGTGCCGAAATGCTTCCGCCCCCCCGACTATACCGACGTGTACTCCCAGCCTAGTTTTGATGTTTTCTTGGACGTCAGGATTCTGTGAGCTCTTAAGACTTTTCTAACCGCCGGACTGATCGCCTCGCCCCCCGTGGTTCTAGTTTTGTGCCAGACGAAGTTCCTTTCTTTTCTTTTTTTCATGGTCTGTTTTGATGCATCGCCCGCGATTCAGCGTCTCTTGTCTTTAAGTGCATTAAGTGATGGGCAAAGTGGAAAGTTTGTCCTCCCCCCCCCGGGGAAGGCGATAATGTCGGATGGGCCGTCGGGCCAACACCAAACCTCAACAAACCCCCACCCACCCAAACCCCCCACCCGACCCCATAGAGTTTTTGCTACTTCTGCTCGTCGTAGTTCGTTTCCCCCCAACTGAACAAGCTTATTCTTCTTCTTTTTCTCCGCCTCTTTTGATTGGATGCTCGTGTATTTTTTGTTCCGCCCCTCTCGCAGAGAGAATCGCACGAATATATTTCCGGGCCCTGACACACTTCAGCGAATGCGACCCCTGGCAAATGGGACTTTTCTTACCCTGGACTTGACAAGACCTTTTACGCTGAGGACAAGCGCGGTTCTGCTTCACCTGCCCCTAAGATCGAGCTCAGACCTTCTCCTTTCCCATTTCCTTCTTTGCGATCCTCTCCCTTTTACTAATCCTACGATTTTGGATTTGTTAATTTTCTTCCTCTCTGCACTGTTTCTCTTTCGTTCTCCCCCTCCCTGCTCTACTTTCGTTCACCGCCCTTCCTTTTTGGCGTTGGGCGCGTCTCACCGCCTTATCTAGCATTAACGCCGACCATCGTCCCCCTCCAGGATTCGGTTATCCGGCCCCCACCTATTTCGGCATGCTTGAACCCTTCTTTGACCTACGGGCGCCCCCCCGTTTTCCTTTTTTATCCCCCATCAACCAGCTACACCCCCCCCCAATCTTGTTAGCCCTCAGATCTTAGCGCTCCCCCTCCTGCCACCAGGCGATTGTCCCCGATTGCTTGAATCCCCCCATTACCCCCGTTACTATATGAACTCATTCCATACCGGACATCATTCATTCCTACCCCTTGACGCTTCATTACCCGCAACCCTCAAAGACGCTCATGCTCTTCTCCTTATACGTGAGATCGCTCGCCATCCTGATTTCCCTTTTTCGCATCCGAGCATATTATTTCCCCCCGTTCTGTTTTTCCTTCCTTGCCTATTCCTCTCGCAGCTCGCACAGATTTTCCGGCTTTTTTGACTTCTATTGAATTTCAAATGGGGTTTTCCTGTTTGTCTTTTGATAGTGCATTTCTACTGGTACTTTCCTCTCCGATTCTCTCCCCTGTTTGACCGGATCGGGCGGATCTTCATCGAGGTCATGGTTTTAGTTTTTCTTTTTTGTTTTTTAGTATGAAAAACCTCCAGGTTTTGTACGGACATTTTGCTCTCTTAAGGTCCGCCGTCATTCCTCCTCTCTGTTTTCCCTCCTGAGGCCTTGTGTAGCCGCAATTCCCCGTGCCCCCCCCCTTAGGCGGCCCCCTTTCTTCCCTACGCAAACCCATGCCTTTACGGCAGAGGCCCGCTTGTTTTCCCTGCGCCATTTCTGGGCCACTTGACCCCTCTAGTCTAATACTGTCCCCACTTTCCCCCTTCTTTATTAACCGGTAGAAGATCTCTATCTTGTCTCCTTTTTCTAGATATTCCCCGAGTACAGGTCCTCCTCTCATTTTTTTTCTCCTAGTCTACTTTCTGACTTGTCAGTTACCCCTGCACCAAGCTCCTCTGCTAAAATTGAATGTCTTTTTTCCTTTTTTGCATCGTCTCGGGCACGGCGGAATTTTCGTTCCCCTTTCGAATCGGGTGAATAAAGGATCTGCTGCAGTTCTTTAAGCCCCGAGATCACGTACTTTTACTCCCGTGAGCGTCCCATCGGACACTTCATCTTCCTCATGCTTTCTGAACATGATCGCCCGATCCGTTCCCTGATCTTTCTAGAGCCCTGCGCTAGAGGGCGTATGATGTCCCCTATTTCACATACAGAGCCCTCTTGTCCCTCATATAGTGGTTGACTCCTTTCGGATTTCTTGCTCCTTCTGTGTTTTTCTCTCTTCCCAGATTGAGGCCCGTTTTCCCCATAACTTGGGGCTTCTCACGCGTTCCTCCTTTTTTCGTTTTGCGGCGATGCTCTCCCTTCGCACAAACTCGTCGCTTCTGTTTAGTTGCTTTTCCCTTTTAAATCCTCCCGCAAGTTTTTTTCGTTTGCTCAGAGGTAATCTTTATCTGGTTCAGTTCGCGTCCTGTCACATCGCCTGGCTTTAGTTCGTGTAAAGATCTTCGGTTTGTCCTTCTTACATGGTGTTTTGTCAGCTTCTGCTCAGGTGGTCTGCCGTTGTACGCTTATCCGGGTTTCCTGACAGTTTTCGTGACCTCTTTTTTTTCCTCCTTTAGACCATCCTCCGCCTTTTTGACTCTCCAGTCATCGCTTTGGGGCCAGACCTATTCTTTCCCATATTCTTTCCCAGTGCTGCTAAGCCTCTCCCTAAGAGTTTTTCCCCTTTCTTATGATTGATTAGTGGCGACGCAGGAGTACCCTTCCCTTTCTGTCTCTTTTCTCTTCTGAATTCTCATCGACCGTCCTTCACCCTCCCCTTGAAGCTGATCTTTTTTTTTTCTTCTCCAACCGACGCTAATCCCTTTTCGGTTTCTTCTCGATCGATGCGGTTGAGGCACGCCGCTGATTCTTCAGTGCATTGGCAAGGCCAGATCAGGGCACTATTTGAGGCCCCCTTTCTGGGGTCGATCAGTCGCTGTCTCTTCCTGCTCTTTTCGCTCTGGTCGAGGTCTCCTTTTTTTTTCCGTACCCCAGCCCCTCTCACTCGCGCTTCTATTCCCCCTTTTTTTCTGACTTGTCTTTGTCAGCCCAATTTTCCTCTGACTCAGTCGCGTAATCGGTCCTGGAACCCCAGTTCCCGTACACCCCCTTCAGCTCTATTCCCTGCCCAGGGTGGGCCCTCAACTTCCCGTTCATTTTCGGTGACCTGACAATCGGACGCTGATGGTCCCCCCTTTTTATTTTCTGATTCCACACGCCCCCGTGCCCGAAAAGCTCCCTTTCTTTGCTCATATCAAGGCTTTTCTGCCCACTTGAGACTATCCTTCCGTCGATTAGAAATTCTCGCGCTCTCCTTGCCCCCCTTTTTCTCGTCGCACTCCCTATCACTTTCTCTTCTTTCCTGATAGTGCCCTCGGGTTTTTCAGACATTTTACCAAGACTCTGCCTCCCCCAGCTTCCTCAGCGCCGTGACCTCCCGAGCAAAACTATTTTTTGGCTTTTGATAAGCCTCCAACGTTCAGGAGACGTTCCTCCTTTTTCCGTGACGGGCCCGTGCCGCACCCCCAACAGCCACAACCCCCCCCCAACCCTCGTCGTCCCTACCTCTTTATGAAATCAAAGAATTTGATTTTTCCCCTCGGCTATGAATCCTTTGCCATTGGCGAAACCCTTACCGTCCGATCTATTCACCGTGACGCTGGGATTCTGACATCCCCGTAACGACAGCAGGCTGCGTATTCCCCCCCTTAACGACAGACTTTATCGCCTCGACCGGTGCCTTTCGCCCAATTTTTCCAACCAGTGCGCCCCCTCCCATTGGGCCTACCTGCGACACACAGAAGCCCTGCCCCTCGTCCCTTCTTCTACGATGGATTATCTCCCCATAGCATTTTTACGATTTTCATTTGAGTTGATCTTCATTTTTTCTGGGGTTTGGGGCCCTTGATTCTAGATGTCCATCTCTTTTTCCCGGATGGTTTTGATCTTCATCGTCGCGTTTTTTATTTTGTCCTTTTCCTTTCGCGTCGTTCAGGAGAACAGTGGCACTGTGCGCGCGTTGATTCCCCTTGACTCAGTTCCCTTCTCCTATTCCCGGCGCCCCCCCTTTTTCCAGAGGGACTCCCCCCCCCCCAGCCGCCAATTCCCCGATGTTCCTCTTCTTACGCTGCCTGACTTCCTGCATTTTGATTCATTGGGTCTTGACGCCCATTTTGCCTCAGTCCTGTGAATCGAAAACATTCTCAACTTTCCTCCCCCCAGGTTATTGAAGCCTCTTCTTACGTGTTGTGTTGATCCCACCCCTTTCCGAGTTCAACGATGATTTGTGTTTTCATCGAGAGGTTGAGAGTGCGCACAGTCCACGTGTTCGTCAGTGACTCGACCATTCTGCTAACATGTCATCTTCCCTTTTGCGGGTCAGTCGTTCCTTTATTCTTTTTACCGAGAGTGCCTCCCCTTCTTCTCTTGGGAATACAGGACTTTTGTTCCAGTCACGCTGAACTCCCGTCCTCGATGTCCCCTTCCCGCCACCTGGAGGTTTTTTCTTAGCCCCTTTTGGCACTTTCCCGCGTCGCACCTCTCTCCCCAAGTTCACCAATACTCCCTTTGGTTGGCGTTTTTGATGTCTTCATCTCTGCGCTTCCTTTTGGCAAGATCAACTCAACCCTCTTCCTCTCCCCCTTTCCGATTTCCCGATTCCTCTGTCATTTTGGATTGCTTGTGATCTTCTTTTGGGTCTCTTCCCATGATTTTTCTTCCCAGTCCGAGCGAAGGATTGAAATTTTAATCTTGCGGTGCTTTTTTATCGCTGCGATGCACTCTCCCCCGTTTTTACCCCCCCTAAGTCAGCCGTTGATCATTTTCTACATCCTATCGACCGTAGCTGATGGCGGTCTTTCTATTCCCGGGTCTTCTTTCAGCAAGTTGTCAGGGATTCAAGCCCCGCCAGCCCCTTTTCTTCTTGACGCTAAAGTTTCGTTTTCGCCCACTTTTTTTGTGTTAGTGGATGTGCCTTTTTGCTTTTTTCCCCGGTCGTCACCAATGCTTCCTTTTTTCGTTTCCTCTTTTATGAAAGTGGGCCGGAGAACCATCTAGTTGCTCCGCGATGTCTGGCTTGACCCATCTCTCGCCCCGAAAAGATCTTTTTGAAATGCAACTTTCGCCACATATACCACCTTAAAGCGCTTTTGATTTTTTTTGGTTCCCTTTTTCCGGAGGTCTCCTCTCGAATTCTCTCCGGATCGCTCCCGCCACCTTTTTTCATCCTTTCGTATTCCAAGAACGTTTTCACTCCCGTGCTCGGGTTTTCCTCCTTTTTCGTTTTGCGGGTCATCGTTAAAATCATGGTTCCCCCCTTGTTTATTTCTATCAGGAATGGCAATTAGTTTTCCTCTTTCCCATTTGACATGTCGCTTTTCCCTTTTTCGATCATGTGTCCCCGGGACTTTTCTTAGTTGTTCGGTAGTTTCTCCTTGGGCGGACCCACCCCCCCCCAAACTTCCCCCCCATATCTTTTTCCCCATCTTCTTATGATTAAGCTTTTTTTTTCTGCCCCCCTGTCTCCCTCAAATTTTGTATTTCCCCTCACGCTATGGCAGGTCCGCCACCTTCCTGTTGAACAGGGCAAAGTGGTTTCCCTTCTGTTCCTTGCCAATACCTCCCGCACCCCCCCCTGATTTTCCGCGGGCGATGCCCCCAACCATTTTTTAGAAGTTTCAACCCTCAAGCAATTCAGGTCCTATTCCTTCTTTGACGCAATATCAAACTTTTCTCCAGAGCGCTCCCGTCGGCATTGAGACAATTTTTTCTCTCTCTTTTTCCCCAGGCCAAGTTCATCTCTGTCGTCGCCCCCCTCAACGCTTCCCGCTTGCGGGAAGTCGTTTCCCTCCCCTTTAGTATTTTTCGCCCAATTTCTGGGCGCCCTCGCCGACCTCGCCCTTTCCCCTGCAAGGGAGGAGTTCCCGGTCAAACTCGATCAGCGCCTGAATCCGCCCGCATTGACCTTGCCGTGCGACGGCGCTTTCCTTTGCGCACATCCAAAAGCTACACCCAATTTCTAAGTTTCCTAACCGAGATCTTATTCCTCCCCTCCTCCCCATGGCTTATTGTACTGGACGTCCGCTCCCCTTTCCCCCACGTTCTTGCCTCCTTCCCCCCCTCTTACCTTTCTCCGAAATCTACTTCGATACCTTTCGTGATCCCTTTTTTTCCCTGACCCCCAACGCCAACAGCCTCCTCCATGTTTATCTGCGACCTTACTCGCATCCGCCCTTAGGACTCCTTCGGTATAAGCCCGTCGCCCTTTCCTTCCCAAGTTCTCGGTGACGATCCGGCTCATCAATTTCTTCCCAGCAGCTCGCCAGACCATTCCTGGAAGCATTCGCTGAAACCGTCCCAAGGGAGGAGTGCATTTTCACCCCCTTAGTGTCTCTCCGAAGCAGATTTTTTTTTCTGATTTTTGTTCCGGAAACGAATTGGTACCATCCGGCCTTATCATTCTCGACTGACCCCCTGCCCGGTGATTCATGTGTGAACGTTTTCGGAGAGAGGTTAATCTTTTTCTGGCGCTCTGGCTGAAGTTTCCCTGTCCCCCCTGTCGAGAAAAACCCAGGTGCGGGAACATAGTCTTGCTGGGTCCGCTAACTGCATCTCTCCTGGATTCCCCCCCCGTCCTTCTTTGTGGTTCCGCAGCAATTCCCCTGCAGCTCGCGGTCAGCCGTTGACAACACATTTAATTTAGGCAGATGGCGCGTGCGCATTGGGTCATCTCCCAAGTTGGGCTCATTCTGCGCCATTTCTGAATCGCGAACATTTTTTCAAGGGTACCTTTGAAGATCTCTCGGTTCCCCTTCATTGTTTTGAGAGAGTCATTCCCTCCTTGAGAATGTTCGCGCTAGTTTCTGTTTTAGTGCGTTCCCAGACACGCTTCCCTGCGCACGCTCCTTTTCCGTAATAAAATTCTGTTCTCCAATTTTTATGGTCAACTTTCTTCTTCTTGGCCAGGGGGAATTGCTTTCGCTCCCAGTCATGTGCCTACAAGGAGATATTGTTCTGCGGACTTACGTTCTCGAGCGGTCTTCGTCCCTCCCTTTTTCCCCTTATACCCCTAACACTCCCCCGATTCCGAATTACTGATCGTGAAGATCAGCCCCGACCCCCATGACCTCTCTTTGCCCTGAGACATTCTCTCCTGGGCCTTGATCTAGAACATGGCCTTCAACCTGCCCATTCGCGCCCCGTGCCTATTGATTCCCTCTCCCCTCTGTCCCGAACCTTTTTCTGATTTCGCGCGGCCCCATTTCTCCATTTTCTCTGTCATGGGGATGAACTTAATCTACTTTCGTGCGATTCCTTAGCAGGCTCCTGCCAGCCCTTCGAACCAAAGCCTTTTCCCCCCTGTCCTCCCCGTGTTCAATTGTGAAAAGATTTAGATCTTTTTTTGAATTTACCTTTCGGGCACTTGGTTGCTTAAAGCCGTCGAAATGGACAACCGCTGTTTCCCCTCCCATATTCGGTCGACCCTTCCCTTTCCATTTGTTGTGTTGATATTGTCTTCCCAGCTGTGTTCCGTCGACCTTCTTGTCCCCCCCACCTTACTCCGGAGAGTTCCTGAACCTATCGCTTGGTGCCTTTACTCCTACCTGCTCCTTCTTTTTTCGGATGTCGCTCTGAAGTCCTTCGGGCTCCTGTGGACATTCTTCAATTTCATGTCCCCTCCCAGACAGAGGGAACGAAGATGAGTCTCTTTTTTTTTTACAGTTTATGCATTGTCCTCGCTCTCTCAATTCCTTCATTGCTCTTTTCTCGCATTGATATTCGTCGCAAAGAAAGAATGACCTTCTGCTTCCTTTCGTTGTTGCTTTTCGATCTAGGGATGTTGCTTGTCCCTGATTCCCCCAGCGTGGACGATGGTCTCCCAGGCCCCCTTCATTGGTTTTGAAACGGGGAAAGTTGCACCTTTTCATCCGTTCGAAGTTGCCTTGGTTTTCCCCCTGTTCGATTCGATATGCTTTCTTTAAAATCCCCACGCTTAAACTCCTCCTCTCCCCTTTTTTGTTTATCTTAGAGAATTTCCTCTTCCCCCCCTACGACGCAGCTTTTTTCTCATTCTCAACGTAACCGCATGCAGGGCGCGTTCTTCGAATTGATCGAACAGTTGCAACTTTCCCCCCCCTCCGTGCCTGACGGCCTTGCCACCCCTGCACGCTGATGTTTTTACGGCGATGCTTTCCTCAACGATTATCCCTCCTTTTGCCCAAAGCCTCTGGAAGGCGCGCTATCAATGGTTGCAAGGGGGCGATCTCCCCTCTCCGGCGTCTTCTCTTTTCGCGCTATCGACTTCCCGTCATCTTCCTCAATCAATCAGTCTTCTTCTTCTGATGCTTTAGATGCGTGGCGCCTGCCTTAAATCCCTTTTCTGTATTTCTCCGCCCCGATGACTTCAGCTCCTATCCTCTCACCCACTCCTGCGTCAAGAGGAGCTCTTCTCTCCTCTGAAAACTTCCTGACTCTTCACCCCCGGGCGACGGCTCACGTCCTGCTCTCACATCCAAAATCCACCCCCCCCCCATTGACGTTCGAGCTTAGAGACTGCCCAGGCGAGTATTTTTCTCCGGTCTCTCCCCCCCCCACGTGCTATCTGAACCCCCCTCGATCCACAGCTACTTCCCCTCACCGTGACGCTGTTTCTGCCAACTGACCCGCACCTCCCAGTTATTTTTATAGGCTCCTTTCCTGACTTGATTTTATCGCCATCGCACGAATGCTTTTTTTTATGACGCTTGCAGCCCCGCGGCATATTTCTCCCTTCTCTCGGTCCAAATCCTTGTGCTTTTACACAAGACCCGCTCGCAGCCATCGCACGAGCAAAGGATTATCTATCGGTTACCCAATATGGCAGGTGGCTTCTTTTGAATTGAAGTTCTCCACAATTGCGCTCCCCTGCTTCTCGATGTTAAGACATCTCGATCTTCGTACTTCTTTTTATTCTTTCTCGCCTTTCATGGCAGAATTTGACGGTTTCTCCCGAGACCCAACCTCAAGTGGTTTCCTGTGCGTCGTGCTTTCGGGGATTCCGAACTTTGATTCTTGCCTCCCAGATGGACGATTTTCGCAGACGTGTCCCTTAACCCTTTTCACTTAGGAGGGAACGACGTTGACCCTCCGCTTCCCCCCAATTTTTGCAGAGAGCTGTGTTTTGGGCCCCCCTCGTAAACAAGTGATTTTCCCCAGGCTCCGCGAATCGCAAACATTATACATTCAGTACACTTTTTGCACT
>Ga0179593_1393901_pt1 | contig 28983 bp, 39 predicted proteins | sample CZODoug2_1_08_16_FD_185931 | JGI IMG/M metagenome (GOLD analysis project Ga0179593, IMG submission 185931) | Vadose zone soil fungal communities from Angelo Coast Range Reserve, California, USA - CZODoug2_1_08_16fungal (PacBio error correction) | ecosystem: Environmental > Terrestrial > Soil >... | reverse complement strand
TTTTGCTCTTTTTTCCATCTTTTTTCATATTTTCCGTCACACTGTATTCAAAATTTTTGACCCGTCAACCTTTTTTCCCTGATCGCCCCTGCGCACTTTTCTCCCCCCCTCCTCAAGGACCCCTCCCTCTCGTTGTTTTGGGTTTTTGTACTTTTCTTCTGTGTTTTACAGAACGTTCGGTTTCCCTTTTCTGCCTCAATTTTTTTCCTTAAAACACTTTGGAGTTTTTTTTTCCTTCTTTTTTTTTGGTTGGTTTTGAACCCACTCTAGGTGTCCTTCTGACCCGTCGTGTTTTTCGTTCCAGCCCCCTAAAAGCTTGGCGCGATGCCAGGCTGGTTTTCGTTCGGCCAGGGAGTTTTTTCATCCCCCCCCGAAGACTGTCTTTTTCCCCTTGCATACCTTCTTCTTCTTTCTATTGGAGTGCACTTCTCTAGCGTTTTTTGCACCCAGGATTCAAACAGACGTTGGCCCCACATTGCACACCACCAAGTTGAAGTCCTCTGAATTTCTCTATTTCGGATGTTCTTTCCCGGTTTAGAATTTTCCCCCAGGGTCACCCCTTTTTTTGATTGTGGGCACGACTCTTCACGTCTCCCACCCGCATTGACCAACTGGTTCCTGTTTCCCCCCTCCCCTCAAATAGCCACCGTTTTTTTTCTGGGTTTCTTTTTTCCCCTGGAATCTTCTTTTTTAATTGTTCTTCTGTGACCCTATCTGTTAATTACGTTTGTCATTTGTCCCCCCCCTACCCGTTCACAGGGCACCTTACAACCCCCCCGACCAACTTTTTCCGTTTTTTGTTTCCTGGTTTTTCCGTTCACGCGACGGCTTGTTTGGTGGGATATATCGTTTTGAGAGCGTCAATTCGTTTTTCAAAACCCCCACCAGTCCACTTTGATTTTCTCTTAAGGTGTACCTTTGAACGTGCTTCCCTTATCTTTTTTCCGCCCAAAAAATGCTGCTTTTCCTGTATACGTCCACCAAGTTTCCGTTTTTCCCCCCCAGTCCCCTTTTGTGTGCCTCTCCCTATTCACCCCGTCTTCTTTTTTTAGTTTTTTTTGACTTTTTCCCAATGGTGAACTTAGTCCCTTTTGCATTTTGACTCACTGGAAATGCCCACACCACCGCCATTTTTTACTGTTGCCCCCTTCCTTGAGGTCCATCTTCCCTCCTCCTCTGTTCTTCATTTACTGACTAACAACCCGTCACGAACTGGCCCCCATGGCCCTCCTCTTTTTTGTTTTTCCCCCCATTCGTTCCCATGCAGTGAAGGGTTTTGGTTTACCCCTCCACACTTTCCTCTTTTTAAGGGGTTCTTTTTACTTCCCATGGTTTTTTTGACTTTCATCCCCATGTCTGCCGGCCTTTCCGGTCCAGTTTCGTCATCCCGTTACCGACCCGGTTATTTTGTTTTTTTCCCCCCAACCCCCTATAAGCAGTGTCGTTTTTTTTTTTCCGAAAACTGGTCCCTGTGTTTTCCAAGGAGGTCTTCATTAGTTCCTTCCATTGTTTTTTTTGATTTCCCCTTGTTCTTGACCCCACCCCCCCTGTCCTACACCCCCCTCTTTATGTGCGCGTGTCTTTTTTTCCCAGTTGACCGTTGTCCAACTTTTGGCTTGGTCCTGTTCCTCGTTTTGATACTTTTTTCCCCTTTTGTCGCCCATAGTTTTCGCGCGGCTATTTCCATAATTGCTGTTTTTTATCTTTCTGGCTCTTGTTTACAGAGGCCCTGTTTTCCCTAATCATTTAAGCTCAGTCCCCTTTTTTTCCCAAGGAAATTGGCGTTTTTTTTTTTCATTCTTCCCCCCCAAAATATGATAGGCCCCGCGGGGCTTTTGAATGCCCTTTTTATGTTTGTTGCGGTCGTTTCATGATTTTTTCCTCTAGTCTTTACCGGCACCCCTTCCCCTTCCACATCCTCCACCCAACTCTGGAATCTTTCGAATTTCCGTTGAATGGAATTTCGCTCTGGTGGCAGATTTTCTTGTTTTTTTCGATGTGTCATCGCTCTGCACACCCTTCCCAACTCCCCATCTGTTGTTTCCCCCCTTCCCGTCTCGTCTGTCCCAGGAACCCAGTTGGTATTCATCCTACCTTTTTTTTTTTTTTAGCTGCGGATTCCAGCAAGCTCGTCGAGTGTACCGGCCCCTCCTGAAGGTGTTTTTAACCTGCTTGCCTGCCTGTCAGTTTGTTACGTTTTTTTTTATAATTTTTTTTCTATTATGTGACTCCTTCACCCAGTGAGCTACCCCGACATAAAGTTTTTTATTTTTCTCAAAAGTGATGAGTATCATGGAAATGATTTAGGTCCACCTGCCTCCCGTTCGAACCCTACCTTTTTGGTCTCTCTATTCCCTGCTTTGTTGCAGACACCGCCCCTGTCATTACGCAAAACGCAGATGTCCCCTCCCCCCCCCACTTGTCCCCCCTTTTTGTTTCATTTGGGCATGTCCGGACGTTTTTTCTTTTTCCCACCCATGTTTTTTCCCCCCTCCTTTTTTACTTTTTTTTCACCTGTTGCGTTTTTTGGGGATTAGTTCATTCCTTGGTCGCTTTGGGTTCGAGCCCCAAGGACAGTCATGTCCACCCCCACAATCCCTTTTTTTTTAGTTTTCTCTTTCTGCCCCTTCCCCCTCCCGTTCCATTTTTCCCCTGAACTGCTCTTTTCAGCCCTCTCCCCCCTCGTTTTTTTTTGAAAGTGCGTGGCCGCAGTACCGTTGGCACATTTTGATATTTTTTCAATTCCCCCAGGTGTTTGTTGTTTTAGACTTCTATCAACTTTCTGGGTTTGTTTACCCCCACCTGGTGTAAATACTGGGTTGAAGCACAAACTTGCCACCCCGTTTCGTTCTCTCCCTACCATGGTTTTGTTTTCCTTCCGGATGACAAGGTTCCTTTGGGAATCCGTTTCCTTGTTTTACCGGGAGCTAATGAACCCCTCTTCTTCAAAGGGTCCTGCCACCCTTTTTTCCCATCGTGGGGTGGATTTTTTTTTTCCTTTCTTTGGTTTTTTTTTCTGACCACCCCCTTTTCGCCCATTTTTCCAGAGACTCTTGTCACCCCTTTTCTTGTCGTCTTCCCCCGACCCCCCCCTGCCAAAGGCCAGCGTGAGTCGTTGGGCTCTTTTCGGCATGCCCCACTTTTCCACCCACCCATTTTCCCCTTTCTCCAGATAATGTTTGACGTCTTTCGGTTTTCCCCTTTTGCGTTTTGTCTTCCCCTGTCTTTCGTTGCCCCTGATTTCTTCCAGAAATAGCCCCTTTCTGCGTTTTCCCCCCTGACTTCCATTTCCCTCCTTCTGGTCCTTCCGACGCCCCTTTGAGTAGCCGGCAAACCTGTTTATGGTGTTGGTTGGTTTTTTTTTCTCGGAGTGGGTTTTAAGGCGGCCAGTCAGATACACCCAATTGTTTCTTTCCCCACACCTTTTTTTTGTCCACCCCTACCCAGTCTTCAGTGGGTTCCGTCCCTCCTGTGCTCTTACTTGGTAGAAGCATTTTTACTGGATTTTCTTTCCCAGTCAAGAGCCTCTCCTGTCCCTGGTTGGGATGCTTTCCCCCAGACTTGTCCCCCCATCTTTCCCGTCATTTTTGTGGTTGCTCTGACCGAGACGCCAGTAATGCAACCTTGTAGATGTTTCGTTTTTTTTCCCCCAGGGGTACCCCTCTTGTCAGCTTCTTCAGTTTAGGTTATTGTGTATTGCGGAGGTTGAGAGATTTTTTTTTGCCCCCCTTCCCCCCGCAATTTGAGTTTTATCCTGGTTTTTTTTTCACGTCTCAACCCCAACATCGTTTGTTTATTTCCATACACTCTGGTTGAGCCGGAAGTCCCCTCCTTTTGGGGTCCTTCTTTTCCACCCTTTTTTTCCCCTTCAGTTACTTTTCCCCCTTTTTCGCTTTGAATTCTTCATGGCTTTCCTCTTTACCATCGGCAAAATATTTCAGTCCCCTCCAATTTTGCCCGAGCTTTTTAATTCAGCCTCCCCTTTTTCCTCTTTCTGGTCCTGTGTCGCTTTTATTAGTGTACCCCCCCCAAACTTGGCAATGATTGAAAATTCCCCCCACTTTCCCCGTCCTTTCCGACACTCCACAACATCTCCATACCGCTGTTTATTCCCGGGTTAACCTTTTTCCCATGTGCCCTTCCTCCCCTTTTTCCCATTCGGCATTTTTCCCCTTTTTTTTGATCTTGCTGCCCCCATCCCATTCCTTTATTTCCAACACTGGTTTTTCCAGATGCTTTGTTTCCTTTGATTGTCTCCCCCCTGAGGAAGTTTGGTTAACGATTACCTTTTTGGGGCGGGCACAGTCGCCTTCCATGTGTTGGTCAGTTCTGAGGTTGCCACTGTTTTGACCCCCTCACCTTGGCCCCCCCTTCTCAAGTTTTCGGTTTTTTCATGCCACCACCCTGACCCCTTGGATTTATTTTGACCCCCCCCCGTTTTTCTTTCCCATTTCAGTCGTTTCCCTTTTTCTCATTTCCTTTCCCCCCCCACAGGTTGGGGAGTGTCGTTACAGAGGTCAACGCTTTTGCTGGAGATTTTATTGTTCACCAGCATAGGGAACGTTTTTTTTTCTTTTTCCTGTTCCTGTTCACCGAGTTTCCCCCAGAAAACACTAAATTCCCCCCCCCCTGTCTTTTTTTCCGTTTTCTTCTTGAGATTGGAAACGGCCTCATTTTGTGTGTGTTGGGTTTTTTCTGGATACCGATTTTCTTTTTTCGGTTTTGGGCTCCCCCACTCCCGTTACCCTTGATCCCTGTTTTTCGAACCCACAGCGCCGCCCTGATCGGATCCTTTTGCCCTGGATGTGGGGTTTTCATTTCTTCGCAGGTCCGCCCTATATCTCTCCCCCCCCCCCCTCTGTGTCTTACTTTTTGAAACCCTGACGGCCTCCCCCATCACCAAACCACCTTCCCTTTCTTTGATGGGTTTGTATTTCTTCTTTTTTCTTTTTTTGTACTTTCTTCCATAACTCTAATGTTCCTCCGCCGAACAATTTTTTTCCCAAACTTTATAACGTGCCCCCCCCTTCCCCTTCTCTTCCCCCGGAACCCCAACCCCTGTTTTTTTGGCTTTTTTTCGTTTTCACCCTCGTGGCGGGTTGTCGTAAGGTAAGTCCCTGATTCCTGCCCCTCACCCCCACCTTTTTTGTTTATATTGTATTTTCCCTTCCCCGAGTGCGGTCCGAAATCGCCACCCTTTTTTTTTTTTCCCTCTTTTTGTTGTTTCCGTTGGCCAACCGAGGAGTTCTGCCCTGGTGCATCTTCTCTGATCCCGTTCCAGTTAGAGCCCTCTGATTGACCTTTCCACAGTCAAGGTTCCCCCCCTTTTTTTTTACAATCCTCACTCCCCCCCAGGCCCGTGATGGCTGACTCTTCTAGGAGCTGTTTTGCTTCCTCTTCTCTACGACCTGGTTTTAACCATGCGTTCTAAAATGTGGTTGTCCCCCTTTTTTTACCTCTTTTTTTTTTAACTTCCTTCCCTAGGACGTTTACCCCCCTCTCCTTCTTTCACCCCCATCTCTTCCTTCTCATGTTGCTCGCAAGCGCCTTGCTTTTATTTTTTTTCGACCGTAGTGACGGTTTGTCTTCCTCTATTGCGAGTCCGTCCCGGATCTGACCCCAGCTTTTCTTCCCCTTTTTTTCCGGCTGTCTTTTTTCCAAGTCAACTGGATTGGTCGGTGATCGTTCGGGCTTCCCTATCCCGGGTCTAGCATGTTGCCCTCCCCACAGTTACCATATATATTCCCTTTTACTTTTTTCCCCTCCTTTGGTGTTTGTCTCTCTTCTTTTAGCCGTGGGGGCAACACCCTTGTTTATGCCCCCCCCCTTTGTTTTCATTTCACCTGAACCCTTACATCCCACGACCTTTCCTTTTTCTGGGCAAGCCACTGGCCCTCTCCCCTTTCTGTGTCAAGTTCTTGGCCTCGCTCAGACCTAACCCTTTTTTCCCCCCTTTTCGGGTTTGGGGACTGTAAGATTCTCATTCCCTCCTCTTCCTCGTAGCCCTCACGGGATCCCATTTTTTTTTTTTGTTTTTTTGGTGAGTGTCTGCAGTCTCGGGTGGTCCCTGAGTGCCTAGTCTTTTTCCGGTGTTGACATTTGTCAATTTTTGATCCCCCACAGTGGATTTTCCTTGTTTGATGATTCATCCCTGACCTCCTCCCTCTTGTTTCCCACCTCCCGCCTTTCCCGCCAGCCGTCCCAAGCCGGGCCGCGGCGCCTAGTACTTTTTTTTTTTCAGTCGGTTGGGACACTTTTCAGGACCTCGCATTTTCTCCCCCCTCCTTGCGCTTTTCCATCTTCGGGAATGTAATTTCCAACCTATTCCTTCCCCTTGCTTTCCCCTCTCTCTCTTGTTTTTTTTTCCCCCCCCCTTCACCAAACCATTTCGTTTTTCATTTTTTGCGCCCAGGAGAAGTACCCGTGTATTTACAACTTTGGTTGATGGTTTCCGGCAATCAATTCCCCTCCCCTAACACCTAACCTCAACCTTTCCCTGTGGTTTTGACCGCCCCTCCAGCACTTTTGTTGCTGTGGATTTTTTCCCCCCCTTTTAGGCTTGTGTCTTTTCGGCTGGAGGTTTTAAACCCCCCTCCTGTTCTGTTGTTTTGTACAGTTTTTTCACCCCTGCCTTTCTAACCCCCCCCCCAAACACCGGTTTTTTCCCCCCCCTCCGACGTTGGATTGGTGCGTTTTTTCTGCATTCCCTCCTGCCTTCGTGGTCGGTCCTTCTTTTTTCTCCCTTCTTTCCCTTATCTTTAGATTACACCCCCCTGGGTGCTTTGTCCCTAATTTTCAGGTGCTTGACTGGTCGGGAACCTTTTCTCTTGTGGAGTCCCCCCCACCTTCTTCCTGGAGTATCCCTGAAAAGTCGTTCCCCTCTTTTGCGATCGCTGGCCTTTTCCTTTTTTTCTTTTTCCTTTCCCCCCACCCTCTTGTTGACCCCCCTCTCCTTGTAACTTGGCTTCCTCCTGACTGACAAACCGCCTTTCCTGCAATGCGTGGACTCCTTTTCGGAAACTTTTTGCGTATTTTCCCCAGTTCTTTTCAAGACCTTCCCCTTTGCCCCTTTGTCCCAATCCTTTTTTCCAATCGTTTTCCCCCTTTTTTTCATTTTTGTGTTTTTTTTTTTTTTTTTTTGGCTTCCGTTTCCGTCATCTGTGGCCCGTGTTGTCAGAGATCCCTTGGTCGGGGACCTGAATAAAACCTACTCTTTTCCCCCCCCCCCTTCATCCCCCTTTAATCGTAACTTCCCTTGATTTACTCGATTTTCGACAATCCAACCCCCTTCCATAAAGTTTTTTTTTTGTTTTTTTTCGTCCCCCCACAATGCTTGTTTTTTACGTTTGGAGAAAGGGGTGCCGTGCCCCTCCTGGAAACTTCTTTGACCTTCTGCCCCAAAAAAAGTTTTGCCCTTTCCCCCCCATCCGGGCTGGTTCTCCTTTTCTTGGCCTTTACCCTTTCCCTTTTGTTTTTTTTTGGTGTGGACCAGTCGTTTGTGCCTGATCTTCAGGAACTCCCGTTCCTTTGACAGGAGAGCTACCTCACCCTTTTATCTCTCTCCCTTTTCAAGTGTCACCCCGATTTTGGTTAACTTCCCTTTTTGACCTTCCTTTCACGTTGCCAGTGGTGTTTAACTGGTCGGTTTTTGGGTTTTTTCCTTTTCACCCCCAACCCAATATGATTGGTTTTCCCCCCTTTGTCCTTTTTTCCTTGAACCCCTCTGTTTGGTTTGGGTTCTTCTTTCAGCGCAGCCTCGGACGGCCTGGTAAAAACCACATTCTTGAAACTTTTGTGGCTACCCCCCCCCTCGCCCCCCCCTGGCTCCTAAGGGTTTTTAACTTACCCAGAGCTCAGGTGAAGTTTGGCTTGGCGCTCTACCTCCGTGTCTTCCCCACAACCCCCTATCTTTACGCTGACACCCGGCCTGTCACTTTGCACCTCGTGCCCCTTGATCCGCTTCGCTGCTTTTCTTGTTTGCAGAGCACCACCCTTCGTTTTTTTCAACTTTTTTTTTTTTTTAAATTTCCATTGTCGGGGCTGATTCTCCCGTCCCTTCCCAAGACTTTTGAGACCAATTTTTTTTTTGTTATTGCTTGGCTGCTCCCCGTCCCTCCCAGCCCTACACCCCCCTAAAACTACATGTTCCTCGACTAACTTGATTTTCGCATGGTGGACCTCTCCTCTTCCTGTTAATCTCCACCGTAGAAATTCGCCCTCGAGTTCCGTTTTCCTAGTGTTTTTTCTACCGCACTGTCCTATCCGCACTTCTTCGCCATTTCACCCAATTGTTTTTCGCATTGGCCGAGGACATAGTTTGCCCCCCAAGAAAGTCATAGCTTTCCCCCTTTTGAGGTTGTGTGTCGTTTCCGTGGTTATTCCTTCGTGGATTGGCGTGTCCTTTTTGTTTCTCTTTTTAACAATCAGTCTCCCACCAGTCTTTTCCACTTTTGAATGCCTTTCCCTTTTTTTTTTGGCCCCTTCTGTCCTTTCAACCCTCCCTGGCCTTTCTCGATTAGGGAAGTCAGATGCCTTTTTTGTTTTTTTCTGACTGCCGTAAAGTTACCGTTATTACTTTCTTTCCCCCCTTTTTCCCCTACTTCCCATAAGTTTGTTGTTTTGTTTTCGAGCGCGGATTTCCTTTTGGAACAAGGTGTTCTGTCCCCTTACATCCACTTAAACCCCCTTTTCCCCCCCTTCCGGTTCTTTTCCCCGGTTTGGTTTTTTTCTTTTTTAGGGCGGTTTTACCCTTTTCCGTTCACCCGCATTCCGCCCTCAGAGTCTCCCGTTGCCCCCACAATGAGTGATCACTCCCTGTTTTTTACCTTTTTACCCCACTCTTTGGGCTTCGCCACCAAACCCATACGCCCAAAATTCCCCAGCTCTCCCCCCCTTCCCCACATTCACTCGACGTACCTGCCCACTTTGCAACATGGGACGATGAAGTTCGTTGGGACGGCACGGTTATGCCCAAAATGTTCCCACCTTTTTTCCACCCTTTTTTTTCCCCTGACCTGTACCATTTCGTTTACAGTTTAGTTGTCGTGTCCACCCCCCTGGACCCCCGTGAAAAGCATTGCCCTCTACCTCCGACGTTACTTTTTCCCATGGCCGTACGCTTCCTCTCGATTTCATTTCTACGCCTATAGGTTTCGGAGACTTTAACAATTTCTTTGTCCCTTTTGTTTTCCGTTCTTTAGGTCTTTGCGGGATTTTGTTTTTTTTATATGGGATTTTCAAGGCTGGTTTTCTTTTTCGGCAGATCCCACCATGGCTACTTCACCCCACCTTTTCCTGGCGACCCCCCACACGCACTTAGTCATTTCCCTCCCCCCCCCCCTTCTTGGCTATCAGTTTCGTAAGTAGTGCCGTGGTCTTCTTGCGTAAAAATAGTTCTATCTTGGCGTTTTGCTTTTCTTTGGAATAACAATGTTGGTCCATTGTATTCCCACGGTCTTGTCAGTTTGTTCAGACGTGCCCAAGTTGACCCACGGGAGGATCCCGTCCCCCCCTTGAACCTATGTCCTTGTCCCTTTTTCCGTTCTAGACGGCTTTTATGGAGTCGTCGTTCTTCTCCTTGTTTTTTTTTTGAAGAGCCCCCTTGCACTATTCTTTTTTAGCCCTTGAACGACGACAACCCCAACACCACTAGTGTGTTACTTCCCCCCTCCCTCTTTGATTCCCCTCTTCTCTTTTTGTGGTTGTACCTTTTTTTCCCCACCTTGAACGCTTTTCTATCTTGGCTAGCGCCCAGATTTCGCAGGGTTGGCTTCGTACACCAGTGATTTCCCCGTATCAGCCAGTGAAGCCCTTTTCTGGTTTCTTTTATCGGGGGGGTTTTTGATTTCCCCAATCTTCTGGCGTCTTTTGAGTTTATAGCCCAACCCCAAACCCCCGACTGCTTCCCCCCCCCCCAAACTCACCCATTTCCTTCAGGTCGACCCAACCGACTGGCATGGCCGATGTTTTTATTTTCGAAGTTTATTGTGTTCAAGAACATTCCCTTTGTTTGGCCCTTAACTGGCCGTTTTCCCTCCCTTAGGTTTGTTCCCTCTGTTTTTGCATTGTTTCTTCGTCCCCCACCCCCCCCTCCCCTCACCCCCCCCTGATTATTTGTGATTGTGTTCCGTATTTCCTTTCTTTTCAACTCTTCTCCTGCCTGTCCATTTTTCCCGCCCCTTCCATGGGCGGTGAAGGGTTCTGCCCAACATGCTTAAACCCTAACCGTTTGCCCCCAATATTCACTTTGGCGTTACTCCCCCCGACCGTGAGCACTTTTGCACCCCGTGAGAATGGGCCATTGTTCCCCTTTTGGTCCTTTTTCTTTTTTTTTTTCCCTTCCCCCTGACCAATTCCTCTTTATCAAGATTGTCCCCCTCTTTTGTGTGATTTTTTTTTTAAGTTCCACTTTCAGGGCAAGGCTGACTTTTTTTTTTTCCCGTTAAGAGTTCACCTTTCTATTGCAATCTTCAACCGTCCCCCCCCCCCTTTTTCCCTTCTTTTTGCTTTTTTGGAACCCAAGGTTTTCGGCTTTACGCGTAGAATGTTTTTGAGACAATTTTTTTTTCTTCCAGTTCGGAAACGGTCACCATGTTTCCCCCGCTAGGTCCCATGTCTCAATTAGCCTTTTTTTTTATCCCTTTTTTTCTTTAGTTCCGCTCTCTCTTCCCATACATTCTTGTCGTGAAAGTTCTCTCCCATCCACCCAACTGAGGTCGGTTTTGGTCTTCTGTCGGACGGTCCTGAGTACCTTCCCGTATCACAGAATTATTTTTCCCCCCCTTCCCCGAAAACTGCCCCCCCACAAACCGTTCCTTTCTTCTTTCGTGACCACTCCCTCCACCCCAACACCAAAGGTGACTTTCTTTTTTGAGGTAAAAATCCCTTTCCCTGCTTGTGTTTTCCATTGTTTTTTATATCCTCCCCAGTTGCCTCACCCAAAGGGTGGGACCAACTTGTTTAGGTCCTTTTTTATTTAGATCCCATCATACTTCTTAAACCTTTCTTTACTTTTGGCCCCCCCCCCCTTAGCTTTTCAGCGTGTTCCCTTTCTCTTAGCCGCATCACGTTACACCTTACGAGAAGTCCGTATTGCGTCCGTGGATGCCCCCAGGAGTGCCCCCTTTCCCTCCCTACCCACAGTTCCACTGTTCCCTTTATCCCCTGAAGCGTCTTTCCCTTTTTTGCTTCTTTTTTGAAAAGGCTTTTGTAGACTGCTACGGGTCAGGAGTTTTCTCTCATTTCTCCCCCATGGTGACGTCCACTTGTCACCTCTCCTCTTTTTTTAACACTGTTTCCCCTTTTCCCTTAGGCTGTACCACCCCTCTCATTCCCCCTTTCTCCCCACAACATTCGAGTTCTCTTCGAAGTTTTCTCGCAAGGCCGAATGCGTTAATGGGTTTCTCTTCTTAAATTTGCATTGGTATAAGTACTGAGTGATGTCCATTCTTTCTGTGACACCCCTCTTCCTTTTTTTACCGTTTTTCTTTGCCCCTTTTCCGTTTGACCGTGTTTAGGGTTCTCCTATTCCGGTGTCTTCAATTTGCCCGCACGCTACCATTTTATTTCCCGTTGTTGTGTTTTTGAGATCTCTTTTTTTCTCTTTTCTTTGGTTGTACCCACTTCCCTTGCCCATTGGATTCTTCTCCCCTTTCCCCGACCATTCCTCGGCAGCCCTCTTCCCCTCTTCCCAGTGTGTCCCCCCCCAATCCCGTAAGTGGGTCCCCCTTTCTGAAACGTTTAACCTTTACCCCCCCCCCCTTCCCCCTCCCCCTTTTTTGTACGGTCTGATTTTCCCTTCTTCTCATGCGTTTTGCTGACCTGAAGGAAGTGGAAACCTTTTGGGGGAGGCCCTGTATTTTGAGGGGGTCGCAGTTTCCCCCCTTTCCTTTTCTTTTTCCTTTTCTCCCCTTTCTCCCTTTCATAAAACTTTTCCTCACCCCCCTGTTTGTTGACGGTTTTTTCCCTGAGCAGGTCGGACAGTCTAGCAGTCCTGCAATTCTTTTAAGCGTCTGCACTTTTTTTTTTTTTTTTTTTTTGTTCCTCATCTTTTTTTTCATCACTGAGGTTTTTTTTTCGTTTTCCCTTCCCGCATCTTTTTTTTTTCGTTCAAGTCGGGCTGCAGCAAAAAGCGAAGGCCCCGGCCGTCAATTTTTTTTTTTTGCACCCTGTGCAAACCCCCCCCCCTTGTGCCGTCGATTTCTTCTCTGTGGGTGGAACCTACTGGACCTTCCCTTTTCATTCCTTGGGATGTGGCAGGCAATTCTTGCGATTACCGTCGAACCAGCACTAAATGGAGTGTTTGACCCCGCAACCACCTTTTCCCCTTTTTTTTTTTTTCTTTTTGAGTCTTTTCCTTTTCACATTTCCGTTTTTTTTCTTTTTCTTTTTGATGTACTCTTTATGACGGTAAGTTCCAGGACTCCGTCTACAGGACATCCCGTTTCCTTACCAGTTTGGGATGGTGATGTTTGTTACCCCCTGCGCCGGTCCCGGTTTTTGGTTCTTTTCGTTCCAGAGGTTTCTCTTCCTTTTCTCTTTTTTTGGATTTTGAAATCACCCCCCGCATGGTCTGTTTTTCCCGATTGGTTTGCTTTCCCCTTGGTCGACCCTTTTGATTCTTTTTTTTCTTTCGAAACATGTCTCACTCAGTTTCTAAAACCCCCAGTTTCGTTTTTTTAGTTCGTTTGCACATTATCGTATGTCCTGCCCCCTTTTTGATTGTCATCTTTTTTTGTTCCAATTTTTTACTTCGTTCCCACGTCCCGTGGCTTTTCCCCCCACTGCCTTCCCATTTCTTTCCCTGCTTTTTCCCTCTCGACATCTTTTTTTCCCTTGGTCTCCATTTGTTTTTTCCCTTTTAAAATTTTCGTCAATTGCATAGGGGTGACAATCTTTCTTGTCTGGTGTGTTTTGATGCAAGCACCCCACGTTTCCCTCGTTTTTCACCTTTTTTTTCTTCCTCCTTTCCCCCCTTTGGCGTATCATCCGAAGCGTCTTTCGTGGAATCAGGGAACTCGGACCCATATTTTACTCCTCGGCCTTTCGTTTTTCCCCTCCCCAACCCCATAAGGAGTTGTTCGTTTTTTTTACCCACCATTCTTGTGGACAGGGAGGTGAAGTTTTACCATTTTTTTTTTTTTTTCGCGTCAATGCTTTCCCTTTTTTCCCCCTCCTGGTACCTCCCCTTTTTCTCTTTTCCCCACCTTTTTTCCATCAACTTTTTTCGTTTTGGTTGTAGTTGCGGCCCGGAATGGCGGGGCTTTTTTGTTGAAGCCTTAGTTGTGTCTCCTTTTTTGTCCTTCCACTCTTCCCCCCCCCTCTGTGTGACATTCTCGAACCAGCATTGGCTTCTTTCTTCCTAGTGCACTATGGTCCCTCTTTTTTGTTCAGTAACTTGAATCTTTTCATGCTTCTAACGATATGTTCTTGTAAACTGGCGTTCTTTCGACTTTTTTTTTTCCCCAAAACCTTATTAGTTGCTCACTCTTGTTTTTTTTTATTTTTTCCTTTCCCCACCCCCCCTCCCAGTTTTTTTTTTTTTCTTTTTTATGCGGGGGCATGCCTTCGGCGTCGGCAAACCCGTCTCAGTTTGAGCCGCTTTCCCCCCATTTGAGCGGGGTTAACCTAGGACCGGTAAGACCAACCTATCCCCCTTTTTCTTTTTTGCTTGTCTCGCCGGCACCAAAAGACCCTCCTCTGGTTCCCAAAAAATTTTTTTATGAGCACTCAAAGCTGGTTCCCCTTCCCTTCCCCCCTGAGTCTCTTCTTTAGGTACCTGAGCCACTCCGTTTCCGTACGTCCTTCTTCCGCGAATGGGCTTCGGAATGTTCTTTGCACCCCTGAAGTTTGCCTCCCCCCTTTTTTTTTTCTTTTATGTCTTTCCCTTCATTTAATGACACCCCGCCCGTCACGTCTCACTCCAACCGAGCGCCGCATGTTTTTTATGTTTTCTAGGACGGAATCTGCCTTTGTCACTTTTCCTTTTCTTCTCCTCTTTTTTTTTACCCTCTGTCCTGGGTGTTTTTTTTGTAACGCACTGTCCCTATTGCCAACATTAGTTCGCCAGTTTGCAAATTTTGGGAGGGCATTGCTCATTTCCCTTCTGACTCCCCCCCCAAGACCTTTCCTTCTTTTTTCCTTTTTTTTCCGGTTTTTGTTTGTTTCCATCGATGTTCCGGCGCTGGCGACATGTGTTTGTTGCCCGGCTGATGCACCCCCCATGCCTTTCCCCCCCAAACCGCTATCCCTTTACTTCTCCCCCTTTTTTTTTCCGGACTTTGTCTGCGTTGCGGCGGAGTTACGTTCGTGTTCACTGCACTCCCATCCTCCTTTCTCAATGAGCCCCTTTCTTTCTCACGAGCCTGTCGGTTTTTTCTGCCGCCGTTCCACCCCGTTGGAAAGTTATTCTTTCCCTCTCTTTTCTTCCTCCTTTTTTGTTTTCGTGTTGATTTTCCATTCCCGATCACTCGGGCAAACCGGGTACTTTCCCTTCACTCCCCAACTTACACACCCCCCTCCCCCCTGCTCTTGATCCCCTCACCTTGGTTTTTTTTCGCGCTTTTCACCCTTTGTTATGTTTTCCAAGGTCTTTTCTTGCCGGAGTCGCCTGCCTCTTTCCTCAACCTTCGGCAAAACTTTTTGACTTCCTCCCGTTGGGGGGTTTCCCCCGGACTGCTTGTGCTCCCCCGAACACATGCCCCTGCCCAATTCCCCTTTGCCCCCCCCCTACGCCTTTCACCTTCTCCCAGTTCGCGACTCCCCCCCCCCCCCCACCGTCACCTTTTCAAATGCGATGTTTTGCATTTGGTCCCAAAAGTGTCTTGTTGGGGTCGGCACTTAATAGACTTTCCACATTTTCCACCCATTTGGCCCTTTCCCCCCCTCACTCGTGACTTTTTTTTGCTTGCTTCCCCTCTTTCTGTTGTAGACCCATGTACTTTTTGTTTTCCTTTTTCCTATAACTCAACATCGTACTTGGATTTACGTCCGCGGAGCCCTCTTTGTAAGGTCCCATGTTTTGACTTCTAGGTTGAGTATAATTTAAACGTTTATTATTTCGGTGTTTTCTTGGTTTTTGGTGTCTTTGTTTTTGTCTTTGTCCTCTGGGGCCTTTTTTCCTTTTCCGGACCCTTCCGACACACCATGGCTCACACGTATGGGGCCCCATACAGGCTTTACCATTTTTTTTGCCTCCCCTTCTTTTCCTTTTCTACAGACCCTTCCCCCCTTGTTTTGCCCCTTTTATCGTCCCCCTCACTGCAGCGAATATACTTGAACCCTCACCTGGACTTTTTTTCATTAAGACTTTTTTTTAAAACAGCCATTCTTTAATTTCTTTCCCCTCGCGCTGATTCTTTCCGAACATTTCCATGGCCCCTGAACCCTTTTTTTTTTTTTCCCCCTTTTTTCTATGTTTTTTCCCAGGCGGCCTCGCTGATCAGTGTTTTCTGTCTAGGCTTCGTTTTCCCTCGACTGGGTTCCTCCCTATGCCGATATTTGTTTTTTTTCTCCCTTGCCGGGACGACCCTTCACACAAAACATCTGGTTCCATTCCCAAACTCCCCTCGGTGAGCCTTCCCCCCCCCCTCTCCCCTATTTTTTTTCCCTTTGCTCCCTCCCCTCAACTGTTTACCTTCCCTGGCTTATGTGTATTTCCATTGTGAAGTTCCTTGTCACCCCTTCTTTTGCCACTTCTTTTTCTGGTGAAGACAGCCCCTGATGGTCTTATCCTGAGTTGTCATTGTGTTTTCCTTAGTTCAGTCGTACTTTCGTCCGCCCACCACTCTGTTACCCGCCTTCAGTCCCTTGGTTCTTGACAACACCCCACCCCGCCCCCCCCCCCCTGTCACCCCGATTTTTTTCTTTTCGCTGGCTGTTTTTGTTCCACGTACCCTTCCGGGACCATATTGGGAACCTTCCCCGTCCTTCCCCTCCGATCTTGCTCATCCTTGTTACTTTCGCACGTAGTCCCCAAAGTCCCTCTGTCTTTCTGTTTTGATTGATTTTCCTTACCCATTCGTATTGCCCTTGTGCTGTACAACTCTTTTTTCTTTGCACGGCCCCCGCGCTTTCTGGGTGTTTGGTCGTCCCCATGTTCCATACACCGGGCCCCCCCCTCTTTCCGGTTTTGGGCATCCCCCCCCTGAACCAGGGCGGATGCCATTTTTACCGCTATTGCCAGCTTTCTTTTCCCTTTTCCCTTTCCCCCCCATTACCCCTCCCAAGTTGACACTGCTTTTTTCGAAGATGGCACTTAGTTCCCTCCACGTGTTCTCATTTTTTTCCTGTTCGAGCACGGGTCCCTTGTTTTTTTCCCTTTTTCCCCATTGGGACTGCCCTTTTACCCGCACCCCGTGCCTGTACATTCCCTCTTGATGTCATCCTTTTCCCTCCTTTGGTGTTTTCCCCTTCCGTACATGTTTTCCCCCGTTGTTTTTCTGGGGGGGGGGTCCTCAGTCAATTCCGGTACTCCAAGTGTTTCCCCCGTGCACCCTTTTTTCTTTTCCTTACTTCCCTCGGTGGGTGTTTCTGTCTCCCGATTTCTTTCTTGGAATTCCTTCCCTCCCGGTTACAACACTACCTTTTCCTGCCTTCCCCCGTTTTTTCACAGCCACCACCCTCCCCCCAAAACTGATTTTTTTTTTTCTGTATGTGCCTTCTTTTCTTGTTTGTCAAGTCCAGTGCTTTCCCTCGATGTGTTTGACCCCCCACTTTCCCCTTGGGCGAAAAAAGGACCCAACGCTATTCCCCAGGGACACATTTCCTCACGCAACCAAACCCCCCCAACAAAACACCCCCCACCAACCACCCCCAACCCCCCAACCAAAATTTTTTTTTTTTTCGCGGATGTGCGGTCACCCCTCCAGTTCGGCGGTTTTTGTTCGAAGGTTTTGTTTTTAGATCCACCGAATCCCCCTTTAACCCCCTTTAAAAAACGTTGGCTTCATTTCCACTTTAACGTCTCGTCGCCCGCTTCCTTCTGATTCTCATTTGTTGCCCCTCAATCCTGCCTGTGCCCATTTTGTTGTTTTCCGTTTGGTCCCCCCCGTTTTGGAGTGAAGCCTTTTTGCCTCTATTTTGCCTGCATCCCTACTTTCCGAGTCCCTCCCCTCGTCTGACCTCCTGCCACGGCCTTTCGGCAGTGCCCCCTTCTTCCCCCCCCGCAAAAACACCGTTACCCCCTTCCGTTTTGCTTTTTGTCTTCCCTACTCCTTGTGGACGGGGTTTTTTGGGCTTGGCGAACAACTTTTTCTTCCTTGTCCGACCTGCTCGTTTTTTTTTTCTTGCGTTATCCCCCCCTCCCAAGTGTTTCAAAATGGTTTGCGTTTTTTCTCCAAACTGGAATCCTGTTCGACCCAATGACAGGACTCTTCCCGTTGGACCCCAACCTCCGCCCCGTACAGTGACCACCCCACAACCTTCTTTCTCCCTTTCTCCAACGTTTGTTTTCCCTAAAGCGACTTGCCCTGCCTTTTCGATTTTCCTTTTTCTTAAACAGTCGTTTCCGTGGTTCTTTTTTCTACGCTGATCCGAGGTCCCAACTTTCCTTTTTTTATGACCACCTCTGTCGAGGCTTTGTTTTCCCCCATTTAAAACTTTTTTCCTTTTCCCCCGCATGTTCCTTTTTTTTCTCCTTCCCCCCGGGGCTCCCCTTTTCCCGCCAATTCTACATCTATTGTCTAATCCCCCTTTATTTGTTTTTTTTGGACTCTTTTTTTCTATTTCTTGGCACCCCTTTTTTGGCCTCAGCCCCGTTCTACTTGAGTTTAACCCGTAATCCCTTTCCCTTCCACGTTGGGGCTGTTGCCTTTTTTTTCCCCCCACGTGTCATGCTTTCCCTGTTCACCCTCTCTTACGTAGTTTTTCACCTTAGCAAGACCCTTTTTCCTTTGACTGTAAGCTCTCCATGCAAGTCCTGCTGTTCTTGCCCCTTTCCTCATTCATCACCCTTTTAGAGGTGTTTGGGTTTTATCCCCCCCTCACGAGTATTTTGGTTCTCTTGCGAGTCCTGTCAGTGCAAGTTTTGGACTCTTCCATTTTTTTTCCTTCCATTTGGTGCCCCTTCTGGTTGACTACTTGCTTCGAAGTTTTTGGCCCCTTTTTTTTTTTTTTTTTTTTGTCGACGTTCTCCCCCTTTCAACAAGGCCTTCGGCCCGAGCGCTTTATTTTCTCGTTTTTCGGACTGGGGTCTTTCGATGCCTTTCTTTTCAGGTAGTCCTAGGTCTTTTCTTCCTGTCTTTTTCTGCAGGCTTTCCCATTAGAAGTCCCGTCGTTACAGTGTTTTTTTTGCCCCCCGTTAAACCGCGTGCAAACCCACCCCCCCCCAGTGCTTCGCATGATTTCTGCTCGTGGGGTGTAAGGGTTGAGTTTTAACGATTCCCCCCTTTGGTTCTGGTCCTTCCACTTTTCTGGATTTCCCGTTTTTCCCTCACACCCCCTTCCCCTTTTGATTGTGACCCGCACCATTCCCGTTCCACCTTTTTTTGCGTTTGCTTTTCATTTTTTTTCATCCTTATTAGTTCCCTTTTTTCCCTTTTGCTGGATTCCCTCTCGTTATAGGACGGTTACAGTTTGACCACTTTTGAAAATCCTAGGCCCCCATTACCTTGTGGATTGGGCTTGCCCTTTTCCACTTTCCTTTTTCTTTTTTTTTTTCGTGTGTCGGAGATCAGAGTCTGTGTTCCCCTTTTAGGGAGTCTCCACCCCCTCCAATGGCCCGCTTCTTTGACCCAGGTGCTTGACCGGGTTGATTGCTCCTGTTTTCCGTTTATGTTGGTCGCCCACCCATGCGTTGTTTGTTTCTTTTACTCCGACCCAACCCGTCTTTTAAGCTGTAACTTTATCGTTGCATGTCCCTCTTTTTTTTTGCCCTTTACTTTTCCTTTTCCTACCAGTGCCCGGTTTGCTCCTGGACCAAAACCCCCAGCAGCCTTTTGTGACACCTCTTCCTCATATTTTCTCTTAATTTTGACCTAGTCCCCCTTTTCCCGCCTTCACGGGTCAATAGCTTTTTTCCACCTTTTTTTTCGTCATGGTCCAGTGGTTTGTGTCCCCGACCGTAATAGGTGGTTGCCCGGTGTATTGAACATCGGGTCCTCAAATGCTGTGTTCTCCGTCTCCCTTCCCTCTTAATCTTCCCCGAAACCGTCCCCCTCGTTTGACACTTTTCCCCCACCAGACATACCGCGGTGTTCTTCTGGTTTTGACCCTTCACCAATGGCCTTGCTGGGCCGTTTGTTTTGGGAGCAAGATCTGCGGCCGTTAATCAATCAAGTCAGTTTCCCCCCCACCTTTCCCATACACCACTTCTTGTTAGCTGTTTCTTTTTTTCGCCCCAGTGATTTTTTTGTTCCTCTTTTTAGGTTTTGTGTCCTACTTTTAGTTTTACTCGCCATCACCATACTGCGCGAGTCCTTGACCCCCCCTCCTTTCTTTCTTCTTTTCCTCTTTGGCTTGTAACCAAGCGGTCCTCCCTTTTCTACCTTCAGCTCTCCGATCTGGAAAGGTAAACCCCCTGTCTGGGCGGTTCTTGGCAGGGCTTCCAAACCTAGGCCCTCTTCTATTTGTGCCCTGCCGCCGTTCTTTTTGTTTTGCCTTTCCTTCCCCCAGGCGTGCCAGCCTCTTCGTAGGCCAAAACCTTCCTCGGAAACGCTACCCACCCAACCTGAGCCGCACACCCCCCACCACAAAACCACGCACCCCCCCCCCCCCCCCCCCCCCCCCCCCCCCCCCCCCCCCCCCCCCCCCCCCCCCCCCCCCCCCTCTCCTAAGTTTTTTTTTTTTCCTGGTTTCCACTTTTTTTAATCTCAATGTTTTTGCAGTTGGCTGGAGCGCTAGTGCTTCCTTTCAAACACACATTGTACCTCCGCTTGTTCCCCCCCTTCTGGGTTCTGAGGTCACGCCCAGTGCGGCATTCGATTGGCGCTGCTGGTCGGCGAGGCACACGCCGCGTCTTCTCCCATTCCCAGACTCACGGGGTCCCCCATATGTCTTTTCTTTTTTCCCCTGGTTGTGGGTACTTTTTTCACTTGTGGGATTTTTTTTCTTTTGTCGCATTCAACCGTCCCACCGACTACAGTTCTTCCTACTGTTTGGTACTGATCGATTTTTTGACTGGCCTAGTGTCTTTCTTCTTTTTTCAGGTCGTGGTTCATCTTCCTTTTCCCTAGTTGAAATTGGTTGCGCGACCACGCCATGTCCTATTCGTTCCCCCAGCCATGGAAAATTTTTTCTGGCCCTTTTTGTCCTGCCTGCCGCGTCCCAACTCAAATCTTTCTCTCTCCCCCCTTTGCTTTTTTTTTTTCGTCCCCTCGATGTGCCTTTTCATTGCTGGGAAAATTTGGATTGTTTGTGTCGTTTTTCCCAAAGAAGCCTTTCCCCCAACCCTGCATTATCCCCCCTTTTTTCACCCGAAGATTCGCTTGGTTTCTTAGTTTGGACGTAGTCCCCCCGTTTTTGTCCCTACAGTACTCTGGCAGCCCATTTGGACCATGATCCCAGAAGCGCCTGGTGTCAAGTTTTTTTTGTCTGGAATCCAACCTTACCCCTTGCCAGCGTGTCTCTTTCCTTTTTTACTCCTCCGTTTGGGTTTTTTTTTGAGTCCGCCACTTCGGCATGGGGTACTGGGTGACTTCCGCACCCCCTTTTGCTTTTTTTTCCTCCTTTCCTGTCGGTGTTTTTTTGTATTGCCTTGTCTTGGGGCAGTCATGTTTCCGTTCATGACGACTTCTCCCCCCGTCTAGCGCATTTTTGTTTTCTTCCCACACACGTTTCTATAGATTGGTTGGACGCCCCCCCCTGCCTTCTTTGCTTGCTTTCCAATGCCCGCCCCCAAATTCCAGCGCACCTCCTGGGATTTTCGCTGCCGCCAACACAATCCCCTTTTGTGAAACGCCAGGTCTTTTTCCTTAGTGTTGGATTTTTGGTTTTCCTGTGGCCGGCTTGCCAAATGCTAAAACAACCTTTGCCCATTTTTCTTGTTGGTGAGGATGGTTGCAAACACCACACCCGATTATGGCCAAGTGCTTTTTACCTCCACCATTTCCCGTGTCCCCTTTTTTCCTTGATCCGACTCTAATAAACAAATGGGAGGCCGTCTATTTCTCCCTTTCTCAGTTTTTTCCATGCCGAGGTTGTGTAGGACGTAACATAGGTAGCGGTCGTTTGTATTGTGTCCATCATGTGATCCACAAATTCTTAAAAACCCCTTCCTGGGTTCCCCCCTCAGGGCGTCAGGCGGCCCTTCACCGTTGCCTGTGTCTCGGGACGACTTTGCTTTTGGTCCCAGCCGCGCAATCGTTTTAGTGTTTCTTTTTCTTTCCCTCCTTCAGGAATTCCCAGAGTCGTTTTCAGTTTTTCGTTTCGCGGGCTCCTCAATGACCACTTGCACCCCCTTGTACTTTTTCCTTTATTTCCCAAGGTCCCGGATTAGAACTATCCGTGGTTTGATGTCTTGCGAGTTCTGAGAGGGGTTGATCCCCCCCGATCGTCTTACCTGATTTACCCCTGGCCCTCAACACCCTAGGATTGGCCCTTCCAAATCCAGCTGTGGGGAGCCTACATATTTGTTTAAGTTCGGATTCAAAGAACGTTTATCCTCCATATCTGTGCCTCGATGCAGATTCTTCCGTTTTTTAATGCCCCTTCCCCATGGAGGTTCACGACCGAAGACCAGCATGTTGGGTTGTTATTTCTATTTTCTGTTTTTTGGGCGACAGTCCTTCTTTTCTAGTCACCCCCCACCAAACCTCCCCCTTTCCCCACCAGTCCCAGCCCTTTCACGGTCTCAAAAAGTGCCCTCCCGATGATTCCGGGGTGTCACTCATGTTCGTATTCTTTCCCCTTCCCTGGCTGTCTTGTTCGCCCTTTTTATCTTTCCCTCCCACCTTTCAGTTCGTCCCAACCGCACGCTGTCATCTTTTTTTTCTTTGCCTCCTCTGCCGTGTCTGTTAACGATCCTCCTTCCCTTGTTAGTGGGGTCCTTGCCAGGGCAGCCTTAAGGGGGGTTGGCCAGGTACCCCGCCAATGAGTACCACCGGGGCCACCTATTATGGGTGTCTTGTCCCTGAAACACCCCCTTCTTTCTCCCGTCTTTTGTAAAAGTGTTTCTTTGCTGTTCGTTTTAGTCCGTTTTCCTCGTACGAACAAAGGAAGCTGGTCGAAGAGTTTTCGTTCTGGATTGCGTTCACCTTTCAGTAAGGATGATCATTTCCCTTTACGTCTTCCTGGGGACGAGGTTTGCCCTTTTCCTCAAGAAGTTCGGTCGCCAGTTTAATTGACCTGGTTTGGCTAGCGTTCGCCATGGTTTTGCCCATTCCCCTTGCTTACAGTGAGCCTGGTCCCCGTTTCAACCGTGATCTTTTTTAGGCCTGCTGGGTTCTCTCCCCGAGTACTGGGGTGCTCTATCTCCCTGACCAGCCTTTTCGATTCCCTTCACTGTCTCCCTTCCCCCCCCCCCCACAAACGGAAGGTCGGATGTTGCCGTAGACGGCTCTGACTTTCTATAACGACCCAGGTCCGAACCTTGAAATACTTCAGTGAACATGCCCTACCCCTCCCCCCAGGTGAGTTTCTTTTTTTTTTCACCATCCAGTTTCTTCGTTGTTTGCTTTCACGGTAAGATCCGAATTGCGCACCAAGGGTGTGGCCTCCAATGTACGTTCTCATCCCGCCTCTAAATCACTTGTTTCCTCTCTTTCAGTTTTTGTGTTTCCGTTGGTCAAACCAGAAGTGGCGTAAGTGACCCCTTCTCTCCCCTGCCATCCCTACCTTACGCATTTCGCAGATAGCTTCGACCCCAATGAAGGGGCCCCCTTTAGCCATTCGTGCACGCCAATGGAGGGGGGCCGGCTTGCATTGGTCTTTTGCTGGCGTTTGTTTCCCTCCCCCTGCTGGCTTTGTCGGCGACACCCAGATCCTTTCCCCCCCTTGTGTCCTTACAAACTTCTCCTTTGGACATTTTTTTTTTTCCCCTCCCTTCACCCCCCTGACTTCGAAAACCCTTCCCCTTAGACAGGTTCCCCCACACAACTTTCTCTTTCTTCAGTGTTTGGCCCCTTGCGCCTTTCTGCATGTTTTTTTCTTTCCCTTCCCATTCAGGAACCTGCTGTTCTTTTTCCCTCCCCTGCTTTTCGGTGGACCACTTTTCTGTTTTCTTGAATGACGTGAGAGTGACCCCCACCGTTATTGCCCCAATGTAACTGGTTCGGTTATGTATTCCCTATCCCCTTTTCTTTTCACCAACGGTGGTCCCCTAACCGTTTTCCCTCTCCCCCTTTCTCCCTTTTTTTATAATTTTTCTTTTTTTTTTGTTGAGAGAGCCTTGGAGTGGCGGGAACATGCGAAGCACCGTATATAACCCTCCCTTTCCCCTCACCCTTCCCTTTGGTCTTTTGCAAGCCATTAGGAAATCCTTTAAATAGTTTCCCCTCTCCCTTTCCCCGTGGACTCCTCCCTTTTTCCATTTATTATAAAAGTCCCCCTTTCTTTATTGTGTAAGAGATTCGCCAATGTCGTTTAGAGGCAAGCTCCTTAAGACCCCTCGTCTTTGTTTTTTTTTTCCGCATGTGTAAGGAGGACGTTTTTCCTCTTCCCCTACGTTTAAGGTTTCAGTCGTCTTTCTCCAATTTGGACTGTTTCAACATTGGAGGAACTGATGGTTAACGCAGTTCGTGTACAAAAGGTTTTTTTTTCGCAAGCTCCCCTGGGCACATGTTCTGGACCTCGTTTTTTTTTTCCCCTTTTTGCAAGAGTCCTCCTTCTTGTTTTTTTTAACGCGGAGTTTTTCGTGAATTTTTTAGAACTCTCCTTCCTGGCGGGTTTTTTCCTTTAGGGCACGGCTTCAACTCTTTAGGGTTTGTTTCCCCCCCACGTGCACCCCCAACCCCGTTGCCCCGTTTGACTTTCTGCTTCTGTGCGTATTACTGGAGTACGTTACACCCTGGTTGATGGCCTTTCATTTTCTGTCCTTTTTTCCCCTTTCCAACCAAGTCCTTTTTTCTGGTGGACTCAAACTCCCGTCCATTTTGCTTTCTGAGGCTGTTACACACTTTGTCCCCGGACGTTTTGGCCTTTTTTTTTTTTTTTTTATTCAACCCTCTCTTATAGACGGTAGATTTGACCATAGTTTCCCTGTATACATGCACTCCCAGAACAATTACGGTTTTTCTTTTTTTTGCTTTTTGGACCCCCCTTTTTCCTTTTCCCTCTAGCGTTATTTTTTGGTTGATGGGATTAGGAGCGTCCTTTTCTTCGGGAAGATTCCCCCCCCCCCCCCCTCCCTGAAGATTCCGATCCTGTTTTATTGACCCGGGGTCGACCTTGATTCTCTTTGCGCACCCCCCACATGCGACGCGTCCTGAAAACCGTCGTTCCATTTCTGCAAGAGCGATTTTCTTTTCCAGTCTGTTACTTTTCCCCCTTTTTTAGTCCCATGTTGTTGTAACCTTTTTTCTTGTGACCCTGGCGCCTGAACTTTCCGTTGCATCCGTGAAATTTGGACCTTCTCCTAAGCGAGTCTTGTTCTTCACTTTGTTTTGTTTGTGCCCGGTGTGTTTACGGCGGCACAATGGCCATTAGCTTTTCATCTCTACATGGTTCAGGTTTGGTGGGCTGCCACCTCCCCCCGTTAAGAAGTTTTTCCCCTGGGGTTCGTGTTTCGATCCTCATTGGTTTTTCCCTGCATCACCATTAAATTCTCTTTCCCCCGGCCCCCTCCGGCCAGACCTCCTTTTCCACCCTCCAACGGCCTCGCCGGTCGACCATACCCCCGAAAGTAACCCTGTTTGTTCGCGGTTGGGTCTTGACCAACTGGCGTTTAACAGTATTCATGCAAACAAGGCGCGGCCCTCCCGTTTTTCCGTTTCGGCCGCCGGTTCTGACCACCCCCCCCAGGCCAGCCCCCTCCACATCGTTTTTTTTTCTTTGCGTCGTTTAGTTCTTGTTTGACCGTGACACGTTTTCTGGTTTTGAAGCCCGTTTTGTGCCGCGGCTCCTCCCTTCAATAGTGACCCCTCCCTCTTTATTTATAGACCTCCTGCTGTTCCCTTTTCTTCATAGTGTGGTAAACTGCTTCACCTTGCCCTCGTTTCTTCTCAGCTAGCCCGATATGGACGTTCCCCTGTTTCATGATTTTTTCCCCCCGTTTTCCCAACCCAAAATTGATGGTTTCCCGCCGTGGTTTGCCCCCCTCTTTTTTATGGTTTTTGCTTTGTCGTCCATTTCGGTGCCGCCCTTTTCCTGGACTGACCCTTTCCCACCGTTTTTCTCGTCCCTGAGCTCAAAACATGAAGTCCGGCGACCCCATCCGGGACATGGAACCCCTACCCCTATCCATTTTCCTTTTTTTCCTTTCTAAGGCCGGCCGCCGTGTTCCCAAACCTGACTTTTTTTTTTGCTGGTGTGAATATGTCTGATGTTGTGCAACGCATTCCCCGACGTCCCCACATATCTTCCCCTTCTGTTTTGGTTACTGCATCAAGAAGTTTCGTCTTGGGGACAGTACCGCCCTTGTGGAAGGGGCGCCTGTTTGTTGTCGTTGCCCCACCCCTCCGTTCAATCCACTTGTTGGAGTTTTGTCTTGCCGGCCCTTCCCCCTTGATTACCCGGCCATCGGTTTCCGTCTTAAGTAGTTTTCTAACTGGAACCCGGAGGCATCGACGTGGCACCTCCCCGCTTCGGGAGAGCTCGTTTCAAGTTCTTTTTGTTAGAAGCCTTTAGCACCCTTTTTTCTGTTTTTAGTTGCACGGCACTGTCATGCCTCTCTTGACCCAGTTTCAAATTGGTGTACATTGTTTTTTGAATTGAATGGCCGTAGACCCAAACACCACACAACTTCCCCCTTTTTCCTCGTCTCTAACTGGGAGTGTTGTCGTCGAGAATAGTATGTTACGGGGTGGGAGATTGTTCGTTTGAATGTGTTAGGCCCCCAAGCCAGTCCTGTTCACAACGAGTATACATCCTTTTTTTCATGCAGTGCACCCCGTCCCTTCTCGTTTCTTCACTACCTCAGCCACCTCCCGGCCAAACCCGATTGGGAGAATTCCCCCTGGTGCCGTTGCTCTTCTTCAGTAAAAGGTTCATCGTGCTCTCTCTCTGGTTACTTCCCTCCGTTTTTTTGTTGGTTTAGTCGAGCCCCTCGTTCCACAACATTTGGGTCCCCCCTCTCGTGCATTTTTCAAACGTCCCCATTGCTACCTTTTTCTCCCCATTACATTTGTCTGCGGCTGACAGTTTGGTTTAGGGCTTTCATTTCCGTTATTCTGTGATGTGGGACCTGACCGAAGTTTACTGCCTCCTTAGAGGGTTCCCCACCGGTGCTGCCCCACAAAATGCGTATAAATCGGTTGGTGTTTACATTCCTTCTTTTTGGTGGATTTCCTACACCCCTTGTCCCTTCCCTTCCCGAGATACGGGACCACAGTTTTATCGACCCTCACCACGCACATGGAAGTTTCTTAAGGTTCGTTGGGCTCGGGAGGAATGTCCCACAATGATCCCACCCCTTTTTCCAATTTGTCTTCTGATCCTTTTTGTCGTAGGACAGTGTCTTTTTATCCCCCCATGTGTCCGTGCGTGCTCGTACTGAAGTTATTTTCCCCAGTGCTCCGTCGATGCCGGTCTCTGTCTCGCGTCCCATGCGCCCTTTTTGCTCGTGTTTAGTAGTCCGTACCAACCCCTTATTTCTGTTTTTTGTCTTTTTGGTTGGTTAGCGGGCTCTCTCCACGGCGTTCCCCCTCTCTTCCCCCCAAAATGTCCAAACGTCTTTGTTTCGGTGCAGTGCAGGTTCCTGCGGGGCCCGGTAAGTTCCCTGACAGGACGGTTCTTGGATCGTCCCTTTTCCCCTCAGGATCTCTCCGCAAACCCTGGCTTTTTTTCTCGTGATGCAGAACAGGCATGTCTTTGCCCAGCTGTCCTGGTTCTTTAACGTTTTTGTTGCCCCGTCGAGTCTGATTTTCTCGCCCTCACATGTCACCTTTTCTAGCTGTTATGTTCAGGTACCGGCCTTAGCCCTGGCTTTCCGTGTTGTTCGGCGGGCCTTTCCGAGTGAAGGGGTTGCCCGGCCCCGCGTTGGTGCTGCCTGGACCGCGCAAAAACACCATCCCGTTGTTTGGCCTTTACCCTTTTCCCATGCGGTTTGATGCCTATCATCTTTTTTTTTGGAAGCATGCACAGCGCTTACTCCGACCATATGATGTTGATTAGCTGAAGTTTTCCGAAGGGCTTCCTCGCAGAGGGGGCAATATTCTGAAACAGTTAAACCCTGTGTAATGATTATTTCCTTTCTTTCCCTCTTTGGACACATTCTTGCTTTTTTTTACGTCTCTCGTGTCAACAACGGTTTTATGCTTCACCAGCCCTGCCCAGTCAAGGTCGTGACTTCCCCCCCTGCGAACCAATCTCTTTTTCTTTACCCTTGACCGGTTTGTCAAGACAAAGGGAATTTTAGTGGAAAATCGACATGGCGCGAGCGTGCTCTCCTTCCCCCTCACAGGACCTTTTTTTTTCTGCCCCCCCCCCTCTCCCCACTCCTTTTATTCGTTTTTTTGCTGTCGTCCTCGTTCCAGTGGTTTGTTAACTCATTACCGCTTTTCGGAGGCAGGACAAGCGATTTTTTTACGTTGCCGGTCGTGCCCTTCGTCTTAGCCCACTACACACCGGGCCACCCTATTATGCGGGTCCTCCCCAACCACCCCCCCCTTTCAGTTTTCGATTGGCACCGCTTATGCCCTTGCGTCGTCTTTCCCCCTCTTTCCCTCAAACTCTCACCCCCTCCCTCTCTCTGTCTTTTGTCCCTATGTTTCTTTTTTTTTCTTGGTTAAGCAGTCAGGGAGCCGCCCTTCACTTCGTTTTTTCCCGTTCCCATTTTTACATGGTCCCCAGTTCCCCCACCTGTTTCCCCATTCCAAGCTCCCTTTTTTCTGTTCAGATTTTGAACCTCTTTTTTTTTTTTCTTTTTCGGCATATTGTTGTTTGATCCAGATCCTCTTCCTTCTCCCCGGTCAAATCCCCTGATCGTGGTCCAACTTATGTTTGGGGTTTTTCTCCCGAGAAGGGACTTTCCTTACTTCTATCTTTCCCGTCCCCCCCCCACTCTCAGGCTGCTTCCTTGACGGCCCAGCACCACACTGTTTAACTTTCGGGATTTTTTTTGTAGACGGCTTCTGTCCTTACCGTCTCTACCTAGTATGGTTCTTCCCTGTCAAACAGGACCCAACCCTCCTTCTTCACTTACCCTGGGTCCCAACTCCTAACCACAGGTGCGGAGGGTGCTCGTGTTTTGTGTTCCTTCCCAGATCCCCGTCGGGTTCGGTTTTTTGTGCTATTTTCTCTCCAGATTGCTGCCGCACCCAAGGGTTGGACCCCCCTCCACTCCCCATTTCCTTTCTCCTTTTCCCTCCAGACTTATTCCTTTTCACACATAGACGGTCCACCACTGTGGTTTTTCTTTGTGAACCAACCCGATGTTGGAAGCCGGTTTGCCCCTCTTATGGCCTGCCCCCCGTTTCCCTTAACTATACCCCCTCGGGTCGTTGCCTCAAGACTTGATCCTTGAGTGTCTCTCTTTCGTCACACACGCATTAAAGGGAGCGCGGCCGGACTTTTGCCGGGGAGCTTGCGACCGGCCTTAATGTTCCGACCTTGTTAGGTTTTCTCCCCCCCCTTTTTGTTGTTTCCCAGGTTTTTCACCCGGGGTGCTCACTTTTTAGTCGTTTAATTCCACATGACACTGAGGGCCTCGACCACCTCCAAGCTCCTTTACCCCCCACCCCACTCTATTTATTCCCTTCGTTGTTCAAGGCGCATGCTTTCGTTCTTCTTTACAAGTCGGACGGGTTGCGTCTTTTATTACGTTCCTGAGTTCTGCGGGCCCCGGGACGGCCTTTCACTCTTTTCTGGAGGCTTTTTTCCCGTCCAACCGGGTGTCGGGAATGTACTGTGTTCCTATCCCGCGTTGCTTCGCCCGTGGTTGCCCGCCACGCT
>Ga0179593_1611707_pt1 | contig 28985 bp, 36 predicted proteins | sample CZODoug2_1_08_16_FD_185931 | JGI IMG/M metagenome (GOLD analysis project Ga0179593, IMG submission 185931) | Vadose zone soil fungal communities from Angelo Coast Range Reserve, California, USA - CZODoug2_1_08_16fungal (PacBio error correction) | ecosystem: Environmental > Terrestrial > Soil >... | reverse complement strand
GCCCTCCATCAAGAAATGTTCCCAAACCTGCGTCCCTCCTCCACCACTTCAGGTTGTTGTCATCTCTCTGCTCGAAGCCAGAGAGGATGACTTTGGCCCTCTTCGGTCAATCGTCTCCCCATCTGTGGCCTAGATTTAAGTCGGGATTTCTTTCCCAGCCCCACCGTAAGTAAGTACACGTTATGCTCTGGAAGGTGCTTTTGCTCCAGAAACCAACCCCCCTCCTTCCTTTCCACCCGGTTCGTCTAGATGGTATTTTTTCGCCGAGTCTGGTGCTTGTTTGAAGGGCACCCTTCTCGCTTATGGGAGCGAGGCAGGTCCGCCCGCTTTTCCAGCAGACTGTTTTGAGAGCTCTTCCAGCTTTTTTGGTTCAACAGCAGCATTTCAAACTCTCCCCCTCCCGTTATTTCCCCCCTTGGGGAAATCCTTCGTCCACTATCAGAGTTTATGAGCCTTTTAAAAACACTAAAGAGCCCCCTAACCCATGTGGGTCCTTTTGACGGAACCCTTCCTCTCGGAACCTATACCTGGTAATCTTTTGATTTTATTCATATTCAGCTTCCAGAGGGACCTCGTATTGATGGGGCCCGGAGATCCGTTTTTCCTTTAGATTTATAGATCATATGGTAGGGCCCCCCCCCTCTTTCCTTCCCATGCCGGACCCCCAATAAATCTTCCACGACAGCCTGAGCAATTTTTCTGAACAGGGATGCCCTGGGATGGCCGCGGCGGTGTGGAATAGTGTGTCGTGAAAAACAGACGATTCCCCCTGATGATGGTTCTTCTCTGTGGTAGTTCCAAGATTTGGTTGAAAAAAGAAACTTTAAGGAACTCTGGGAATAACATAGGAAACCTCTCCGATGTTTTCCCCAAGGTCTATAGTCGTCCCTGTCACTAAGTGCTCCTTTCGGAGATGGTCTTTTTTTTTTTTTTGGCTCCCCGCACCCACCACCTGTTTCTTCCCCCTAGACTCACTGCCCCCTTCTCCTGCAGATTAGGCAAATTGAAGGGGCAGCCTTCATCCTGAGGAGCAGCCAAAAGCCTCTCAGCGGCCACCCTCCCCCCCATATCCGGCTCCCCTGACTGGCTTTGTGCGCCCCGCCTGAAATCTCCTGACACCCCTCATCCCGACGTGGAACTTTCCGTCTTTTTTGAATATGGAAGCAAAATTCCTATTTGACTGCCCACCCTTCTTGGATAGAGCCCGTTTTCGTTCGCCGCTAGGCAACAGCTCAGCGGCTTCTGAATTCGTCTCATTGTACTCCCCCCTTATGTCGGTCCTGCGCACCTTTTCTCCCGTCGTTTAGCGATTACAGAAGGGGGTACTATCGATTTCTTGCCCCCCTGCACATTCGAGACGTTCTCGTCACCTTTGACTCGTTGTTGGTATTTTCCTCTTTCTCGTGTTTTTCCAACAGACCTCGACTTGTTTAGCCGAAACTTTACCACCCGGATTTTTTCAATATGCCGGCTTGTCAGTGAGAGATTCGTAAGCCGCGATCCTTCCCGTTCGGTATTTAGCCGCCTCCACCTCTCTGCGTTTTGGACGGTCAATCTTTTCTTTTCAATCCGGCCGTCGCCCCGCAGAGATGATTTTTGGAACTGCTTTTTTTTGCGCCTGTTTTTCTGCGCTCTTTTCAAGAAAAAGGCCCCTTCTTTCCTGCATTTTCCTCTCGATAGCCTTCAAATCCGGTCCTTTTTCTGTTAACAACCCCTTCGTTACGTCCAATACCGCTGATTTTTTCTCCAGCTTTTTTGACCCAGACTCCTCCGTTGTGTTGCCAAAATGGAGAAAACGTGTTTCAAACACGGAAGAAATACCCTTCTTTCTCCTCCGAGCCTCACGCTCGGAGGATTTTCGGTTTGATTTTGTCCCGCAGAGAGCATCCATTTTCTGGGGGAATCCCCCCCCTTCCCCCCTCGCGGGACTCCCAGTCCGCACTATACCTTCCCCGGACTTCACTTCTGTTTTTTAACGGCCTTAGAAGTTTCCCCGCAAACCTCCGATCGGGGGTGGCTTTATTTAAAAAGTGCCGGTTTAAGTTTTCCCCTGTCCCCGAATCTCTCACGTGGACCCCCCTTTCACTTTTGGCCGGCTTTCAGTCAGCCCACTTTTCCAGGGAGGTAGGAATAAAGTCCCTTTTGGATGACCCTAGGGCTTTACACAAACAGATTAATTCTCGCATGGTTGTTATCGCAAGAATCGAGAGTTCCTCTTCAGCAAGAACACCTTCCCTATGCGGCCTAAGGCTTTTCCCCTGACTTTTAGGGGGTAGACCCACCCAGAAGGAATTAATATCACCCCCCCCCTTTTTCTTTCGCAGAGCATTTTTAAAGCTCTATCCCTTTTGTTTGGGGGGCAACCATAGGACGTTTCTTCGACCGATTCCCCCCCTGGTTAAAAAGTCGGGATGCTTGTTGTGCTGGTTTTCTGGCTTTTCCCAAACTACATTTCTTTTCAGCGGTCATTTTGGTGGGGGGTCTTCTTACTAGTTTCCTTCTGGCCTTGTATAGAATCGTGTTATGCCTCCTCCAGAAAGTAATCGTCCGAGGTTCTTTGCCCTAATCCTTTATATTACACTCCCCTCACTCTGACGTAGGTGGAATCCCATCTCCGATGAGGTATTCTCTTCTTCTTCCTAGGGTTCCCCCGACCGCAGCTTTTTACTTCGTTTTCAGAGGTCCCGGACTTTCGGTGTTGTTTTGCTTTTGTGTAAGACCAACGTTGACCCCCCAACATAATTCTTGACATGCACACACCTGCCCTGATTTCCTGCCACGCCCCTCTTGCCTCCCCTCTTTGGCTGCCGATTATTTTCTTTTGGTATGTGGTTTATCGTCCCCGGCGTGTCCCCCTCACAGATAAGATCTCCAAGTAGCTGGCCACCAGCATTCCTCTTCGAGACCAACATTCTTGCAGAAACATAAATCTTGCCCCCGTGCGTGAATCTTTTTCTTTTCCTATAAAAGACCCACGGAACAGTCCATTGCAAGGCTATCGGCTTCGCTTTCGGAGGCACACCCCTTGTGCGATTTGCATCGGTTGTCCATTTTTAGATTCCCGAGTTTACATCCTTTGGAAAAGAGAGTGCAAAGTGGAAAGTTCCCCCAAAGCGAGGTCCTAAACGGCTTGAAGTGCGCCTCCCCTCTTTGGAAATCATTTTCCGCGGGGACCTTGTCCCTTCTTCAGATCGTGGTTGCACTTCGAACGAGACGTGGGCCCCACAATACCATTTCTTCGGGCGAGTTCCATCGATGTTTTGTTTTTTTCTGGAGCCTGCCCTCCTTCGGCACCCCTTTTCTCTTTCATGTTTGCTTCCTTATTCTTTCTGGTTTTTTTTTGGGGGGGCCCTCATGACTTTGCCTTCAACGTCGGGCCACAGAATGGTGGGGCCTCCCGACCATGAAATTGGACGACTCTTTGGCCCTCAAGGCCCCCTCTTCTTTCAAAAATGAGTGTTTTCGGTTTCGGTTTTTAAACATTTATATGATGTTAACGTGCTTGTGATTGGGGTGCTTTTTTTCTTTTTCTGCGTACTTCTTCTTTGAGCTTTTTTCTTTTTGAGTTCGTCACGCCGGCCATTCTTTTTATTGCTGGAGGGTGTTTCTTCCCCCTCCCCACCATCCTTTCTCTTTCAACCTTCTGCTTGGTTCGTCCGGCCTCCGTCCTTGGCTGAAGACGTGCAATTTTTCTTGCACAATTCAATCCCCTGTTGCTTGATCTTTCTTTCTGGCCCCGTGGAGGTTCCCATGGCGGCAGCGTTTTTGGGCTGTGGCTTTCTTGACTGTTTGTCTTAGGCTCAGAGTTCTTCGCTCCTGCTCTAGAGTACGAGTTCATTTTTGGTGATTTTTTTCCGAAGCGCCCGTTCCCTGCTTTTTTTTTCCCCCAGCAGTGGTCTTTTTTCTACCTGAGAAGCGGCCCGTTTGGAGATTTGTGGCCTTTTTTCCTGCCACACCCTTCCGGTTTTACCGGCCCTCTTTTTTTCCCCCCCCTTATTTTTTTTGAGAGGGGGGTGGGTGTCCACTTAAGCGAGTTTTTCCTCGGCCACAAGCGAAACTGCCCCCCTTTGGCCGGCCGCTTCTTTCTCACCGCCGAGAATTTTAGGACCCTTTTCCCCGCTCTTTTTTTTTTCACCCCGTGAAACAACTCTTCTGCTCTCTCCTTCAATAAACTCTGAGCCGACTTTTTTCTCGCCAAACTCGAATTCCTTCCTCAAAACATTTTTGAAACTTCACGGTCTGGGACTTCACTTATTGCTTTGACACGTTTCCGGAAATTAATTTTTTTGCATGGGAATGTGCCCAGAACAAGTTGCACGGCTTACAAGCCACGGCTTTTCTTCCCTCCGTGGCCCTTTAGACACTGAGCCCACGCAGACCATACCACCCGCAATACAGATGTTTCACTTCAAGACCAAAAGCTGTTAACTTATCCCCGACAGAGAGGCATCCCTTCCCCACAATCATCTCTTTTTTTTTTTTCATAATATACCTTTTGTGCCCCATCCCGTGATCCGAAAAACACATTCTTGATAGCGCTCGAAGCCCGCTTGATGCCGAAGCTCCCCTTCATGGTCCCCTTTCATCTGTGGCCCTTTTTACTTTGACTTTGAGAAGTTTCTCACTTCCCCATTTTCCTCAAGAATAGGACAGCCAACCTTCTTCCGATTTTGCAGGTCTCTTGGAACTTTTCCCCCTCCCAAAACCTGAGTCCCGGCGACCCTATTCGATGGTCTGCGGACGAGCAATTTTCGGGAGAAGTGCACCCCCCACTATCTTCGAGGAGAGTCTTTCCTTCCTCCCCGCGGTTTCTTTTGACTGAGTTCAAGGCTCCCGGAGCGGTCAGGCGTCTTTGGCCCTTTTTTTAAACTTGCTACAGCCCATTTTCTTTCCAACCATCGGGTGGCCCCCCCCCCCGATAGACCCCCTATCCCCTTTTCGGCCCTGGCCGCCTCGGGATCCTCTTTTCCCGGCAATTGCTCACCCCCTTGTCTGGTTATCTCATCCCGTTCCCTTCATCGTTCAGATTCATTTCAAGGTCTTTGGATTCCGAACGTTTTTTTTTTTTAGGCAGTCTCATTATTGGGTTTAGGGCGCTTTATTCTTTTTTTTCCCCTGGTCGGTCGTTTCTTGACCACGCTCCTTATGCTTCACTTAAAGAATCGGGCGATCAACGCCTTTGAGTGCAATCCCTTTCCCTGTGCGTGAAGTTTCTCTTTTTACCGCGGAATCTTCTTTTGCAACCAGCATAGCGTCGCTGGGTCTGATGGGGGGGGTACCCAGAGAGGTCCCCCCTTCCTGGAATTAGGGCATACCCCCCTCCTGACAGACCCTTCCTCTCCACAGAATGCTTCACAGGTTCTGCCTTTAGGAATGACGTTACCTGCATCGGCGATGGATTTCCCCTAGTCAGAGTGAATACTGCGTTCACCTTGACAGGATTAGGGCAAAGACGGGTTTTCTTTCCCTACCGTCGAGTCCTCCTCCTTCGAGCCCGCCCTGCCCCCCCTAGGAGAAGACTCACGACTGCTTTGGCGTCCTCCCCTTGTCCAAGACTCGCCGACCCACTCCCCCCCCCCAGCCATCCCGACGGTGGAACCCCTCCTTTTTTTTTTGAGCCACCCCCTTCCCTTTTGTTGCCAATTCCCATGCTTTCTTCGATTTTCCCCCGAGAGATCCTTTCGCCCCAGTTCTTTTTGTCCTTCGTCTCATTGGTCAGTACCCCCCCTCGGTGGTACCAGACTTGACTCCCTCCTTCTAGAAGTTCTCTGGATTTCTCAATCCTCAGATTCGGTGCGATCGAGACGTCTCGACCCCTTGAATCGTTTGTTGTAGTCCCCAAGCATATGCTCGGTTGGGATTTCTCCCCCCCATGAACCTTCCTACCTTCACTTCCTCCCTTAACCCCCCAGTTCCATATGCCGGGCGGAGAAAGTGTCCTTTTTTCCGTTCCGCCCCTCCCCCGGCAGTTCCGGTGAGTGATCGGGAAAGTAAGCCTTCACCACGAGAGGTTTTTCTTTTTTTCTTAGCACATCCGCCTCGCTAAATTTCCTTAATTTTTTGACTGAGAGTGCGGCTCCCTTGAGACGACCTAGGGAAATCATTCTGGTCCCTTTTTTTTCCATTGCTTTTTCAAAATCCTTCCCTCCGTGGAACACCAATGGTTGCTTCCCTTTCGTCCAATAGGAGGATCAGTTTCCAGCGTTTGCGACAGTGTAGCTCTTCCCGTTGTTGTTGTTTCCCCTTGCAGCAAACGCTACAACCGTTTAATCAATCATTCTGGAAGGTCCCGGATGCTACGAGATCCTTTTTCCTGCAGACGAACAGCAGGAAACTCCTCAGACATACTTCTGGGGAATACCCTCTGTTCAACTCCGAGGAGCTCCCATCTGAAGACTCTTCCTTTCATCGAGGCGCTGATGTTCAGCCGAAGAAAACCTCCTTCACGCGCAGATCTGGTTGGCGCTACCCCCCCTCCGGAACTGCCGTACGTCGACCGTCGCGTACAATCTTTCCGGCATCCTGGCCGTTTCCCCGTTTTTTTTATTCCAGGTCCGAATGTTCGTTTGGCTTCCTCACACGAAGAAGATGCCTGACCTTTTAAAACCCCCCCCCTTCCTTTTTTTCGAGACTTTTATTCGCCTTGACTCCTATTTTTAATTTAAGACCCCAAATGATGGTAATCAATCCGGCACGGCCTCCTTGAAGGTTTCTCGACGACTTGGAAGAAGGCCCCCTCTCCCTTTTTGGACTGGCGCAGCTCCTTTGAAAAAGAACCCCTTTTTCAAGCTCTTTCCCTGGTTGCAAACACAAGGTTAGACAGGTTGCTTCCAGATTCCCCCCCTTCCTGTTTCCACGGCGGGCTGTCGGGTCTTTCTTTTTTTTTTTTTTCGAGGAAAGGCTCCACGCCTTTCTGTCCGGTAGGGTCTTCTAATCGCGACTTCCCCTGAATTTGTTGGATGCCTCTCCAGAAATTCCTCTTTTCACCCCGTCTTTGACTAAGGCCCCCCCCCAATCTGAAGTATTTGTCGATTTTCCTCTTATGAGGCCTGGTGGTAAATTCCCCCTTCTTTTTGCTCGGTGTACGACCTTTTTTTCATTTTCTCGGTATGTGCCTTCTCAGTTTGGTTTTTTGTGTACGACCACCCTCCCCCAAAAAAAAACTTAACAGTCCCGGCTCTTATGGTGACCTCCACACCCCCCCCTTCCCTGGCATCCCGTACTGAAAAGCACCCTATTGCCTCAAAGTTTCGTTTTCTTGATTCTGATGACCTCTTTTTTATGCTTCCCTGGCTGTTTATGGATTAGAAGAAATTCACCCAGTAGAATGGCACCTACCTTGAGATCGCCGAGGCCGGTCCCCCCCAAGGTCGGTCAAGGAGGATTTTTTCCCAGCGTGATATGCATGAATTGTTGATGAGCTAAAACTTCCAATTTGATTACAGTATCCTCCAGGGCGAGGAAAGCGGCTTCCCCCCCTTTGCAAAATCCCAGTGTTTTTCCCTTTCTTTCCGACTGAGGTTACCAGATGTGAAAACTTTTCCTACGGGAGCAAGTTTTGAACTGTGTTGAACAACTTTCCAGACCCGGTCCTTTAGATTCAGGATAAGTCTGTCCTTTACCGGTCAAACGAGCTCTCTTTCTTCCGCGAACTCCTTTTTCCTGTGAACTGCGCCCTCCCCCCCCAACAATTCTCGTAGGCCCCCCTCTTTTTTTTCGAAGTTTTTTGTTTTGAGTTTTTATGGTTCCTTCCCGTAGCAAAAATCTGTCAAGTCATTTTTTGGCTTTCCTTCCTTTCATGACTTCCCAAACCTCCTTCACCCTTTTTTCCCCTAGGGCAAAAGATGTTCTGCAAGCCATGAAATGTGGCTCCCTCAGGCATCAAGACTTGTTTGTCGCACTTGACCCCGAGTGTGGGTTCGCCATTTGGGGCTTCCCCCGATTTATATGATGGCTTCTTGACTGATTGGGGGATTGGCCTTCGTCCGCTGTCGTGGATGAGCTTTCTCTTTTTTTTTCCGCACGTTTTTTATTGCGGGTGTTGGTTCGTTTTGGGTCTCTTGTTGTCAAGGTGGGGAATTCCCCTAGCAGGGATGGAAGCCCCCCCTTTTACTTTTGGCCCAATTCATTGCGGGGCTTGACGATTTTTCTAGCAGCCGGGACGACCATTTCCGTTGAAAGTCTTTTTTTTGTTTTTTTCCTATTGGGGCGCGAAACCCCCCCCCCCAGCGGCTTCCTGAGTTGAGGGAGTACGAGACTTTTTTTTTTGATCTTTGTCTTCAATTCCAGCTCCCTATTTCCTTCTCGCAAGCGGGCAAACATCTCCCCCCCATCCATGCGCTTTACATTTTCCGTTCTTTGCCCCTTACACTTCGCGTAAGTCCCAAATGACATCTTTCGTTGTTGTTGTTGAGAGAGATGTTTTTTGGTCATCGGTCAACCTGACTTACGCTCCGTTTCAGAACTTCCTCGAAATGAAATGTACTGGCCCCCCCGCTCTGCAGGAGAGTGTCCTGTTGGCCGCTCACGGGGAGCGTCCCTTCAGTGAATTCCGGAACAATATCCCCTTTTTTTTTCCTCCCCCAGGATCCCTCCTCCCCTTGGGTTTTCTCTCCCACTCCCGCCAACTCGCCAGAAGCAAACCCCCGACCATGGAGAACTTCAACGTTTTTCATGGGAAGCCCCTTGCGAGACGACGCATAGATCACCGAAGGCTTTAGTTGCCCCTGCAGCCTTGTTCTTTCCCCCTCCCCGGGGAAAGACCCTGAGCGATCGCTTTTCCCCCGCAATAAAGATGTCCCCTTTCGAGACCTCACGTGCGGCTCCCCCCCCTTTCCCAAGTTTGGACCCTCCTCTTTTTCATCCCTCACATCAGCAAGCCAGTTATTGTTTCCCCCCCAACCGCTTCCCGAACGCACCCTCTTTTGCGAAACCCAAACTCCTTCTTTCCTGTATCGACTTCGACGATCTCGTCCCCCCCTTCCTTTCCCTTTTCTAAAAAATCTTTCCTTTGAAGTTTTTTTTTATTTTGACCAGGAACCCGCCACCCGCTCCTCCTTTCCCCAAGGTCCCCCCTCATTTTAATTCCGGTGGCCCGAGTTGAAAAGGGCTTTTACAACATCGCCCCCGACCTCTCGGAGACCTCAATAGAGGGTATTTTTTTGATTCCATTGTCTTTTTTTGGTGCACAGACCCCCACCTTTCGCCGTTTTTCTGGTCCTGAAACCGCCCACTGAGTTCCCCCTTTACTCGCGTCGAGAGCCCCCCGCCCTTCTTACACAGCTTCACCCTGCTCCCCTGAAGACTTGCTGTTGGAAATCATATTTTCCCTCCGGCCCAAATGAGAATTGACCCATTTCCTTCATAGGGACTCTGTGGGTTCAAGCGCTTCCTGCCTTGGATTGTCCCAAGTGGTCTTTATCTCCATGGCATTCATAGTTCCCTCTTTTTCCCCGCAGGATCCCTTTTCGAAACTTTTTTGGTCGTATCTTCATTCTGTTTTTTTTCTTCTTTCCCCTTCGAATTCTTTCCACAACGCCTGGGACCCGCTATGCCGTTCCCACCTCCAACAGCCGCCCAGCCCTTAGTTCCTGAATTTTCGATGGGCTTTCCAGGCCTCTTGTGGGGCCGTGTGCTGAATCTCATGCTGGTCTTTTTTGATCACGTGGTCGTACACGTCGGCCCCCGAAGACGTTTTTAATACTCGCGACTACTGCTGCGGGGTTCCTGAACTCGTCCTCCTTTTTCTCCTGACACTTGATGGGACCTCGAACCTTTTCTTGACCTTTTTTTTCATCGCCTGTCTTTATTGCCTGACTCCTTTCGAGAATTCTTTTTGCAGCCAAACTCTCGAGACAGTGGCCAATCCCCTTCCGAACTTACGCTGAGTTTGTTCACTTACAGTCTCGCCTCCCCCCAACAAGCCTCGACGTTGCAACTTTCCGAAGTTTCTCCTTTTTTTCTCCACCTAGTCAATGCCCCCTCACAACTTTCCCATTCTTCGATTGAGATTTTCTGACAGTCTCCGCTTGGTCTTCATTCGTCCTCATGTCAGACCTCCCCTCCTTGTTCCCAGAATTGAAGCGCCTTTTTTTTTCTTTTTTGCCGGACTCTTGGGGGTCTTGCGTCTGTAACCTCTCTTTTACACCCATCAGACACATTTTTTCAACTCTTTGATTTTTGTAGGTCAAAAGCATTTTTGTCTTTTTTTTTTTTTTGTTCAGCAACAACGAACCCCTTTCCCTGGATCTTTCGGCAAAGTCAAATAGCTCCAGTTGAGAGCCCACTCATACGTAACCCCTAGTTCCTTTTGAGTGAGATATTTTTCCTTTTCCGTGAAACCCCCCCCTGGGTGGCGGCACCGCGGTTTGTTTCGGCTTATCCCCTCTCCAGCAGCGATGCCTTCCCCCTCCTTCAGGAGAGTGCGGCTCTCGTGCTCGTCTCTCTTTGACATCCACCCGGGGTATTTTTCCCCCAACTTCATCTGCTGGCTATCTGACTGTAAAAATTCGTCTGCCGGTGAACCCACTTTCGTCCCAATCTGGACTCTTCGTGTTCTCATCGTTTTGATCCTTCCTTTCCTCATCCCCTTTCAACTGGCGCCCACGTCTGAGACAATCCTCTATGGAACGTCCCTTCCCGATGCTACGGAGATTCTTTCTGCAAGATCGCCCTCTCAAATGCCCTCGCAGAAATGAGTTCCTCTTTTTTGATTTTTTGGCTTCCTCCTTTTAAAAGATGGTGCCCTCGCTTTCCCTCATCGCTTCTTTTTTACGGCCGGATGTGCTATCGCCGAAGACAAACCCCCTTGTCCAAACTTTTGTGGTGTTAGGCTTACTTTCCCCAGCCCCTCACCGGCACGCCGTTAGTTGTTTGTTTTTTTCCCCCGGAACTTCCTCATTACTGGAGCCACGAGTCGTTTTTTTTTTTTTTTCCTTCAGCCCATATTCCAGGGAGGGCTTGGAGAGTTCTTCTTTTGGCTGTTTCTGCGATTCTTTTTTGCCCTCCAACAACCCTCCGGCGCGTTTCGAAGGACCGTCTTCTTTTCGCAAGAATCGTTTTCCGACACACCCCTGGATGTCATGAAGTCCTCCCTCCGAGGTGCGTTTCCCCTTGGCAACAGCCCGGGTGGGATTTAACAATGATCGCTGAGCTGGGTCTTTAGAAGGTCACCGTCCAGATCGCAGATGGGGACTGCGGTTTTCCCTTCCCTCTGACTAGTTTTTTCAAAGTTCCCTAACGTCACGTTAACCCTCGCTTTCCCGGGGATGGTTGTTAGGATCGGGATTGCCTTTTGAAGGATCTCCCCAAACGCCATTCGTGGACTTTTTTTTCTTATTACTGAGAGTTCCATTTATTGTTTTTTGACTTTCAAGAAATTTAATTTTGGTAGGATGATTCGCAACAAACGTCCTCCTATGGGAACGGCACTATCCCCCTCTGCGTATGTCTATCCCCCTCCCCCGATGAGGTAGGTTTTTTTTCTCTTCCGAGTTAATAGGGCTTTCCTGTCGCACGCAGCGTCCATTCCTTTTGTACGATTGTATGGCCTTCTTGATCTCGTGTATACGGACCACATTTCCCCAAACCTCTATTTGTCTGGGTCAAATTTTATGACAACCATGAGAGCCGTTTCCTGGACAATATATCCCCGCATTCAAGTTAAGTTCCTTTTGGCCCTTTGTATCGGTCCTTCTTTCTGCCTGCATCTTTTCCCGGCGTTTGTCCTTCGTTTCCTTCCCCTCCCAGTAGAGGCAAATCAATGAGATCGCCGAGTCCCCTTCTTTCCCCCTCCACTACGGTCGTCTCCTTCGTGATCTCTTTAGCCTTTGGATACCAGCATTGCCGTGCGAGGGAACGTTCCCCTCAGTTTTTCCCGGTGGCTTCTTATTTGTCAATTTCTTTCACTGTCCACCCGATGTTTTTCAAGCGCAACCTCTGGATCTTTTGTTGCCCCAACCCCCCCACACCCCCAACCCCCAAAACACCACAGAGATCCCTCTTTCTCCAAGTCGGATACCGTTCTCTCTATGATTTAAATTCCAACCCTGCTTTGCTTCCCCTTTAAGATATCCTTCCCCCCCTTCGACCGCTACCTTTCCCCATTGATAGTACGAGCCCAATACCATATATTCGGGATCGTAATCGTTTTTCCCTTTTCGCCCTCTCCCCTTTACCATCTGGAAGAAGTGACCTTTTTTTTCCTTTTCGAGGGTTGGGGCCCTTTTTCCATCCTGCCCCACTTATCAAACTTCCCTCTTCCCCTTTTCCAAATGATTCTTTCCCCTTTTGAAGATTGATTTCATTACCGGTGTACTCTTTCGGCAAGACCTCGATCATGACCCCAACTGAGTGGGGTTTCCCCCCCGTTCGGATCAAGGAATTTTTCCCCAGGTATATTTTTTCTTTTTTCACTTTTTTTATTGTTTTTGGTGACTTGCCTCTCGGAGGTCCTTTGAGCTTTGTGGCGCCGTCCCTTTCCCAGAAATTGACGGCATCTTTTTTTTTTTACGGTGTCTGTCTCTCAGCCAGTTTTCTTCACCTTGTCCCCTTCACCGAGCTTAAAATTGTTTGGGCACAATCCCTAATAATTGAGGGCATTGATATATTCCGTTATCTATCTTTCCCATTCCGTTTTTCTTTTTCTCCCGGTGACTTTTTTTTGTTCCTTTTCCCCTTCTTTTTTAACCCCAAGGAGGATTTCCTGTTGATTTTCCTAAGTGATATCTTCTCCCTTTGAGAAGCTTTTTTTCCCCGGACCCCCCGATTCTCCGCCAAAGCGTTCCAAAAACTCTCCTGCGGTGAACCCCTCACCTTCACTCGTTTTCGCTTTGTTGTTTAAGCTCCGAGCGTAACTTGGTTGTGACAGTTGCAACGAACCTCTCTATTTTTTGTTGGGTTGACTCTTCATGTTCTTTTTTGTTCCTTCCCGGACTAAGCCTTTAAGTGTCCGGCTAATGTAACTGAATGCACCCTTTGCTCGAGGGTTAAAATGCTGTGTTCCCTTCGCTCACGGGGAGCGCTTTGGACTTCGGCCCCCTACCAGTCCTGAGTCTCTCTGTCGCCTTAAGCACTCGGACTTTTCTTTTGGTTAGATCCCCCCCCTCCCTCACATTTGGAACCCCAATCAAAACAAAGATGACCCTGGCTCCCCCCCCCAGTTTCTGGTACGAGGTCCAGGTGTATCGACTTTTACGGCTCCAAGCCTTCTGAGGAGGGATCTTCCAAAACAAAGTTCCCTCCCCTCCCCTTATAGTGTCCCCTACAGCGGTTTTTCCCCATTTCGAGACCATGTCCTCACCTGAACCCCCTGGCCGTCAAGCAAAGTGAGGAGAAACCCCTTTTCCCCAGCTTCCCAATTAACATCATTCCACAACCCCACTCCCTCTTTTTCCCTACCCATATAAAATGGTGACAAAACCCTGTGATCCCGAACGCAAAGGGGACCCTTTTGTTTGTATGATCTTCTCCCCCCCTTTGATCTCCTTGCAGTCCATTTTCATGTTCCCAAAATATGGGGTTTTTTCAACAGTCGGATTTGATACGTCCTTTTGCAAAAGAAAACACCCTGACCAGAAATCTAGGCAAGACCACCCCCAAGGATTGTAGTCTTTTTTCCTTGACCCACTCCAAACCAAAAATTCGTCCCTTCTCCCAAGACCTTTCTTTCGAGGAAGTATCACTTGTTGAACGTAGATTCCCCTTTCCCACAAGACCCCCCCTTTTTTTCCTCTGAGTCTCCTGGTTCAGCCCCCTTTTTTTCCCCCTTTTACGAAGACCTTCCTTCCGGAGCGGGAGCTGCGTAGCTCCCCCCCCGTTATTATTTTCCATTTTCACTTCGCATACTTCAGCCCCTTTCCTTTTTCAAAACCCTCCTCTTTCCCCGCCTCCCCCCTAGAAGTGAACAATCCCGAGTCCCCCATCGCCCTGGAGTTGATATGGTCCTCTCCACCTGTCATGTAATCCCTTTTTCTGTCTCCATTCTCCCCCTTGCCCCTCTGTATTGAGGTTTCTTCCGACCGGTCGGCTCGGCGGATATTAATTTTTTGTTATTTATCTCTGGCCCAACCTTGTGAAACTGCTATGTTCCCTCCGAGTCTTTCAAAGCCCGCCCTTGTCCTTTGAGCATTCTTCCGTGTAAATTGATGCCTCTATGTTGGTCATGGGGTTTGCCTTTAAGAGCTTGGGAGATTTTTGGTTTCGGTCTGTTTCTGACCCACCGATTCTTTCATTTGTTAATACCTAGGACCCCTTGAATGACGAAAGTTTTTTTTTCTGACCCCCTTTTAGCCGAGCAATAGCCACCCCCCCATATTAGATGGTCCAATAAGTCTGTTAATTATAAGTTCGAGGCCCGGGCAACCTGGTTGACATAAGCCTAGCGCCCTTTCGGCTCCAATCGGACAGCTTCCCCCATTAAGCTAAGAAGACTAGTAAGGCCACCCTCGAGTCCAAGCATTCCTTAAAAGTCCTCTAAGTCCCCTACCCCCCCAGACCCCTCCCCCCTTGGCACCTTAACTACGTGACCCCCCCCCTTTCTGCCCCTAAAAAGAGTACCCTTGTTTTCAAACCAAGGCTCCCCCCTTTAGAGCTCCCTTTTCCCTTTTGGAGCCTGACGCTCAGCTTAGAAGTTGTTCGTCTAATTACCTCCCCCCTTCTCCCATCTTACTTCTCCCGAGGAGAGCCGTTGACGTCTCTGATCCCTTTCTTGACTTCTCCCCTTCTCTCTTTTTCTTCACCCCCTTCAGCCCCCTATGAAACGCGCCTTTAACTTTTTTGTAGGTCCAAAGACATTTCCCAAACTCCCCAGAATCCCTTTCATGTAACTTCTGACCCCCCAGTTTCCCTTCCTTTTTCCCAGTGAAGGATTAGTACCTCCTGAACTCTCGTAAAAGCGGTGAGTGATCCCCTTTTCTCCGGCCCTTTTACACGCCTCTCTTTTGTGAGCATTTCTTTTCCCTCCGAACACCTTCCCTTCTAAAGAAGGATGAAGAATTTGTTGAAATTCCTTGCTGCTCCTCGGTGATACGCTGCTTGGGAAATCCCCCCCTTTCAGTTTCTTTCTTCTTCCCGATGTGCGATTCTTTTTCCCCAAATCCGGTGAATCTCAGTATCCCCCAAGTGCTATTTTTTTTCTAATCTTTTCCCCTGTTTTTTTTCTTTTGAGCAAGTTGTCCCCTCCGTTTTTTTTTGTAGCTTCCCCAACTGGCGCAACTTTTTAGAGGTACTTTATTGTCTTCCTAGCCACTTTGGTCCGTTCGTCTCCCCCTGCAGGATCGCACCCCCCCCCTTTAAAATGCATCACATACTTCGGGGATATTCATCTTTTTTCTTTTCCGAGCAAGTCTCCCCAGGACTTTTTGATGAGCGACTTTATGTTCGCGAAGACGCAATAACATCATTGCTCCAAAGCTTTTCCCTTCGGTCCTTACCCATCCCTTTAAATAAGTCTGCGCTCCTGATCTTCCCTGGCAAGGAACTTTCCCCTTGGACGTCCCCTCTTTATTCCCTTTCTGAGTCTTCCCCTTCCTTTTTCTTTGTCTTGACTGCTTTTGACCCCCCCCCCAAAGATTAAAGGCGCTTTTTTCTCCTTCCAATGGGCTCCAACCTGAGTCAGACGCAGCCAATCCACCCTTCTGGAATCCTCTTTCTTCTTTTCCCTGGTTTCCCCCCCTTTCCCAATTTTCGGTACGGACCAATTCTCATTCCTCTCCGCTTTTGACTGGTCTTTCCTCCCAACTTCGTGAAATCTGCCTGGTGTGTTAGGCAACAATAGTGTCATTTTGCATTGGTTGGAGCCCCCCCAACCAACTTTTTTTTGGATTTGTAGTCTATTAGAGGTCTTCCCGTCACCCCTACAGCCCTTCCTAGGGTTCTCTTCCCAGGAATTGGCATGCTGTCTAAATCCCCTACCCTTCCATTCTTTTTGCTTGGCTTCCCCTAATACTGTCACCCTATTCCCGGAAGTATTCCTTTGATCCTTTTTAACATTCTCCGGCCCCAATGACTTAGTCCGGGCGAGACCTGCCAGCTTTCTTATCCTTTTCCTCCCCGCTGAGAAGTATTGGGGGAATCTAGGGCGTGCACCAACCCTTCTATTGTTTGCCCCTCCTTCAAACTAGGCCCTCTTGAAGCCCCCCCCCTCTACTGTTCCTAAAGTGTACGTCCGTCCTCAAAAGCAGTTGCCCTGGCCTCTTCTTTACTTCTGCCCCGGCCCTTCTCTCTCGGAGTTGGTACAACGGACCCTCCGATGCAGTAGAAATTCCCCCCCACCCTCTCGTGCAAACCTCCTTGACTCTTCGGCAGGACAAAAAGTTCTTCCTCCCATCCCCACCTCCCCTAGGATCATGCGTGCATGCTATGAATGCCTTTCGAGAAACCCCCCCTGTATCAATTGCACGTGAGTAGGCATTACGATACATTCCCTTGGCAACTCAAAGGGACTATTTCCAACCTCCCTTCCTTAACTCTGATCCCAACCCTCTTCTTTACAAGAGCTTGTGAGCACTTTATGTGAAAACGAGACCTGTGCTTTTAATCTTCTCTTTCCGGAAATCCCCTTTCCCCCCCTTCCCCCCTTTTAAATTGAAGACTCTCGAGGAAGTATCGTGTTTATGGGACCTTCTCCAAACAATTTTTTTTTTTTCCCAAACCCCACCCCTCTTTTCTAAGGGCACTTCTTGGTTTGGTTTTTTCTGGAGAACCTTCAGGGACACCCTCTCCTTTTTGAGGTCAAAGTATATTTCTTCTTTGTGGGGCGGGGACATAATGACCCCCCCCAATCCGACTTCACCCCCCAATCTGGTTTCCCGATCCTCCCCATCCTTTTTCTTCCCCCCTCAGATACTTCTTTGGATCGCTCTCTCTTTAAAAAAAACTGTGTGGGTTTCTCCAATTTGGAGTTCTGTTTGTGGAAAAATTTTCCTTCTTGTCCTTTCTGATGGTTTGTGTTGTTTGGCGATTGTCCTTGTCCTTTTTTTCCTTGCCCTTCCTTTAGCTTTTTGGAGCCTCTTCTTCAACTGTTCTCCTTGGTTTTTCTTTCTGTTCTTAAGGGTCTCTTGTTTACATTTGTATCCCCGGAGGGACTTCAATGAAAAGAGCTTAACTTGTTCTTTTTCCCCCCTATCTATTCGTTTCTTCCCTCTTCTTCACAACGTTTGTCTTTCTGCCAATTCTTTTCTATAAATGGAGGGCATGTTTGCTTGATTATGGAAGGCTTCGGATTTTTCTCCCCCTCAGATTTTATTTATAATATCTCTATCTCCTCTTTTTCCCGACCTTTTTAAGGTCCTTTCACTTTCCACCTCGCATAAAGTTATAGAAATTCTTTTCCCCTCAGTATCGGAGATCCTGCGCCCTCCCCTTCCCCCCCTTTTTCATGTCCCCCGTGAACTTCAAGATGACCCACCCCCCCCCCCCTCTATAATTTTAATACATCCTCGTTTTTTCTAGAGATGTTCTGTTTGTTGCCTCAGCGTTTTCCCTCTCCCCTCCCATGTCCCCCCTTCTCAGGGACCCCTCCCTGTTTTTTCCCCTCCTTTCTTTTGAGCGCTCGCGATGGTCAGTGAATTCCTCCCCCCCCAGCTTTTTCCTCCCTGGCTCTCTCACTCCTTTTTGTTTTTTCCCTTACGCCGCCAGAATCCCCCCCCCCTCTCGCCATGGAGAACTCTTTAATGGCAGTCCGAGACTCCCTCGCACTTTGCTGAATTGGCCCCTTTGCACGGCTTCCCCTCTTTTTAGTGTCAAGTGATTCCATACTTCATACCCTGGGCCAACATCCAGCCCTCCCTCCCACTACCTTTTTCCGTTCGAGCCCACGCTCCCCCCCCCTCTCACCCTCCCCCCCCCTACAGCCTGCTGACAATAACCCCTCGCAAGCCGTTAAACGCCTTTTGCCAACCCCTCTCCCGACGCACCCGTTTTCCCCCCCCCCAACAATCTTTTCTCGAGCCACGCCTCCTGACGACGATCTCTTTTCTTTCCCCCCATTTCATGGCGGTCAACTGCTCCCTAGAACCTCCTTGAGTAGTTCCTCAGGCCAGCCCCCAGCGAACAGGAAAGATAACCCGCCCAAACAGGCACAATGTTAAGTTCTTGCTTACCACCCCCCCCCCCCCCCTCGAAGAATCCTCAGAATAGCTTTTTTTTGGCGAGGAAGATGCCTTTTTGATGTATCGGGAGAAGTGCCTCTTCGCGGAGATCCTTTCCCCCCCGGTTTTCCTTTAAAGAATCCCTTCCTTTCTTTTCCAGGAGAGCGACTCACCTCCTTTTTTTCCTTTGGTTAAACAGGCATTCCAAAAGTGCTAGCTTTACCCTTCCTTCATATTTACCTACGCCACAATCCCCCCCTTTCCCAAGATCCCTCCTCCTATGGCCGGCCTTCGGAAGAAGCGTTCCTCTTTCTTTCCCCATTGAGTACTGTCTTCTTTGATCTCCTCATTCCGAAGTTTCCTTCTCTCCCGTATTGATTCTCCCCGGCATCGGCTATTTCCCTTTTCCATTACTGGGGTTGCTTTTCTTTCCGAAAGATCCCACCGACGGTGTTTCCCATCTATTCCTCCTATTCATCACCCGGGCAACCCTTTGATCAAACGACTCTAGTTCCTTCCTCTTTAAGCTTTTTCTCTTGAACCTCTCTCGTGTGTCCTTGACAAACAGACAGCGGCCCTCCTGCTGGACTTTGTTCCTTGTCTACGCGCCACAACGAACCCTTCCCATTTCCTTTCCTACTACAAGGAGCCCTCACGTGGGGTTTCTCTCCAGATTTATTCTTCATGGAACTTCCTTAGGAGATTTGTCTCTGAAAATAGTCAGAGCCTTCCTGCAGTGAAGACTTCTTCCCACCTCCTGGTTTGACTCCCCTTTTTCCCATTCTACCCCTTCGGGACTTCTGCAAGCAAAAAAAGATCGAGACCTCATTCCTTGCTGACCTTTACGTCTCACGAATGGTTTGTTGCGCAAAAGAAAGTTCCCCCTCCTCCCTCCCCCCCCCGTAATGCCCTTCTTGAAGTCGTTTTCTATAGTGAAACTTTTGAACCCCTGCTTCAACCTTGCTTTTGCGAGGACCGAGCGATCAGTCGCCTTTTCCTTTGCTCCCTTCTCATGCCTTTCGGTCGATACATCACGTAGTCGGTTCCTTGAATCGAACCTCGGAGATTCCGTGCCCGCTGAGCTGCTCCCCTCGTTCTGCATTTACCCCCGCCTTGCGCTCCCCAAATAAGAACACTCGAAGGCTCCTTTCCTTTCCGTTCAACACTCTTTCCTTCTGGTTTGGTTTCCTTTCAAAGAACATCCCGTCTTTCCCCCTCCCTTTCTTAGGTACGGAAGGACGTCCGTACATTCCCATTTCTGAGATGCGCTCTAACTCCCTCCCGTCTGTCAGAAGTTTTTTCTTTTCAGACCGCCCCCTTCCCCCCCCACTCGTTGGCTTGTCCCTTTGGATTAGGATTATAGAACCGGCCGTTCGCTAAGCTAATTCTGGTGGCTTAGTTTCTTCCCCCCAGTTAGCCTGATCTTCCTCACCAAGGGGCTTGGTATTCTGCTGTTTCTGCCTTTAAAAATCCTATCTCCCCGTATAAGAGGTGACTCTGACTGTTCCTCCTCTGGTCTTTCCCGTTCCTAATTTTCTCCCCTATCTCCTTGTTGTTGTTGATCTCATGGCGAAAAACTCCAACACGTAATAAAATCCCGTAAGATCTTCTTATTTCCCTTCAAGATCTTAAGAATCCTCCCCAGCAAGGACCCTCAAGAGAATTATGGCGCGTACCTCACCAGGGTGATCCGCGTACTAAGGCCCCCCCTCTTCTCTCCTTTAAGCCCGGCTTCCTTTACTCTTTCTTTTTTCGACTCAGTCTTTTTTTTTTCAGAACTAACTACTACCCCCCCATGCCGCCACCCTCAGATCGGTTTATTTCTTCTTTACTTCCCCCCCCTCTCCCCTGGAAAATTGGATTCCTTACGAAGATGCTTTCGCCGGCCCGGCCTCTGCAAGAGCTCCTCAGGAAACCCACAACAGGCCCCCTCCCGAGGAGAACCAGTCGTCCCCCCAGTCACTCTCTCCCTGTGACGTCGCTTTTTTCTGACAAACCAACCTCCCCACCGCTTTTGGGGATAGAACAAAAAAAGAGCGCCTGGCGGCTCTTTCGAGAACGCCGGTTTCTTCCTTCTTGGGGACTCCTCAAAGACCCCCGAGAGGGACTCTTTTCCTTATGAACGCCCCCTGAGCCCAGAAGAGGAGGCCCCCTTCGCGAGATCCCTGGGAGATCGAAGGCCTTGGTACCCCGAGATACTGTGACCAAAACACCAGACCCACGCTCCCCCCTGCATTTTTCAGGATCATCTACGTCAACTTGTAGATAGGGGAACATATAAAGAATCTGGAGGTTGTCCCCCCACCTTCTCTCTGGCCAGGTGCGAGCTCCCTATCTAAAATCCCAAGCCCCGTTTAGTATTTTTAGGTCTTTTCTTTTTTTTGATTGGAAGATGGGAAGGTCTCCAAAACGACAGAGTGCTCCCTGTTTCTCCTTCCTACGGCCTTTTCCTGTGGGAGACGTTCTTTGAGGAAATATTCATCGCCCTTTCCTGTTCTCTGAACAATTTAGCTTTTTAGGCAGTATCCCTCTAAGTAGGGTGTCGCCCCTAGAGACTTCCCTTTTTTCACTGATTTCCTCGGGTACTCTTTTCTAACTGTTTAAATGAAGAGGTACGGTGAAGTATGGAGCCCTACGAAGGCCCGTAGGGGAGGTGGGATAGTGTGCTCCCCAGTCCCCCCCTCCCCCCCTCGGCTCGGTTTTTGAATCTGAACAAAAAGATGAAGAGTACTCTACTGACGCATCCCCTTCCGTCTCTCAAGCTTTCCTTGCCTTTTTTCGACTCGTACTGCCTTTACAGGAGAGATTTCCAGTTGTCCCGACAAGATTCTCCTGACTCCCCCCCCCCGTAGTTGTAACCTTCCCGATAGCCCTCTAGGTACCCCCCCCTTTCGGAAGAAAGCCCATACCTTCTTCTTGCTCTCTTGAATACTTCCGTTCTTTCAATGACCCTTCTACAAGTATAAATTGCAATGCGAGGAGCGGATTCCGCTGCAACTTCCATTCTCTGGCTTTTTTTTTTTCCCCCTCTAATGGTCCCCCTCTCCCCGATGACCCCCCCTTGAAAAGAGCCCTTCTTGGAGCCCACACCCCCCCCACAGCACCCCACCCCCCCCCCTCCAGCCCCCCGGTTGACCCCCCACCCCCCCCCCCCCCCCCCCACCCCCCCTCCCCCCTCCCCCACCCACCAACCCCCGCCCCCCCCCCGTCCCCCCCCCCCCCCCCCCCCCCCCCCCCCCCCCCCCCCCCCTCCCCGGACCCCCCCACGTTCCGAGACTTATCAGTCTCTTTCTTCCCAACCTGCTTCCCTCCCTCCTCTCAGCCCTTCCTTTCAGCCCGCTACGTAAACAATGCTCTGAGACAAACAATTTCCCCTTCTTTCGTTGTCGAAGGGAGAGTGTTCCTTTGGACCTTTTTTTTCTAGACTTAAGCCCCCTCCCATTGAACCTTTATTATCTTTCTGCTGGGCGGGGTCCTGCCTATCCCCCACCAAAGTTGCACCTTTTTCCCCTCTTTTTGAGACGATGACTGTCATTCCTCTTGCATTCGTTCGGCATTTTCTGGCTTAGAGCGCTTTCATTACCAACAACCGTCCACTTTACTAGTTTGGGTTTTGCCCTCGGATCCTTTTTGATGATTGGGGTGATTTTCTGGTTGAGAGATTCGGTTATGTACCCAGATTTTTTCCCTTTTTTTTTTGCCGCCTGAGTCCGCCTCCTAAATTTTTTCTTGTGGTGAGGGTCTTTAGATAAGGGTATCTTCAGGGGGCCGGAGGGAACCCCCCGCTCCGGTTTCCTCGCTCAAATTTTTTTCTTTTGAAAATTAACTCCTGATAATGAGGCCTTTAGTATCTCCGACTTTCTTAAACTCTCAGCGTTGTCTTTATTAATTCTCCTGACGGAACACCATTTCCCTGTTGATTTAGATAATTGATCTAGATACGAGTTCAAGAGACGCTGGAATTCAATTTCCCCCCCTCCTCCCCCCCTTCAATGACCCCCCCTCCTTTCTCGGCTCCCCCCATATCATGAGCAGCTTGCCCTCCTTTAAGTTTAGCTCCTCTTTCCCTGCCAAAGAGCGTCCCTCTTGAACACCCCTTTCCCTTTCCCTTGTTGTTTGTGGATTTTCTTTTTTGTCATTCGCCCTTTTCAGTTCCCTCGGCCCCAAACTGAAATGTAACAGGTGCGGCTGCTCAGTCGATGGTCATGTCTTCTTGTCTAATCCCGCGAATGGATCCCACAATATCACCATCTCCTCTTTCCCCCTCGTAATAACTCCCCCAAGGAGCGAAATCACCCTGGGTTTCCTCCCTCCCCGCCGTAAGAAGCCCCCCCCACGATTCCTTAAAAGGAATTGTCCCGAGAAGAATGCATTAGACCTGCCCCCCTATGGATCATTGTGCCCCCCTCCCCCCTTTCCCTCCCCCCTTCGGTCTATTTTTTTTCCCCTTTTTGCACCCCCCCCTGAGCGATCCGCCACCACCCGCAATAACAGTCGGCTCTTTCGAGAACTTGCCACACCCATGCCCCTTCATACCCGACCCTTCCCCCCTTCCACAACACCCAATCAAGCCCCTTTCCCCCCCCCCTATCCTAACCACCTGCTCCCCCCTCCCCTCGGAAACACCCCCCCCCCTGTTGTTGTTTTGTAATGATCGCCCAGCAGCGTCCTATGCCTCTCTTGATCCCTTTCCCTCGTCTCCCCCCTGGCCCCCGAATTTCTTTGAAGTAGGGATTAATGGCCCCCTCCCCCCCCCCCCCCCCTCCCCCCTTACAACAAAGGCTCCTCTCTTCAGGTAGAGTTTTCCCCCCTTTTCCCACACAAACTCGCCGAAGTAATAGCCCGTGCGAACTCCTTTTTGGGTTCCTTTCTGAGCCCCAATTCTGTCCTGTGAAAATACCCCCGCTTTTGAGAGCAGAGGGGTCCGCAGAGTTACCTCCTTTTCTGCCTTTCCTTTGATTCTGAAGTCCCCTTTCTCGCTCTTTTTAAAGAAGTGTAAAACTTTCTTCCATTTCCCTCCCTTGAGATTTGTGGAAATGCCCTCTTTTGCACCCCCTTTTCCCCCCCCCCCCCCCAAACAACCCTTGACTGAAAAGCACGCCCTTTTCCCCTCCTCATATGGAAGGAATCTTCCTTTTCTTACTAGAAATGGAAATTGATACTTCCTCCCCCCCAGGGTCTTTTATATTCATCTTTTTTTTCTCTTCCCCTTTCTCCCCTCTCCTTGTCTTCCCCCTCATCTCGGAGATTCTCATTATGTTTGCCCCGTTATTTAGCTCTTTTTTCTATATATATGGTCGGGAAAAACGCCGTTCGAAAGAGATATTGCCTTACGCTTCATTTTTTCTCCCCCCCCTGGAGCCTCTTACAGTCTGTCCCGGTCTCCTCTTCTCTAGGTGTGGTCCCATGATGTGAAAAAAGAAGAGCCGTTTCTTGGGGCGCTTTTGTGGTGGTTAGTAAACGCTTTCCTTTTCTTTTCCGAAAAGGCTCTTGCCCTTTCTCCCTTTATAGCCTCGTAATCATTGAAAACTCCTGCATCGGAGATGGGACAAATCCCCTAGTCAATACCCCTCGGACCTCCCAAAGACTTTGTTTCATTCCCCTAAAAAGATGTAGAGGGTTCTTCTGTAGGGGAGGCAGACAAAAGAATTACCACTAGTTCCAATTCCCTAGCAAAAATATCCTTCGAACCTCCCTTTCCTCTCCGCAAAGCTCCCATCGTCCACTCCTCGCTACCCCCCCCCATCCCAGCCTCCCGTTTCTTCCCTATTCTGTCAATGCAACTCTCCTGCACAACCCACCCAAGGCGTTTTAGAGCACTATCCCCCCTTCGTTTCCTTTTTTCTCCGTCCCCCCTCGGAGAACCTTTCGTCTTTTCCCTCTCTTTACAGTTCCCTTCCCCCACCCTTTTTCTCTGCCGCTTAGATGATTACAGCGGTTTTTTTCGGAATTCTCTTCATTTCTCCCTCCCCCCCCCCTGATCCCTTCCCTCGCAATTGCCTTCTTGTAGGTAAAAATCCCTCTAGTGTTGTGCTTAAGACCACCCTAACCACATAGAAGTTTTCTTACATGGTCATATGTGGCTTCCAGTTCCGCAGGTCCAACCCTTCTCCTCCCGAGTCTATCCGTAAAGAGCCTAACTAGAACTTCTCAGTTTCAGAGTGAACTTGGCCCCTCCCCGACTCTATTGCAGAGTTGGCGGGCAATCTTCTCACCCCCCTTATCCCCCTCTCAGCTAGGTTTTTGGAACTAGTACTAGTTCTCTTCTTTCTTTCCATTCATTTTATTTTAAACATCTTCTTGCTGTGCGATCTTCCTTTCCCCTGAAATCTCCGTAGCCTGAACCCCCAATTGCGATGACTTTCCGTTTCTCCCCCCCTCCCCAGTGGTTCTTTTTTTCCTCCCTTTTTCTGATACACTTCTCCGCTGTCTCCCCCCTGGCCCTTATGGACGTAGCCGGTCAGAGCAATTTTTTTCCCCTCTTTGCTACGGACCCCTCTCCGCACCTCCCTGGCCATCCCCTGGGGCCCCCGTTCTCTCGCGGACTCAGGCTCCCTTGCGCCGCACCCCCGTTCCTTTCCTGTGGAGTTTTTTTCTGTCGCGGCCTTCTGCAACCTCATCTCCCAAAGCGACTCACTTTCCTTTCCCCAATGCCCCAATACCTCATGAACGTTTACGAGAGTTTTTTTCCCGGCGCCTCTCTTCCCTTTCCTTCCCCATGCAAGAGGCTCCTAACGAGGAAAGGTGGGAGGCTGTAGACCTTACTTCACCCCCCAAAGTATTCCACCTAAAAAAACTATTCATGAGCCCTACTTTCTCCTCTTGCTTTTTTTCGCCCATTCTTTCGACTCCCGAACACTCTTTTTACAGATAAAGATGCGGCCGCCTCGAGTGTGCTATTAAAGGCTTTTTTACTACTGTCTTCCTGAGTTCCTCCTTCTCCTCGGACGCCCGGGACTTTTTTTTCAAGAAATGATCTCCTCTTTTCAAGATATAGAAGCTATCTTTTGCAACCCATTATATTTCCTGGTTTTTTTTGTTTTTCCCGTTTTACTACCCCCTCCGTTTAAAAAGTCTTCTTTTTTTTGATGGGTAGGAGAGGGCGGGTTTTCGGAATGATGGCTCTCCAGTAGTTCTTATTTCGACCCCCCTTTCTACCCTCTTTTTCGCTGCTTTTTTTCTGGACCCTCTCCCCTTACTGACATTGCGGGGGGGGGTGGAGGAGGTTTATTTGCCTTTCTTTTGCTAGTCGGGAATCTTTGACGTATTCGGGTCCAATCGAAGTCTTTATTTTTTCCCCCCTGTCCTCTTTCGGGCGACTGTAAAGGAAAGACAGCGGTTTCCTCCCCCTTTTCAGAGGTACTATTAGGTTGCCCTTCACTTCACACCACCCGCATTCGGTCATGCCACAGCCCCCACCCTCGATGCACGGCCCCCTGCACCTCCATCTCCCCCCCCTCCATCCCTCTGCTCTCCTTCTTGCAAGACTCCCGATAGCGATTCCGGATTTTACCAGATAGATTCGCCTCACCCTACCCAACAGTTCTGCACCCAGATGTCTTCCCCCCCCCAACCCCGGACTCCACCCATACGGCCGCGACTTAATAGGCACTTGCCCGTCGAGAGAAACTCCTTTTATCCAGCATGGCGAGGTTTCCTTTTTTATGACTTCCTCCAGACTCTGGTTCGGTGGCTTTTTGGTCTTGGAATTAGGGGGGGCGCTCTATTCATTTCCCCCCTTGAAAGCGCCCTTTCACGCTGTATTTTGAAATGCTCAACCACAGACCTGTAGCTCTCCCTCTCCCCTCGGACTTTCCTGAACTTACAATTGACTCCCCTCCGATCGTTGGTTCTGCAGACCGCTAGTAAACCCATTGCTCCGTAAGAGCTCTTTGCCGGGCGTCTCCCTTTTCGGTTTTCTTTCCTCACGTCTAACCTTCCCTTCGCATCTTGGATTATTATCTTTCTTCCCGGTGGGGAGGGTTCCTGGACTTATCTCCTTCCAAAGTTTTTTCCTTTCCCCCTGTTTTCTCCTATTGACCTCTCTCTCTAGTAGTCCCTCCAATCTTTGAGAGCGATTTTTTTTTTTTTTTCTTTCCATGACAAAAAAAAATGATTTTTTTTCTCCCCACTTTTGCTTCAGGTTTGTTTCACCTGCCTTGATCATGCTTCTTTCCTCTTCCGGGATGAGATTGCCCCTTTGGAGATTGTGGAGAAAATCTTCTAGAAAAGGCTCCTTTCTGGGTATGCGGATCCTTCATTTTGCCTGGTATTCCTCTTCTCCCCCGAGCCTTATGGAGTCCACCTGTGTTCCCCTTTTTCTTCCCCTCTTTGAGTTCTTCTTTCATTAGTTTCTCTCCTCTGGGAATGCACCATTCCCTGTTATACAGGAGGATTCTTTTTTTGCGGATCTTTTTTCTTTGCCCACGGCGGTTCCTCTGTTTTCTCATCTCGAGGAAGCTAATTCGAGAGCTGGTTTTTTTCTGAATTCAAGTCCCTCCTCTTCCCGTTTCTCCCGCTTCTTCCCCGCCCTTCTTTCTGGAACCCTTCCTTTCACCTGGTACCTTTCTTTCGCTCTTTCCTGCCAACCCTCAGTCCGGTTGACCAGATGCCCCCCCCTCCCCATCTATCTCTTTGAGGCGATTCTTTTCCCCTTTCCTCCTTTTCAATGATTTTCCCCCCCCATCCCGGTACCAGGTGGCGAGGAGATGGTTCAAGAGAGCTCCTTTTTCCGCTTGAGCGACTTTGAAGTTGAAGTCTTCCCCCACCCTTTTGTGACCGTCTGCTTTTGGACCATATCTTTCGGCCCCCAGCACCAAGTAAGCTCCCCTCTCCCCAACAACTCCCCCCCCTTTCAAGCCTTTTTCGTGAGCGTCCGCCTCTCTAAGCAAGTATTCTTCTTCCTTGTTGCCCCGAACAAAGTTGCATTTTAAAGACAGGATAGTGCCTTTATCCCGCCGTTTAAAAGCTCCCTCTCTCATTCCCCGCCAAACCCCTAGGTGCACGACCCTTTTCGCCCCCGGCGCCAAACCAAGATGCCCTCCTTCTCACCGACCGCCATTGCCAATTCCCATCCTCCGTAACCACGCCCCCCTTGGTGCCCCCCCCACCCTATGACCTAACGCCACCTGGAGAAACCAAAACTCATTTTTTCCTTTCTCGAGATCGTCCCTTTTCCCCGAATCCTTCCTCCCATCCATTTCCCCCCCCTTAATTTTTCCTTTTTTTCTAAGGTCAGGAGGCCCCAAAAACGCGACCGAAAGATAAGGACTCCCCCCCTTTTTTTGCAATGCTTCCCCTTTCGGAACCCGGTCAACCCCCCCATCGTACCTGCCTTCTAAACGCTATATGTTTTCCTTCTTTTTTTAAAGAAATTGGTTCTTCTGGGCGAAGGTGACCTCCCCCCCTCTTTCTTCGAGAGAGCTTCGAGGTCTCCGTTTTCCCTCTTCCAGATCGTTGCGTTGCTCTTTTAGCAGATTCTGCTTTTCCCCCCCCTTTCCAAATGCTCCCCGACTTGCTCTTTTAAAAAAATTTTTTTTTTCCAATAATAGCCCCCCAACTGAGAATTCCACCTTTTCAACTGCCCTGATTCCGGCCCCTCTCCCCGATTAATAGAACCAAGGATAATGTGAATAACCGTTTCTTTTCTGTCTACTTACTATTCACTCTAAGCTTTACTTATTTGGGGCTTTTCCCTCCTGTCCGGCATAGGAGAGTTTCTTCAATTTGGTTGCCTCTGTTTTATTGTTTAATGGGTAGGGTCCCCCCCCTCCTCCCCCACGCTTTTATTTTCCCTTCCCATAATAGGGACTTTTCCCCCCTCAGTGATTCCCCCCTTTTTTCTTCTTTTAGACTGTGCTTGTGTGGTTCTTATGATGTGCCCCCCAGCAGAGCCGAAGGCGGGGCCTTTTTTTGGGAAAGGTTCCTCCCACCCCTCCTTTTTTTCCCCTCCCAATCCCTGTAGGCGGTGGTCTAGCAGAGCCTTTCCTCTTTGAAATTCCCGGATGGGACCTCCTTCCCCGTCCTGTGACTAATGGCCTTTCGGAATTTTGCCCCCCTCTTGGTTGCAGGCCTCCAGTCCCTCACAGAATGATCGAGGAGGAATTTTCTTCTTCCTCAAAAAAGATTCCTGGCAATTCCCGCTTTCCCTTATACGCATTTTTAGACCTCCCCCTTTTTCCTTACAGCCTCGCCTGAAAAACCCAAACTTTCCCCCCCTACGTTTCCCCCTTTTAGGCTGGTCCACTCCCCAATTAAAACTGCCTTCCCCCAAACGCCACCCAATTGATAGAGTGGAACCAGCTTCTCCTTTCGTTCGCTTTCCTCCAGTCCCCCTCTCCTTCATTTTCCGTCTCATTGTCAGAAACTAACACAGTATCCCCTCTTGAATCTCCCTTGTCAAGTAACCGAGGCCAGAAGGTTCTTCCCTTTCCTCTGAAATATCGTTCTTTCCATCAGACAATTAGTTCGTCCCCTCGACTTCCTTTTTCTCGGCCCCCCCAGATCTTTAAGCCACAAAGAAACCTCCTTTTTTTGCGCCTCCCCCTATGTTTTATTCGCTACACTTAGGAAGTTTCCTTTTCCCCCCGATTCGTAGCGCCCCTCCTTCGTAACCGGAAAGTTCCTTTTTGAGATCTGGTCTCTTCCCTCACGATTGAGTTCTTTTGCCTTCGGCTTCTCTCCCGGAAGTAGCTAAACTTTTCTACAGGTTCCCTTGGGTGCACCTCCTTTTTTTTTGCGTCCCGGTTGCGGTCTTCAGTTCCCCCCCATCAAAAGTTTCTTCTCCCCCCTATGATGATGGCCTTTTTATGATGTGAGATCGGTTTTCCCAACCCCTTTCTTAGCCTCCTTTCTCCTGTTATAACCACAGGAGTGTTCCTTTTTGCCGCAAGGTGG
>Ga0179593_1601140_pt1 | contig 28988 bp, 26 predicted proteins | sample CZODoug2_1_08_16_FD_185931 | JGI IMG/M metagenome (GOLD analysis project Ga0179593, IMG submission 185931) | Vadose zone soil fungal communities from Angelo Coast Range Reserve, California, USA - CZODoug2_1_08_16fungal (PacBio error correction) | ecosystem: Environmental > Terrestrial > Soil >... | reverse complement strand
AACTTAGTTTGGCCTTTTCTGAGCTTTGCGTATTTTTTGGGCCTGCGTGTTGTCCTTTTTCAGATCCTTTTCTCAGCCGTGACGCGAGCCGCCTCCTCCCCCTTTCCCTTCGCGGTTTCAGCGGACACTTTTTTTTGGCCCATTGTTCTAGTGGCTTTTTCTGCGGTCTGTTACTTCCGCTCAGTTCCGCTCCCCGTTCACTCGATGCCCCCACTTTATTGTCTCGTCCCCCTATATTTCCCCTCAAATAATGCCGCTGTAAGGCACCTCCCTTGCCCCTCGGACCTAGCTTTGTTGTCTTGCTATTGCTCCGGGGTTCCTTTTCTTTTCCAAGTAAAAAGATTTTACTTTGCTCGAGGCGGACCCCCGTCCCTGGCTCTCCCCCCCTCCTCTTTGCCAAAAGGTTTCCAAGGTCTTTGCTCCTCGAACCCCTCTCCCCTCATTTTCCCCACTGTTTCACGCATCCCAAGAAGAATACAGTTCAGCATAATCAAGGGAACAACTCTTTTCCCTGTCTCTAGCTTTTCCTTTTATGGCCGCATCCCCCCCCAACGCGTTGAGTCTCTCCTCCCCCTCTTATAAATCGGATATGGGGTCGTAGTTCAGGAAAATGAACACAACGTAGTTCCTCTCCGTGGGCGGTTTACAGTGGGTTTACTTCCCCCCAGGCATCCCTCGCATCTTAAGAATTCTCTCCTCCCTCCCCTTCTGGGTAACCCGTCCGTGCAGAAGAGGGCCCTTTTCCCGGGCCATGTGTACGTTAGTCTTTTCCTCCCCCCCTCTTTTCTCCCTTCGTGTAAGATCTGGTTCTCCCTTCTACATGGAAAGCGACTCTGTCCTCCCCTTTAATACGAGCTTTACAGCCCTTTCTTTTTCTTTCCCCGTAGAGATTTTAGGCTGTCGAGTCCTTTTCTCCCCCAATGATGACGTTTTTCCTTTTCTTCCCCCCTTTTTAAGTTGAATTTTTCTTTTTTATAGGAGAGATACGCCTGATCTTGTTGTTGATGAAGTGTTCCCCCTTTCCCTCTTCCCTCCTTGAATTTCCTCTTGGCCTCGTCCCTTTCTTTCATTCGGAAACCTTTTCTCATCACTCTGGCCCCGCTATTTTTGGCGGGCTGTAAATGTTGTCAGTCCTACATACCGTTTCCCCTCGTGCGCCTCCTTAGCTTCCCCCCCCGCGATTCGATCCTTCGATCCTTTCTGAGTGGTTCAACCCAGGTGTAAATTCTCTTCTCCCCCACCCCGGTATACCCCCCGCTAAGATAACCTTTAGTACCCGTACCCCCTTTCCCCCTATCTTCTCTTTTTCAGTTGTCGTGCTTCCTCTCAAGAATTTCTCCGATCGAGGTACCCCCCCCCTTTTTTCCCTCCGCGATGTCTTTCGCTTGATGCGTCCGCACTTCCGTGCTGTTCTCTGTCCCCCTTTTGTTCCCCTCGCGGGTGCCTACATGAAATCAAAGCATGCTGAATTCGGGATACCGCACCGCGTCGGTTTTCCTCTTTTCCAACAGTCCTGCATCTTTCCTTTTCCCAAAGAAAGCGTTCCAAGTATCGATCCCCCCTTTCTTCATGTAGAGCGCCTCTGCCGCCGATTCCCTTCTCTCTCTACGGCTGCATCTTTTTTCCCAGATAGCTCTCTCGGACCAGCTGGACGGTTCGGTTCCCGACGTGAACATTCGTTCCCCTTTTCTTCCGGAGCCCTTAAACTTCCCTGTCACTTTTCGCTCATCCAGCCTGTTTTCTATCACTTTCCTTCTTCTTAGAGACTACTTCCGCCCCCCCCCGACTTCTAATGCAAGATAAAGGTGCCCCCTCCCCCCCCTTTTTTCCCCCTTCACGATCCGTGCTCGGTAAGTCGATTTCCTGCCGTCGATTCTTTGTGGATGTTTTCTTTTCTCCTTGCTCAGCTCGTCCTTCGTAGCATAAAATACATATTATCGATTTGCTCCTTTTCCCGCCCTCTTCTTGGCTTCTCCCCTATTCCCCCCCTTTTGAATGTAAAACCCTTAACGAACATGGCGATTAGGGAATAGCTTTTTCTGCCACTTCATGAACCTTCCAAAGTGCTTGGCGGCTTCCCTCTCTGCTCTTTCCCCTCCGTTGTGTTTTTTCGTTCGCCGCTCCAAAGACCTTTCTTATTCCTCAACTATAAGTGCCCCCCGTTTCTTCTTTTTTTTCCTCGGAATTTCGTTTTTCTTCCCCCCCCCCCCCCTTTTTTTTCCAAAGCTTTTTTCCCTTTCTTCTTCGAAGCGCAATGGATTATCCGGCGAGAGGTCTGAAAGGAGAGGAACCCCTTTCAACAACTTTGACAAGAACTGGGGCTTTTTCCGCCTGATCTTCCCCTTTTAGAAAGCACACATCCCCCCAAGCACTGGGGTACTTCTTTTTGTTACCGATGGGTATTTTGCTCGGGTCATCTGTTTTTAGCACCTTTTCCTCCAGTAGAAGTTCCCTTTGTAGTCGCCGGCCAAGAGATGCGTCCAATTTTCCTCTCCTTCTTACGAAGTTCCTTTCTTCGTCATAGCAACAGTAGTGCTGGAATGTATTTCTTTGCTCGTTTGATTTTTCTCCCAGGAAGGGACCGCCTCGTTCATGCTCCACCTCCCCTTCCCCAGATCTTCAGTCCCTTGAAGCTTCGAGCGGTTCCCTCTTTGGCAGGCATATAGAGTCCCCATGTATGGACCTTGTACCTGGCCCCCCCCTCCTGGAGACATCTCGACATGATTCCCGCATGGGGTGTTCTATGGCACAAGTTTTTGGGAACCCCCTTCCCCCCAATGCGACGGTTTTCCGAAATTGGTCGGGTAGCTCAGGTTTTTCCCCTCTTCATCTTTTGTATGACTTTAGGACAAGTTTTTCCTTAAACTCTTTGTTGAGGACCCAAAAACCTTTTTTTCCGCATCAAGCGGTTAGACCAAGGTCTTTCCCCTCCGTACAGCCTTTCTTCTACTGGGTGGTGTACCTTCCAATCCCTTTGCCACTCACGACAAACCTCTTTCCCCCTCATAAAGGAGGGTTCTTCCCCTCTCTTTAATCCTCTCCTCTCCCGGTGGGTTTCTTTATTAGAACTTTTTCTGAGTCCTGCCTTTTTCTGAAAAAGGAGGGGACCCCCTCTCTGGCATCTCTCCGCATTTTCCGGATCGAACCAGATAGTCCGAGACCGGACCCAGAAATCACGAACCTTCTTTCCTGCAATTTTTAAAACATTTAAGTCCCTCCCAGGTCGCGGGACTTGGATGGGACAATATCCCATAAACGCCGACTTTCCTTCCGGTGCCCGCTCCCAGAGTTTTTTTTTGATCGACAAGGCGATTTCTTTTATTGGGGGTTTCCTTCCCCCCCAGTCCTCTAAAAGAGCCGCTTCGCGTTTGTCCCATTTTTCCTAAGAAAATTCTTTCCTCCTTTTCACGCAGGGCCACTCTTCTTCAGTTGGGAAAGATTTCCCTTTCTCCTAATGACGATTTTTTTTCTATTACTCGGTTCGTTCCTGGATTTTGATACCTTCTCCGGACATTCTTTTTCTTCTCTGGCAGCACTTCCAACCCAGCGCGATCGCTTTCCCCCTTTCCCTTGATAAATAAGGCTCTTGCCCCCAAGTTTAGTCATAATGGCTTCAGGGCTGAATCTTTTAAGCCTTTCCCCCAATAGTCCCATAGCTTACCTACTCCTTCAATTATCATAAGCTTCGAGTACCCCCCACGACGTAAGCGGAAAGCACCTTTTTGGTTCATCGGGCGGACGTTTTCTTTAGAATACGTTTCCCCTCCTAAATTTCTTCTCCTTGAATTTTCCTTTTTTTTTTTTTTCTGAGCAAGAATTTTTTGGCGGAAAGCGAATCTTCTCCTTTGCTAGTTTGTTTCTGCTCTTGCTTTGTTTTCAATTTTTTCTTGATGCGTTGTGATGTCCTCGATGAGAGTCTTCCCCTTTCTTTGTCCGGCTTCGGTTTCCCGACAGCCGGCGTACCACCCTCTTTGATAAAATTTTCACTTAATGTAGCCCCCCTCCTTTCCACTGCAATAAAGCGACTCCTTTTGGAACTCCCCTGGCAATGCCTCTACCCTCTTCTGATGGCGAATTTCCTAGTTGCTCAGCAAGGATCGTCCTACCCCTAAGGTGAAGGCGTGGCCATTCTGCCCCCTTGTTCCCCTGGCGAAGTTTCTTAACACAAAAAACCTCGGAAAGACCCTTTTCCCCGTGTCCCATTTTTTCCAAAAAGTCCACCCAACTGCCCCACACCTTTTCCTCTACCCTTCCGAAGCATAAGACCTTTCCTTCTCACGTTCTAGATTATTCCTCCAAGTGTACTTGCCTAATTCCCCCCCTTCCTCCAAAAGAAAGTTTTTTCTTTCCCTCCAAGAGAGAGTCTTCTTTTCTTGTTGATAGGCCGAAGTCTCAGGGTCCCATAAGTGTTGGTTGAGAACCTCCCCGGCTCCCAGAAGTAACCCAATATACGATCTCGCGCTTTTCTTTTTTCTTCAGGGGCCTTCCTTTTCTTTATCTGAAGGGAGCCGTATCCTTTTTCTGACCTCTCTTTTAAATCTCCAACTAAAATTTAGGCGGCTGATCCCCCCTTCCCCTGCAACTTTTGTGTCCACCGGTTTTGGTTTTGTTTAGTTTTTTGTTACTTTATGCGGTTCAGGGGGGGTTGTCGTCGCTTTTTGTTCCGCCATTGTACCTCCCCGCCGGTTCACTGAGTTTTCGATCCTTGCTGCGTCCCCCCCCTCCCATAGTTTTCTCAAGTCAACTTTTCTCCTCTTTTGACCCTTACTCTTTCCCCGCCTTTCTGGAGTGCAGTGTCTTGGGGAGACATTAAGTTCCCCTATTTGATTTTTTCGCGTCCGCCGCTGTCTCTCCCCCATAAGCCAACTTCCCCCCCGGCTTCAATTCTTTCCATCACGCGGGCGCCCTAGCGCAGCAGGAATTTCCCCCCCCTTGTAAGCCTTCTTACACGAATGCTTTTCCGCGCAACACCTGGTACCTCGGTAGCGCCCTCTTCCCCAAACCCAATTCGTGTCCCCCCCATACAAAAAAGGTTTCTCCCTGAGTTTTTTCCGAAGTAAAATTTGCCCCCCCCCGACCAGTTTTCTTCCCCCTTACGAAAATCCCCTTTTAGGTCGCGTAAGGCTTTTAAGTGGTTACAGCCCCTCCTAGAAGAGGCTATTCTTGCGTAATGTTGCTCCTCTCGGGATACCTTCCTTGCCCCCGGGACATTCGGACTTTTTTGTGCGGAGGTACCTACGTTGATGGTCGTTTCTTCCTCTCGTCTTTTCCGGCTTTTCCCTTCCCTCTTTAAAGCGAAGAGACCTTATCTGAAAGCTTAAGAAGAGAGGGGTTCCTGAGCCAGTACTCTTTCGCTAGTCCTCTTGGTAAAAACCTCTTTGTAATGTCCCTGCGTCAGTTAAAGAATTTTCCCCTTTTTCCCTAGAAACACTTCGCGACGCCGCTTAGGCTCTTTTGGTTGCTATTTCAAACTCTCCCTCAAATTTCCGTCTCTAAGAGCGACCACCCACGCGGTACTTACCCCGCAGTAAGTTTTCTGTGTCACATTTTAGCCATCCCTCCAGATTCCCCCCCCCCTTTTCGTAGGATGTCACCGAAACGCCTTTGTATTCTAAAAGAAATCCGACTATTCTCATATTTAGTGCCCTCTTCTAGTTCAGAGACCCTTTTGTTATCCTTCTGGGTGTATTGCTCAAGGGCACTGTAAATTCCTCAGGACAAACCGTTTACCACCCCCTCCACGACTAACTCCCTTCCCCTATTTTAGGCCCCTCTAGAACGCAATAAGTTTGTTCCCAAGACTATCTTCCAAAAACCATGCGTCTGAGCCCTCCCCTTCCTTGAGATTTCCCTCCCCTCCCCCGTTTTGGCCGAACCCTGTGTTCGTGATTTTCAAAGTTGGGTCTGATAACCTGCATCCGTCGTCTGAATGTCCCTTCTAAAGACCCCCCCCCCCTATAAAACCCCCCCCCTCCAAACCTGGCTTTCCTACTCCAACCCGTTGTGGGTTGGCGGTCCAACCCAATTCTTATCGCGCCATTAATAGTCCTCGGAGTTCCTACTTTTATGCCTAAAGGAATATTGTTTTCCTTCCCTTTGTATGTCTTCCCCCCGCCCTAGACTTCTTCCTAGTGACCCTTTTCTTCCTGTTTCGAATTTTAAGTGAAACCCTTTCCATTACTTGACTTCGGGAGCTTCACTTCCCCCCTCCCTGGCCAGCACTAGTGTTCTTCCCTCTCCTCATCGTCCTTTTCCCTCCCCCTTAGGCCTAATAGATTGTTCTACTATACGAACGATTTTTTGCTTCTTATTGCATTTTTGACATTTCTCCCCCCCCCCCCCGTCAAGATTCTTCCCCCCCCCTCCGATGTAAGTTCGATCTCCCTGCAAAAACGCCGGACCATTTCCTTCGTCAATTGCTCGCTCTGCTTTCCCAGGCTAACCCTTTTCTTCTCCGCGTTTTTTTTCCCCGACCTCGCCTCGGGCTCCCCGCGCTTCGCTAACCCTTCTATTACATCCTCTTTTTTCCCTTTTCCCCTAAATTTCCACATGTCCTATAGTGCCTTTTCCTGAAAAACTTATTCTCCTCACCCAAGGGATTGTCTCTTCTCCTCTATATCTTTTTAATCATCCTGTGTGAGAGAGTTTCCTCCTCGCGCCTATTCCCTCCGTCACTTTGTATTCTTAATTCCCCTCTGATTTTTCCCCTAACTTTCCGCTCTGCCCTTTTTGTTAGGGTAGCTTTTTGAAAGTCCTCTACCAATCTTCTTACTTCCTTTTAGAGAACTCCCCCTTTGAGAGGCGATCCAGCGGACCCCCACAGAGTATCGAGGTAGAGACCTCGTCGGACTTTCTTCCCCCCTCTTTTAGGAATAAGGTTTTGCGGGAGCGCCCCTAGCTCGGAAGCCCACATCCCCTCCTTTTGTGTAAACCGTCTTCCCCTGCGATCGACCCCCTTTTGTTGCATGTCAGTACTTTCCCTAGGGGGAGCAAGTAACACGGATCTCTTAGACCTTTCTCTCGTGTAGTCGCGCCCTCTAGGAAAGTAGGGAGGATTCCCCCCCTCGCCTTCCGATTGAGCGACACACTGCAGAAGAACCAGCTAGTGCTGTCTTCCTTTCGGGGAGGAATCAGGCTTCTCAGTCCAGAACCCGAATCCTTCCAAGCGGCCGTCCGAAAAGAACGTCGCCCCCCCGGTGACGGCATCAACAACTTTGAAAGTAGCGACTCATTCAGGGTATCATTTTTTTCCCCTGCGAAACCCTTTCCCGCTTTTTTTTTTCGAAGGCCATCAGTTAGGAGAACTCTTCCCCTCCCCGAAACCACCATTTAATCATTCAAAGCTGTTGTAAACGAACCCCACCACCCCCCCCCCCCAAAAAACCCGGACGGGTTTTTTTACCTCACGAACCTCCAGTTGAGAAAAGATTGTTCTTCTTTTCTGGATTTTTTCAGCAGTTTTTGGTTGTCACCTCCACACCTCCTCCGTAACGGGTTTAGCCAAAAGTTAGGAGCATCTTTACTCCCAATGAGACCCCCTTTCCTCGCTGGGTGTTGGACTTTGATGACTTTTCACCCCCACTGATTGGAGGCTTTTCTTTGTGAACCGACAAGAGAGTCCCGGTTAATCGGAGCGTTCTTTCCCCTTCTTTTTTCTTATGGAGATGGTGAGTCTTCAGGGGGACCTGTGGAACCCCCCTTCGAAATCGTTCTCTTTTCCCAACTAGATCAGACCCCCGGCTCCTTTTTCCTTCGTGCGGTCTGCCTCCACGTTTTTCCCAAATTAATCCCCTAAGAGGGGAGCTCTTGATGTCTACCCTACGGTTCCTCACAGAAGAGGGACTTCATTGTGTTAGTTACTGGGAAATCCGATCCCCTGCTCTCAGTTATCTTTTTTTTCAGCTTTCAGCAACAACAGCCCCCTTCTCTTGTATCTCTCTTCTGTTGCGCCTTCAGAAAATTCGGGAAACTTCTTTCCCCCTTCCCCTCTGAATCCTTTTTTTCCCGATAAAGGAAACTCGCAGTCCTCGGCTTGGAGTTATCCCCTTTCCCTAGATGCTGACAGTCTGACAATGGATACGGATCGTTTCATGCTCTGGGATGGTACACGCGGTCTGTTTTTACGCGAGATACCTTCCGGCTTTCCCTCTTCTTTCTCTAACAAAAATTCAGGGCTTTTCCACTAATGGCGGGGCCTTCATTATACCCTTTTCCCTGCGCGTTTCCCCCCACTCCTAGTATTACTCGACTCTTGAATTGAGTAACACACTTTCCCCTCTTTCCCATATACTGTTGCATTTCCTTACCCCCTATCCTCTTCGAATCTTGTTTTTTTTTTCCATTCTGACTTCGCACTCAGAAACTTGAATTAAGCCTTTTCTCTCCATTACTTGCGCACTGATTTTTGCATGACAGACCTCTTTCCAGTTTGTTTCCAGTGTCTATTGAGTAGAAGGGGATTTTTCTTTTTCTTTTGCGAATTCCCTTTGCTCCTGCGACGCGGTTTCTCTTCTTCTTTGAGCCTTTTTCCCGGCGCGGTGCGTCTTCCAGCCAGCGCGACCAGCGGCCGCCGCGTCGCAAAACTTTTTTGTGTCCTTTCTCCCCTTACGTTCTCCCCCCTTGATTTTCAATCCAGAGCCATCCGGGGAAAAGTTCTTTTTCTTTTCATTGCACTTTCACTTGCTCACCTTGCAGCTCAGAAGGTCTTCTCTTCCTTTGAAAACAGCATTGTCGTCCTCACGGCCCCCGAGTGCACGCCTACTTTCTTCACCCGAGGGTCTCCTAACCACCCCCCCCAGTCCCCCGCAGATCATTCGAAGATTGGAAACGAACCTCCAACCTCCCCCCAGAAAAAAACTCCATTTCACCTCAAGTTAAGAATTTTTTTTTAAACACTTCTTAACTCCACCTTTCCTGGAGTTGGCCCCCCCCCCCCCCCCCTCATGCTTCATCGTAATCTGCTGACATTAAGTTCCTTCGCCCCCCCCCCTCTGGCAAATGAGAAATACGCAAAGCGTTATAGTCCCGGTTCCTTCCAGGACCTCCTTAGAACGTAGAAGGGCTTTTTATCTATTTTCCTTCCTTTTGTCCTCTCAGAGATCTGAGTATAATTTTCCCCCCGCAGTAACCAAACCCCTGAGCTTGAGTATTTATCTGTCCCTTTTGACTCCTCTTTTTGAGAAGATTGCCAAATAAGAGTGACGACCCTTTCCACCGAAACGTTAACATTCCTTTTTCGCTCAAGTTAGGTCCAGCTGGTTTTTGGCTGGTTTCGTTCTCTTTTCAATTTCGCTCAAGGGGCGGGGGTTTTTTCTCAGTCTCCGTTCTCTGGTCCCCCGCCATTCAGCGAGTGCGTAGCGCGTGTTTCTGTCCTCCCTAATTCTGAGATCGCTGGCCCCGAGTCAGGCACAGTCTTTTTTTTCGTCCCATTTGACGCGCCCCCTTCCAAGAATTGGTGGAGGACCCCTTTTGAATTCTCTTTTTGAAAAAGATTTTTGATACCCCCCTTTCGGCGCCCCTTCTCCGCAAGAGCGCACTCCTTTTCCCCTTAAGGCTGCGCACTCGCAATCACGTCCAAGCGCTCATTCGCACCTGTGCATATCCGCGTCAGCCCGTCCCCTCTTTCCCCCCCTCCCGGGGGAAAAAACTTTTGCGCGCATTTTTTGCCAAAAAACAAATTTTTTTTTTGCCTACCACACCGTCCATTCTCTTCCTTTGTGCGAAGTAAGATTTTGTCCCCCAACAGATTATTAAATAGGCCTCCCTTTCTTTTCGGGTCCCCAACCACCGTATATGCCGTGGAGGCTCTTTCCCCCATAGAAAGAGGAGATATTATTTTTTTCTTCTCGTAAATTACACGCGCAATTCACAGTTCTTTTCTTTCCATCGGACTTAGAAGGTTGTTCTTCCGATATTATGGATCCCTTCTGAAGATTAGCTTATTCCCGCGATGGGCCGTTCCTTCTCCAGTTCCCCCCGACCCGACTTCACTCTCCCACCCTTTTTTTATGACCCTCCTTTCGTAGTAACTTTCGGTAGTTAAGTAGCTTCTTCCCCCCCCCCCCTTTATAAATTTTTCCCCCTTCCCCGTGCGTCAGTTCCCGTTTTGAATTTGAACTGTCTTCCCTGCGCCCTCCTTTCTCTTTGTTGTTGCTTTCTGAACCCAAGAACTCTCTTTTTTTTTTTATCCACCGCCCACATTGATCCCCAGATGCGTCGGGGGAGGGGGGTGATATTCCCTCCATGAACGCTATTCCTTCCTTCCCCTTTCCCTTTATGATACCGACGAATTCTGGCTTTGAGACGTCCCTCCTTTCCGATAGTCTTTCACGAGTTCGATAGAACTCGTTTTCCCCCCTTTGATTTTTTCCCCATTCTTCTAATCACCAACGTTCTCCAGCCCAATTTCCCTTCTCTAACGGAATTCATACTGTCGGTCCCCCTCCCCCCCCCGTGTCACATTCAGTTTGATTGATTCACGATAAAAAGATCCCCCCCACGATAGATCCTCTTGGCACGCAGCGATTTTCTCCTGGTAATTTTTTTCCTGCTTCCGAACTTTTTGTGCCAAAAAAGTGTTTCGGATAAAGTTGGGTCCTCTCAGACCTGACTCCTTTCTGAATAATCGACCCTGATACCCGCTCGCCCCCCCTTGTTTTAGGGATTTCAACCCTTAGAACCGGATTTTTTCTGGTAACCCCCCCAGTGTCACGTCTTCTTTTTTTTTTTCTGATTCCTTCTCTCTTCTAGGTATAAGACTTATTCGATACAGGACTTTTTTCCCCGCTTGTATCCTTCCAGTCTTTTAACTGTCTCTTCCAGCCCGTTCGAGTTTCTCATTCCTAGTGAAATTCCTTGAGATCTTCCTACCCTCCTCATTACCTGATTTTAATATTCCTCCATAGTTGTTCTTTTTAGCCTTCATCGTCGACTAATAAGACCTTCTGATTGAATTGCTCCACACTTCTCAGGCCCCTTTTTTCCCCCTATTTCCCTGTTTTTTCAGTTTATTTCCTTTCACGTTTATAGGCAACTTTTTTTTTGTGAATTTTTTTATTTCTTTTGTTTTCTCCCCTTTTTTTTTTTTTTTTGATGCAATTCTCGCTCTCTTCTTCAATCAGTATTTCCCTTTTCTTTTTGTTTGTTTCCTCCTCCCCTTCTTTCACTTAGCGCGGATTCTTTCCCTGCTACCCTCTGGTAGAGGCTTTCACCTCCCCCTGACCCCTCTATTTCTTTTCCGAAACTTTTTTCCAATCACATTAGAGTTGATGTCTAAAAAGGGATTGTTTTTCCCCTCTTAGTTTCCTCCTCCTCCGTTTTTTATCTCGACTTTCCCTGTATTCTTCCTTCCTTTTTTTAATAAAGTTTCGCTGGTCCTGGCCTAATAGGAAATGTGCGGTCGATTCCTCCTCCCCCACACTCTTGAGGAGTCTCCTTCACTTGCGCTGAGCCGCGAGGCGATTTTTTCCTGGAACCCATTTTCTCTTTGAAAAGAAACTGGATTTTTCCGGTGAAGGGAGAGAGAGAAATTGATAGAGACTCACCCCCCCCCTGAACTGTTTTTCTCGGTTGTGCGTGGAATGCGATTCTTCGGTGTCTCTTGTTGCATTTTTTTTCTTCTTTTTTGGCGCAATCACTTTCCTTAGAAGTCCTCGGGCTCTGCTCCTTCGGCCTAAACATTTCTTTATGCGATCCCTTTCCGTTTGAATCGCTTTTTCTCTCCTTCAGAAGAACCAGCTATGTTTCTACTGAGGAGGGGAGGATTTTCTTCTCCCCTCCGAAATTGGCGACACCCCCTTTTTGATGCCGAGTTGTTTTCTTCAAACTTCCCCCCTGTCAAAGCGAACCAAACTTACTTCCGTTTGAAGGCATAAAAGTCGGCCCTTCTCCGACCTCACTGGCCCTCGATACGGTTTATGGTTGGTGGGACCCCCACCCCCACCACTGTGCGAAGGGTGGAACCCCGAACAGGATTGCTTTATCCGCCTGTTCTCTTTTCTCTGGGTGTTTTCTTCCCTGTAACGGAAGATGGGACCACGTTTCCGAACACCACCTTTTTTTTCAAAACTTTTTTTCAGCGGTAGCCAAGGCTTCAACCGCTCGTCTGGGGTCTCCTTCCCATTTGATTTCCTTCGAAAAACTTTTGGCGCCTGCACGGAGGCCCGAGAGTGCTTTCTCGCGATTTTAAATTTTTTCCCTTTTTTCTAAGGGGTTTTTCTTCTTTGAAGAAGGTACCCCCCAAGGTTGACCAATCTCTATCTAACATAGTTTCCCTCGAAACTCGAAAGGCGCCCCTTTCCCTCTTATGAGCCCTTCCCATTACGTCCCCCTCCCCTCCTTTTCGGGGGCATCTTTTGAGAATATAATTAGTTTAATACCCCTCCTGAAGATCCTTTTTCCCCTCAAGAGTCGGGGTCTCTCCTTTTTAAGTTTTGGGGTTATTCAGCCCACCCCCCCGAAGGAATCTTTATCTCTCGAAGGCAATGTTTCGTAACTTTCACTGTCCCCCCCCCCTTTCACGAGTACTCTGGAACAGATGATCCCCCCCCTCGCAGTCTGACGCTTTCAGAGTTTCCCCTCTGGTTTCTTACAAAGAGCTGCCTGACTCATGGAAAATCCCCATGTTCCCGGAATCGTTCGTTCTTCTCCAATTTTCCCACGAGTACCTCTATTCTCCTTAACTCGGGCCGGCTCCTTTTCCCCCCACCGGCGGTTAATGGCACTGAAAATTTTGCAGCGCCCTTTTTCAATGGATAGTCAACCCCTTCCCTTTGAAGTGCTCTCCCCCCCCTCGAATATGAGATGGCCCGTGACCCTGAATTTACGCGGACCCGCCCTCTTTTTTTTCGGACCCGGGCGACGTCTCGTCTTTATGAATCGGTTAATTCTTCGCACAGAACTTGCACCTTTCCTCTTGTCATTGCAGTTTTTCAAAGCGTTTCGGCAATTCTCCCCAAGAGCACTCGTTTTCTACTGAATTCTGCTCTTTTCGGTGCTTCTCCCCCTTATTCATGCTGCGATTTTTGTGTTCCTGTCTTCGTGATGAGATTCTCTTTACCGGTTCCTTCTTGCGAAGCCCTCCTCTTGGTTGTCAGAACCACTTTTGGTGATCCCCATTTTAATGTCTCCCCAACGAGAATCCCTACTCCTACACCAATTTTGTTTTGTATAGGTCGCAGTTCCCATTGCAAGGACCTTAGTTGAATTTCTCCCCATGATTTTTGCGTCCGGATCCCTTTTTTCGTAGAAAACAGCATAACCGGCATCGTTTTTTTTCTCCTTTGGGGGGGGGGGGGGACCCTGAGACACCCCCCCCCCCCCCCTGGTCCGCCCCATTGGACCCCCGAAAAAAGTACCCTACAAAACTCCCCCAACTTGCCACATCGGTAGCCCTTTAGGCGACTAACTTCGCCGAAGAACCTTAGGACCCGTCACGCTGATTTTTCTGCATCCCAAATCAGCCTTCCCCCTAGAAATACGCACCCTGGCGAGAGTCCCTTAATAGGCCCCTTTTTGAAGGGTATCTATCTATTTCCTCCTCTCTTCCGATATAGTCTGGCCCCTAGTACCCCCCCCCCCCCCAGATATCGAGCCTATTTTATCATGGGAATGATGTCTCCTTTCCTCTGGCCATTGCAACCTCTTTTACCTGATTATACTCTTTAAAAATTCTTTCTGAGTTTAGGCGGCCCCCAAGTTTGTGGAAAGTTTTCTTCCCTCCAACGTTTTCTTTATTTATGAGGCCGGTTTTGTGGCTTTTTTCTGTGAGCGCCCTCGTGTAACTCCCCCTCTTCAGGTTACGGAGCCCCTCTTCCCTACGATCCCTAGCGCTAGTTTCGCCTCTTTTTTCAACTTTTTCCTGGCATTTGACAATGAACCTACCTCTCCTTTTTACTCCCATTGGTTTTGCAGGGGGGAATGTTTCCCTTTTAATTCCCCTCTTTGACCCCAACTCAGGGAGACTGTGCTGGTCGAGATGTTCATCTTCCCCACCGACTGCCTTCCCCCCACAAGGCTTGTCCTCTAGAATAACGTTCCTTTGGAGCCCTGCAGGAATTCGCCAACCTCTTCTAACGCCGCCCTTCCTCTCCCTCCAGAGCATCAAGGGCACCCCACGCGTGAGAGCAAGTCTCTCCTTTTTCAAGAACACACTTTCCCCCAAAACACTGCACGTCCCCCCTTAATTTAAGTATGTTTTTCCCTCTTTTGCACCCCCCCCATTTCCGGAATAGGGGTGACGTCTCTGCCCTTTCCGAACCCTCCCAAAACCTTTTCTTTTACAGCCTGTCTTGTGCTCCCATCGAAGGTCTTCTCTGATTAGAGAGTCAAAGTATCGATGGGTAACGAGAATTTTCTCTTCTTCGCCTTTTTGCCATTTTTCAAGGTTCGAATTTCAAGATCTGGGCTTTTTCTGCTTGGATAAGGCTAGAACCTCTTTGAGTATTTTCGATTCGTTTTTTCCCCTTCAGAAATGGACTCTTTTCCCCCTTCCTATACATCTCCCAGTTCACCGTGTCTGACGAAGACCCTTAACTCCCCTGATATCCCCCTCTCCAACTTATTTTCCGTTGTCCCCCGAATTTCTGCTTGAAGTTCCTGCTATATAGCCCTTTCCTCTGAAGCGTGAACCCCCCCCCACGACTTTTTAGGACCCTCTCCCTTCCGCAAATCTCCTTCCCCTGGAAACGAGTGATATCCACATCCCTCCCATTTTAGGTTCCTGCGGCCGTTTCCCGTAAATGTTTTTCAACTCCGACTTTTGCGCCTCTTGTCGCGATTTTTTTTCGTCATTTTGAGATGGTCCACCCCTTTTTCCCGGCCCAACCCGTTTTTTTCCCCATCAAGAAAGATCCGATCCGGGTCGCACATTTTTTTCTTCGATCGCCGTCCCCCCCTCTTTGAACCGATCAAAGAAGTTTCTCGGTCCCCCACCCTCTTTGCCCTGCAGCAGTGTTTCCAGCCTGAGCCTTCTTTTTTCTCCACGTTTTTAACCCGTTCTTTTTTCCGTGTCCTTTTGCGTTTCCCTGACTCCCGCCGGCTGACTTTTACAATTCTCCAGAATTTCTGAGAACCCCCTTCAAGAAGGAAGGTTTCTTTTTTCTTTTTTACTTCTCCCCGTTTTTCTTTACAGATTTTCTCTCCAACAGGCTGCCCCAGGTAGCGCGTTGGTCCGGCATGAATTAACGTACCCCTATTGGGACTCTTCAGCAGTTTTTCCCCCGATAGCAGCCTTCTTCAAATAACCCTTACCCTTCCTTTTTTTAGACGTGAACGTCCCCTGATCATCCTCATCCCCTCTGCCAAGCAATAGCTGTGTTCTGCCGATTTGTCTTTTTTTTCCTACTCCCCTTCAGCGATTGCTCCTACCCCCCCTTTTACGCCCTTTTGCTTTTTCTTTTCCATTCGGTAAAGAGTCCGTGACCCCCCAACAGATCTCCGAGTATTTCTCCTTCCACGTTAACAACCCCTCTTTCCTTTTTCTTGGTCGCGATTTCCAGATAGCCCGGTCCCGTCGGCAATAAACTCGCTGTCTAGCGTGTTTGTTCCTCCTCCTCTTTTTGCGCTTCTCCCCACCCCCCTCAGATGGGTAGTAGGGACTTTTTTCTCCCCCCCCAGCCTACAGAAACTTCCTCGCGCCCTTCCAATAACTTAGAGTGTTCCTCCCCGTGAGATTTCCCTATCCCTAGTTCCCTCTCCTTTGTGTGGTTGAGCGGCCTTTAAGATAAAACTAAACTCTGGTTTTCCCCCCCCTTTTTTTTTCTTTTTTCGATAGGACTAATAGGACATGTTCAGGGTACTTGAGGTGAAAGTCCACTATAACCATCCCCTCCTTTTTCCGTTGTTTAGTCTATCATCTGAGAAGGACAGTCGTTGCTCTTCGGCCCCCCCCTTGAGAGCCGCCGCCCGAAAGGTATTTTTCACTTTTCCGCGAGAGCGTTCAATTTTCTCCCCGCCTTCACTCCCCCCAGCCCTGGGTGGGAAATTGGTTTGGAAGGCGCCGAATTAGGATCTTTTTTCCCCGTCATCTTTCCTTTTCTTTTATTTCAACTTTGACCTTCAGTAGAAGTCAGCAGTCTTCCTTGCAAGCTCCTTCCCCACGTAGGGGTCCCCTTTCCCCGATTTACAGATTTCCCCCCTCGAAGAAACAGCTAGTTCGCCTTTTAATGAGTTTTTCGGAATTACTCCCCCGAAGGATTTCCTTCATTTTTTTTCCCCCCCGTCGACATGTTTGCCACATCCTTTCGAGCAGTTTGTCTTCCTCCGTTTTTTTTGCAAACTGATGGCAGCATACAAGCCTCTCCCCGCGAACAAAGGAAGTCCGGGACTACTCTCCATAAAATTTTTCGAACTTTTAGAAGCCTTTCTCCCTCGATCCCCCATTCTAACTTACCCAAAACGGTGAGAAGGTGTCCCCCCCTCCCTTTTCTGGATCACGAAGGCTTTTTCCTTTCCCCCTGCATCCCCTTTTTTTTTGCCGGTTTTTCTTTCTTCCCCCTCCAAGTTCTAACGACCACAGGAAAGGGTCTCCCCTTCCTTTAGGCGACCCAATGAGCCCATCTTCTGAGCTCCCCGTTGTGGGGACCCCCCCCCCTTTTTTATCTTCTTTGATCGGGTCATCCCGACCCCCCTGAGGGCGGGCAGATCGCATTCTACCTACAATCTTCCTCTTCCCTAGTTCTTGCAGTTTTTTCCAGTTGGTGCTTTTCCCAAGGGACCCTCCGGACCAATATCCTCCTTTCTATCTCCCTCGACGAATAATCGTCCCTCTTCGTCCCATATTCTCTTTTCCGACGACTTTTACCCTTTTTATCAGACGACGGATTTTTCGCGCGTGATGGCGAATATCAATCCGACCCGATTGGACTTCCTTTTGAACGAGGCCACCTTCGACCCATCTTTCTTTCAGTTTTTTTTTTCCTAGCAAAAAAACCCTGCTCCGAAGCGGCGTATCTTTTGTCACTGTTGCTTTATTCGGGAAACGACGCAACCTTCCCCCCCCCCTTCCCAGATGACCTTTTCCCCCCTCGCCTCCAGAGGATGGAATCTGTACTTCGGATTATGTCTCTGAAAAGCCTCTTTCTCCGGTCTGTCTGAATCTTTCCCATGGAAACCGCTTTCCGCGCACGCATAAGAGACCTTCTACTCCCTCGCGCACCCAACGGCTTTCTGGTGGATTTCCTCACTATTCCCCCCCCTCCTCCCTCCTCTTACTTTGACGATAGAAGTATTCCTCCTAGTCGATGGCCTTGCGTCCTCCCCGACGCCCTCTTCTACGGTGGTGTGGCCTTTTTTTTTCACTTTCTCCTCCCCCTCGTTTCCCCTCTTAATTAGCACAGTACACTTTCGGGCGAAGTGTGACGCAAGAATTGGTTTTTTTTTGCCGCCCCCTTGATATTGTATTCGATGGCAGCTCTTCACTTGTGTAGAATTCTTTCGCCTCTTCCTTTTTTTAGCAGAATTGTCCCTTCTTTTTTTTTTGAGCTTCGAGACGTTCTTTTTTCCCTTCGCACTGATCCTCTCAAATATTTTGTCCCTTATCAACAACGAGAAATCTCCCTCGCCCTCCAGTATAGGTCGCTTAAATGCCCTTTCCTTTGAATTCCGGAGATCTCGCTCCCGCTCCGAGAAAACACTCCTTTTTTTCGGACTTTTCCCCTGAATGGCGGCCGGACTTCATGAAATTAACCACAAAGTGCCGCAGAAATGGGGAACCCCTCAAAAACCCCCCCCCTTCCCACAAAAAAATTGTCGCCTTCTTCAGTCACTCAGTCACGGTTTCGCTTCTTTTTATAGAGTAAAGATGATTGCCTTATCTGCGCATGAAAGATGACTTTCCCCCAACAGACTCCCCCCCTCCCGAAAGCGCGATCATCCTTTTTGTTTCGGATCGCCGTTTTCTCCTTTCCGGTAATCCTTCCTTGTTTGAGAGATTCTTCGTCATTCCTTTTTCAAATCTCGCTCTCGCTTTCTTATTTTATTTAGATCTCGCAGGATCCCTTTCCACTCCGCAAGCGAGCCGATTCCCTAAACGTTAAAACTCTTTTTTTTTGCGGGAGGACAATTTTGTGGCCCGTTTCTTTTTTTCTAAGTTCTTGCTACCTCCTCTTTTGGGTAAGCTTCTCTTCTCCCTCAAAAGTAGGGTCCCTCTCTTGCCCGGCGCCATGATGTTTTCTTTCCTTCTGAGCGCTTCAGGCACTTCTTTTTTCTCTTCCCTTTCGAACCTCCTCCCCGCATTTTTGCTCTGGATTGAAGGGTAATTCTCTTTTGGAGCTTCCAAAGACTTCCTCGAGGCGACGCCTTTTTCTCACTAAGTATTTTTGAAAACAACCCCAACCCACCACCGGTTAAAAGGCTGCGACCCCCCCCCTCTCTTCGAAATCCCCTCAGGACATCAAAGACGAAAGTTCAGTAAGCATCAAACCCCCCAGCTGGAGCTCAATTTTCTTCCTTAGTCTTGAAGACACAAACCACCAATCCCAAACACTCCTTATGCAAGTTTCTGTGCTCCCCCCACCAGTCCCTTCCTTTGAAACCGATTCTAAACTACTTGGAGCAAGTAACCCCCTCCCCCCCCTGTCGTGCGGTTTCGAGTACGGCCCCAAGGCAATACGAGAGGCGAGGAAGACTGATCTCGCACTTTCCTCTTTTAAACTTCCTCCTTTCCCGGGGGGAGATTCGTTGCCAAGGGCTTCGGACTGCCGATTTTTCCCGCTGCCTCTCTCGTCCTTTTTCGTTGGACATTGCTTCCCTCCCTGGAAAACAGAAGACGATGCCTGCCCCCCGAGCTTTCATCCGCTCTCTTAAAGAAGCCGGAACCCCCCCTTCCTGCCATCTTCTTTGTGTCGAGTTCCTTTCTCTTTCTCCTCCAAAATTCTTTCGTGTCAGTTGAGTCCCTTCTTCTGGCATTCTTTCGGGCGAGTACGCTCTCTTTTTGGAGTTTTCTCCCCCCACCCTCATTCCTGGTCGAGACACGTTTCCTCTTTTCCTCGTTCACCTTGAGCTTCCCTTGGAAATTCTTTCTTTGCCCCAGTCTAGTCGGCTGTTCCTCAAGTCGTCTGCCATACAAGCGATGTGGATGGAGCACTTCCTCCTTAGCTTTTCATGTTCGCATAGTCCTCCTAGATGTTTCTTCCGGTGTCCCCCCGGACTCAAAACCGGTCCCTCACACCCCACCTCAAAACGATCCCGTGAACGTCCAAAGAAGTGCTTTATAACGAACTTTTGTATTCTTCAGATCAATTCCCCAGCCAGACGTTCCCCCCCAAAAAGCTTTTCCCGCAACTGTCTCACTTGGCTACGTCGACCTTTTGGACGAACCGTGAACTTTCTTTTAGAAAGTGGTAAAGTTCCCCCATGACGAACTCCGAAGGATGAAGAATCCTATCCAGAAACCTCCTGATACCACTAGCCCATATCCCTGGTTAGGTAAAAAAGTCTCAACCTGGTTTTGTATCCGATGTTTAAAGGATGTTTGGCTTACGTTTCGTCCTAAGTTACGATGTTATCCTCCCGGTTCCGTTCTTTGAATCTTGTATGCCTGCCCCTGCAGTTTTCCTCAAGACTTTTCCCCTGTTGAAAGGTTTCTCCTTTAGCAGTGAACGATCCCCCTCTCGGATCTTTTTCATAATACAAGTCACCCTAGTGCTCGGGCTTTTTTTTTTTTTTTGTCGCTCATTCTTAGTCCACATATCCTAATGTTTGGCCTTTCCATTCTCTAAGAAGAAGCGGAGGAAAGAGAAGGCCCTTCCCCAGGTGACTACCCAGTCAGAGTATTCACAGATACTCCTTTGTTTTGTTTTTTTTGTGTTAGAATTACCCGCCACACCAGTCTTTAAAACCGTGCCTGGCTTTTGTTAGCGACCTTTCTTCTCGCCACGGCCCGTAGGCCTCAAACCCCCTTGTCCCCCCCCCCGCCCTCAGCGTGTTTGCTCTTCATCACACTCAGGCTCCTCCGTTGAGCTAACTATATGCAATAAAGCTTTCCCTTCTTTTCCCCTTCCAACTCTACTTGTCCTCTTCTTTTTTCCCCGCGAAAATTCCCCTCCCGTAGAGTTTCTTTACCCTTTGGAGAGGTTTCTTTCGATCTTCTCCCGTGTTGTGTTGAGATGATTCTTTCCCAGCTTACTCTCTCTTTCCTAATCAAACTCTTCCTCCCCTTTAGAGGGCCGGCTAGTACACTCCTCCTTTCGGTAGCTGGGATTTCCTTTCCCCCCCTCGGATGGAAGAGAAGGTTTCCTCAATTTTGGACTTTCGACGATGAAAGACCTCGGAACCCCTAGCCTCACGACTGGATTTTTTTTCCGGTTTGAACTGAGCCTCCCTGATGAGATTTAAATAAAAAATCCAGTGGCTCCCCGGCGGTTTTTCTGGGCGGACTTCTCTCTGCCCGTTCCCCCCTTAGGCCCCTGGAATCTGAGAGGGGGCCCCCAATCCCCGGGTCATTCCTCTTAAGCAGTTTTCGTCGTATGTCCAAGCTTTGACACAGTGGTCTAATTCGCCCGTACCGATGTCTTCCTGCAGAAGAACCAGCGTGGCCTGTACTTTCTGAGTGAAGTCTTCTACCCGTCTTTGCGTAATGCCGAACCGAAACGGCCCTCCTTTTGGAAGCTTTCAAATGCTGGCATGCCACTTCCAATCGTACAACATCCCCCTCCTTCGAAATATAGAGATCCCCCCAGCAGCACTGGACCTCCCTTTAAAACTTATACAACACCCCCCCCGTTGGTGGAATACCGAAACCGGCTTCGGGGTGCGAACACCCCCTCCCTGTTTTTCTTCCGTTGCTCACGCATTCTGTTCGGTTATGCACCTTTTTACCCAAAGTTCTCCCTAAACTTCATTGGCAAAACTTTTCCTTCAAGCGGGAGCCTAGCAAGATACTCGCTTTTGTGGACCCCCTCCTTCTTTGATCGGTTCACTCTTTTTTGATGGCTTTCACCGCCCCTTTGCCCCCTGAAACGAGATTCGGTTAATAGGAGCGTCTCCTAAAGTGGCCACGTGTTGTGTTTCCGGGAACCGCACCCTCTTTCCTCCCTTCAGTTTTTCTCTAGTTTCTCGACTGTCCCCATCAGCGAACTCGACTTTTTCCCCCCCCAGAATAGGATTATCTGCCATCCTCCCACATTTACGTTTCTCCACGGCCCTTTTTTAGTGTTTTCCTTTTAATAAAAACGCGATCTAAGGTTAAAGACTCCCGGTGGCTTTTTTCCGAGCGGAAGTTGTGTTTCTTTCTCACCCTGGCTCCTCCTCCCTCGCAGAAGGACTTTTTTGCAAGCAGAAAACCTTCGCCCCAGGAATCAGTTGGCCCCGGCGCAGTCCCCCCCCTTCCGAGGTGGCCCCGTTATTCGGCTTCCTCCCCCTCCCCCTTCCAGCTCTGGATTTCTTGGTCACTGTTCTTTCTTCTGGAGAACTTCCACTCGGAAAAGATTCGCCAGATCCTTCCTTTTATAAATAAGGACTCCCCACAAAAGGGAGGTTCGAAAGTTAAAATATTATGACGAAAAGCTCAAATTCCCAAAACTTAATGTGATCCAAGTATCACCTTAGATGTCCTTCCCAAACTGCAACAGACCCCCTTTAAAAGCATCTCTGGTGGTTTTTTTCTTACTTAGTACCCAAGAACGATGTAGACACTTTTCAAAATTCCTCAAATGCAACGCTTCTTCCCCTTGTTGGTGCGACACTGATTTTTTTTACGGCACGCGAGAATTAGCGTCCTTTTTTCCCGTGTGATCTGGCGCTTTGAGGTTCGAATTCCTCTTCCTTCTTGTGGATGGCCCTCAGGCGTGATGTGCCCGCTTTTAAGGTTTTTTTGAGCTTATGCTTTACAGCCAGCTGCGGCGTCGTAGCAAACTGGTGTTCCCACTCCAACTTAATGTCTCCCCCCCTCATTCCACCTTCATCCAGAGCCTTTTTAAAGTTCTATCTGCGAGAAAATGACTTTTGTTAGCGATGGCATTTCTATTTTTCCCTAGCTTCACCCGGGCGCCGACGGCATCTCTTGCCGTAATTGGCGGGCGGTCCCCTCGATTATTAAAAACCACAAGTCTTGGACCACCTCCCCTCAAACCCATTCCCAAATTGTTAAAGTTAGCCGACTTGTGACGACCATTTTTCGGTTGATTGTACGCTGATTTCCCCTGAGCCTCCTCGGAGGACCCCCCACCCTCCTAGAAATACGCCCTTCTGATCCGTTGACGAGGCCTCCTCTCGAAGGGATCTATACTCTTTTTCCCTCAATTTTCGAGATTTCTTCCGGCGGCAGTAGTCCCCCTTTTCGATGCAGATTGCCCCGTATTTCTCCTGGTAGGGAGGTTGAGCTTGGCAGGAAGTCCCCCCTAACTAAGTCTCCTCCCTCCCCTGCTTCCTCGAAAACGTTACCTCCTTGATTTCTGCTTTCACAAGTTTGTGCCACTTTTTTTTGTTAAGATGAAGTTTAGTGTCGGGTTTGCCCGGCACGGTTTTTGTTTTATATATTATGGATTTTCCCCAGACAAAGTCTTTCACTCGATGCAGGTTTTTCTTTTTTTTTCTTCTCCTGATGAGCTCTTCATGTCGCCAGCTTCCCTTCAAATTTTCGCGCTCCCCAGACATAACTTTTCCACCTCGTAGGCTCTTGATTGCAAGGGGTCAATTAGACATTAAGTGTCCCTCCCCTTTTGCTAGAGGCGACTGCGCCTGTGCTTTGCAAACCTACCCCCCCTTCAGGTTAAAAGGATTCTCCTCTCATAAAGAGAGCCAGCAGGAATTTTCACACTCCATTCCTTCCCCTCCGAAGTAAGACGTTTTTTTATAATAACTTGAAAAAAATGCTACTTTCTCCGCGTGCCCAAAAAAAACTTTTTTTTTGCCACACCCAACTTCCCTGTTTATGTGCAGAGTCCTTTGCCAAAAAGATTTTTCATACTTTTCTCTCCTCTCCCCCACATATATGCTTTCAGAGTACGTTGTTCCATTTACTCCCCCCCCTCGAAGACCAGTATGAGCTTATCTATATGGGTAACTCCGCACTTTCAGAGACCCTATTTCGTCAACGGGGAAACCGTTGAGGCGACGCCCGCAAGTTCTTCGATCCCTCATTATTTATAGTGCTTATTTCGAGCTTTGACCGAGTTCTTGGGTCCCCTATTCATTCGCACCCCCGAGGCAGCGACTTCCAAGTAAGACCCCCTCGATCCTCGATTTAAATCTTACCTTTTCGGATGAGTCCCCATCTGTTTTTCCCCAACCTCTCCGTCTCTTTTCCCGAAGGATTGAAGCCAAAAGGGACCTAGATCCCTCCCTCTCCCTCTTGGTTGTTGCTTTTTGAAAAAATCCTCCTTACGCTCGACTTAGAAAAATGAACTTTCTTTTTTTCACTTTTCAAATTGTTTTCCCGAGGGTCAGTTTAATAGTCTGACACGAAAGAATTTGAACCCCAGAGGGGATTTTGAAAACAGCACACACTTCCATTGCGTGCCTCACCTAAGTCCTCACAAGACGAACCTTACAGCTTTTGTTCAGACACTCAGAGCGGAGAGATAGAGAGTTTGAAGAACTTTAGGTTCGTACAGAGCGAGCTTGGGTCGTGCTTCCAGAACCGGACCCACACCCCACCTTTCCTCCCCACAAAAAAATTCTCATACGCAAGGTGATCCTTTCCGCCCTTCGCAGATTTCGGAAGACTCAGTTTTCCTTTCTCCCGATAAAATCCCAGAAGCTTAAACCCTCCTGGAAACGCACTGTCCCCCCTTGATGCGCCGACTGGCCTTTCCCTTGAATGTGCGTAGTTATTCCCCCTGATTTTTCCGAACCTGGACTCCTTCCATGCCCCCGATCCCTTCGGTTATACATCTTTTAGCACCCCCCGTGAAGAGGAGGTCCTCTGAAAAACCCGTTTTTTTTTCTTGGTCCAAGCCCATCAGCGCTTAGATCGAAAAGCTTCATTTAGACGAGGTTTTGTCTGTAGATTCCCTATCATTCAGATTTTTCCATTAGCTTGTTCGCATGAAACACAGATCGCCCTCCCTTAAATCAACTGCTTCCTGGACGTGCAGTTTTTTACTCTCCCTTAACTTAATGAGAAGCTTCGTTTCCTTCCTAATCCCCACTCAAAGGAAATCCCTTCTGTTTGCGCTTTTCTCATAGAGTCCGTCCATTGTCTCCGTTTGTCTGCTTGCTATACCTCTTCAGGAGGGAATTCCCCAGCGCAACATCAAGGTGGGAAGGGCTCCCCAGTAACCTCCCAGGTCCCCGAGATCCTTTTCAGTGAGATGATTACAAGACCCAACGACGGATTAAATGATTTTGTTCCCGGCGCATTAGCTCACTTGATAGATAGCCCTTCATACATTTTTCGGATAGAGTGTTTGATTCCTTTTTGTCCCTGCTGGCTCAGCTTCTTAGCCTTCTTCCATCAGATGTTTCCCCGATACCTCCCTTCCCTCATAGGCGGCCAGCCCCTAGAGTTGAAGCATTGCGATGCGAGGGAGAGTTCTCCTCTGTTCCCTCATTCATGAAGGGGTTCCCCAATCTCTTTCCAAGCACTGGTCTTCTCCCACGTGATCCCTAATGGAATAGAGGCCCTAACTCCCTTTGGGACTGGTGTGTTTGTTTTTTTTTTTTTTTTTTTTGTTTTTTTTTATATGTGGTTCTTTTTTTTGTTCCATCTAACCCCTTTAAGGTGTGAGTCCCGCTGCTCGAGGGCTCTCTTAAAGAAGAGCGGAACCAACACGCTAGCCCCGATTTTTCCTACTTTCTTTATCGCTCCGCTAAGACCAGCATGTTTTTTTTTTTAATCCGGCGGTTTTTGGCCGGCGACCTTTTGAGCCCTTTATTTTTTTATGGCATGTCACGGCATCTTTGGCTTTTTTTTTTTATAAACTTGACTTTCCTTTAGAAGTACTTTGCGTTCTTTTAGTATTCGAGCCCCTTCTTCCTGCCAGAACTCGACAAGTAGGACTTCAGTTTTCGCTGAGCGACAAGAGACACATCCCGATAGTGTCTGGCCTTTAAATGAGGATTCTTTGAAGATCCGCCTTTTGGAACGAATCGTTTTTCCCCCCCCCTAAGAGTTCGAACGTCCAGCTGGTCCCCCCCTCTCTTTTGATGGAAGAGTCTTCTCTCCCTTTACAAAACTGCCCCTCTCGTAACCTCTCCCCAGTAAGAGGAATAGACGTCCCTTTTTCTCCCTATAGACTATAGAACGGCCTCTCCTTTTCAAAAAAGATGTTGAGTTTTCCCAACCTCCTGGTGGCAATCCCTCCTTTCCGGCGGGGTTTCGCGTGAAGCTTGGTTTTTTTTTTTTTTTTCTTGCTGGATCCCCGCTTCATAAGGCATTTTCTTCCCACGAAGTCTTTTACCCCCCCCGAAACACTTCCTCCACCGTTTCTATTCAAGCGGTCTCTGCGCAGCAGTAAATCGTTGCCTCTCTGTGGTGCCCTCCTTAAATTCTTTCCTTTTCTCCACACCAACTGATGGCGGCGATCGCACGGCTGTTTTTAATCGGGCGTCTTTGTTGTGATGGTCACTTTTTTCTTCCGCGGAAGGATGTGGACCCCTTCACTCTGAACTAGTGCTCGACGACCTGAACAGAAGCGGCAATTTTACTTCGCAGCGGACTTCCCCCCCGAAGAGAAGAGGTTTTCCTCTAGTGATGGAGAATACCCCCTCCCCCCGATTCTTTCCCCTTTCCAGAGTGAGGTGGGCTAGCCCTTCTTTTCTTTGGTAAAGCTCCCCCCCTTTTCGAATCTTCGTCCTCCTTCCCGTTGAGATGCAAAGCAGAAAATTCTTCCTCCTCCCCACGGACACGAGGATCCCTTGGATGCTAACCTTCCCCCACTTACGAGGCTGGATGGCTCCTCTTTTTTTAATACCCTCGATTCTTTTATAACGGATACTCCTTCTTTCAATGATCTGGGACCATGGAAAACTCTTGCCCCCTACTTCCTTCATTTATAATAAGGATCTCTCCTTTTTTTCCTCATTTCCAATGCACCTGGAGAATCGCCCCCTTGCAAAAGGCGAGTCCATTTTACTTTGACGCCCCTTTAGATGGCCCCCATGGAGTAACCCACTTCTTTGGTCCGCATACGTTTGGCTGGGTTCCGTCCCCCTTCCGATTTAGAATCGGTTTTCCCCCTTTTCTCCTTCGCAACCCCCCCTTGCTCTCCGAATTGAATTGCCTTTTTCTTGCCGCATTTTTTCTTGCGGCACGCTCTCGTGACCTTTTCGACGAGTTTTGTGAAAGTGTTTTCGTCGGACTGTTTTTCTTCGAGGTGACCGTTCCCTTACGGGGCTACCTGCTGATCCCCCCTGCGCCCTTCTTTTCCCCGAGTTCGAAGCCTTTTCCCCCCTCTTCTTTTTCTCTGATTGCGAAGCCAGCTCGCCAGCCGCCTTTTTTTGATCAAAATTTTTCCTTTGCTCCCAACGAGAATTTCCCATCCCTCCCACACCAATGCGGGTTTTTCCTCCTTTTTCTCTTTTTTCTTTTCCTTCCTTCCGGAAAGTGGACTTGCTTTTTTCTGATGCAGAGTTTTTTTTTGTCGTCGAAGACCATCTTGCCGACCGGCATCTGTGCCCGCCTTGGCGGCGGACCCCTTCCTTTAACCCCCCCCCCCCCCCGGGTCTTACCACAAAAATTTCCAATTGACAAAAAACTTTTCTTTTTAGCCAGCCGAAAATAGCCCCTCATTTAACGTTTCGCGGAAGAGGATCGCCCTCTGATTTTCCCCTTCTTTCTCTTTAGAGCGCAACCGCACCGCAGGCCCTTTTTTTCAACCCTCTGAGCGAGATTTGTGTGTGACTCGGCCTTTCCCCCGAGGGTATATATATCTTTCCTATCCCTTTTTTTTTTTTTCGAGAGATACCTTTTCCAAACCCCCCCCCTCTCTTTTCTTTTTTCTAATGGGCATGCTGTCGGTTTCTCTTTTTCTTCGAAGACTTTTTCTCAAGCTTTTTTTTCCTCTAACCCCAATTCGGCGGCGGAGTTTCACCCCCGTCTTCCTTCTTTGACAATTTGTGGAATCTTCTCTACCTTTTTCTTTTTCCCCTCTGCAAATGGTTTTTGTGGTTAATTTCTTCTGAGGACCACTGTATTTTTTTCCCTTCCTTAGCAATGATTGTTTTTTCCCTTCTCCTGCTGAGGCGAGGCCCATCATGCGAAGCTTCGCATTCACACACTTTTTTTCTCGGCATTTTCTTTCACCGCTTTGGTTAGTTCTTGCAGGGGAATTCTCGTTGGCGGATCACCTTTTCCACATTGGAAACATTCTGTTCGCGCTGGATTCGCACCATCATCCCTCAACAGACGACGGACAAAGCGTTTCCTCCCACTTTCGAGAACGTTTTCCCGAGCATCTTCTTTTTCCAGGGAAGAATCACCGCTTTTTGCATCATCCGTATTTTCTTCTTTCCGGAACCACCCTAGGCGCGCAATTCTTCTTTTGCCTGACAACCTTTTCCTGGCGCCCAAAACTGAAAAGTCCCTTTGAACTTATCATCCCCCCCTTTGAAAACAGTATTCCACCTTCTAATAGGGGGAAGTGTCCCGTCCTGCAAATTCCCTGAGGGTCCTAGGGGTTCCCTTTCTCGAAATGCACTTTCTGATGGGAATTCCTTCAGTCAAAGTTAATTGTTAACTCGAACTTCCTTTTTCTTCGCCTTTTCCAATTTTTTTAATGCAAGAAGTTGTGCGGAGATATCCCTCCTCTTCCATGAGGTGTGCTCTCCTCTTTCCCCCCTTCTTCCACGAAGAAGATGCAGTATCCCTTTTATCCATGAATTTCATTTCTTCAGAAGCCGAAAAAGTCTTCCCCCATATTCCTGCCGTACCCTTTTAAATTGTCCCCCCCCCCCTTATTAATAGTGTAAGTTGAGTCATTTATTTTTTCTTCAGCAACAGTTTCTCCTTGTTGTTGCTTCCTTTTCACCTCCAGCTAGATGTGAGGCCACCTTTCCCTATCCACGACTTACCTTTTCTTGATATTCGCCATCACTCCCGCTTCCCTTCGGCTGCGGAAGTAAATGGCTCCCCCCCTCCCGAAGAGTCTTCTTCTCCCTGATATCTTTTCTCTCTCTCCCTAGAAAGAGGAGAGAGTGGTCCCCCTTTTGATGCCTTTTTTATTCCCCACACCCGTTTCCATCCCCCCCCGAACGCTCCGAGTAACAGTCTCCTTTTCTTCCTTTCCCCCCTCCGTTCGATCGCTTTCTCCCGATAAACCTCCGATAGAGGTAAAAAAACCCATTCTTTCCCTTTCTTGATTTCTGATGTTTTCGAGAAGAAAGTTTTTTGCCTCCCCCCGTAATGTGTTTTTATCACGTTGCTTAGTTTGCAGTACCTCCACAAGGAATGCTGAATGATTGCAACTCGGGCCAATCCCCCAGAATACGGTTTCCTGCCCCCAGTAAAAGGTTGTTGTTCTTTTTCCCCCCCCCCTAATCTCCCCAGTGCTTCTCCTTTCCGGGTATCAAGACTTTTATCCTCCTTTTTAATTATTTCATTCTCTTCCCAAGAAGTTTTTTCCGCGCGCAGAATGTTCCCTCTCGTGACCAGATTCTTGAGCCTTCCCTCGTCACATTAATGAGGAAGCCTCTCTCCCTCCCTACCCTTTCCCTTTCTTTTTTTCTATGAGCTTTTCGTCCTCGTACTGCGTCAAGGACTGTCGCCCCCGTTTTTAGCACTTCATCCTTTCATTCTTCCTTTCTCTAAAGGTGAATTTTCCCCATCATCATTTAACAAAGATCTCCCCTATCTCGATCGCCTTCAAAGCCCACCCTGACGGTGATTTTTCTGTATGTGGGCTTCCCTTGATAGGATAGACTTTCCCCTAGGCTCATTCCCCCTAATCGAGGTTGGTTCCCTTCTTGAAGAATGCCTTTTCTCTCTCCCTCCCCTCGCGCTAGCTATGGTAGAGGACGTTCCCTCCGACATGTCCTATTTCCTTAGAAAAACTTCTTGCACCACTACTTAGAGTTAGTTCTCCCCCCCCCCTGGCTTGGTCTCTTCGTCG